>Ga0163217_1117893_pt1 | contig 14496 bp, 6 predicted proteins | sample SynspAceP_FD_185933 | JGI IMG/M metagenome (GOLD analysis project Ga0163217, IMG submission 185933) | Saline lake microbial communities from Ace Lake in Antarctica - Synechococcus sp. Ace-P (PacBio error correction) | ecosystem: Environmental > Aquatic > Non-marine Saline and Alkaline > Saline ... | reverse complement strand
ACGTTGATGCGCTGCTGTCATTTATATGGGCCTTTGATGAGGTAGGCAGGCGGGATAATTACGAAAGGCGAATGGAAATAACCCAACGCTTCCTTGATATTTTGCGTGGATAAAAGTTAAGGGTTCCACCCGGGATATTATTCGATTTAAACATCTCCTGTGCCACCAGCGGATGGACGACATAAATTAAATGCGCTCGACTTTTATAAAGCCACGGCTTGGTAAAGGAAATCTGCACTTATTGTAGTGTAAGTGAGGGTAAGCAATGTTGTCCTTTAGTTTCAGGGGCAATATCGGTACGTGAGGGCCATGCATTCTGCATTTCCTTTTCACGGCTATTAAGGCGGTATGAATATTGGCATTGATAAAACCCCAGTATGTTGAAAGTGTATTGATGATATTCCAAAGGACCTTTGAGAGCGTAGAGACGTAATCCTTTAAACCGAGGAGAAGACGCTGCCAACGGAGCGCTTATTTGGATTTGCAGAAACCGTAATCGCAAGAGAAGGAAAAATAAGTTAGATCTTTCTTGGAGGAAGTGGCCTTGGCAAAATAGGATTACCCGGGCCTTGGTCAGGAATCGATCAATACTGTGGATAGAGGATGTTGGAAAGCTGCCGTTTTAAGTGTGAAAGCCCCTATACGAAGTGATCGAAAGGGACATTTTAATGACCGCGGAATGAATGTGGTGGAGATCTTTTCAAAGTGGTAAGATGTTTTGCCCCAAGTGGTAAAAAATCGGCCAGGGGTGATGAAAAAAGCAGTGGCTTATCTGTTAACCGTTTATTGAAGAGGAGAAGCCTTAAAATCCGCAAGCCGAAAGAGCAGCTCGTCTGCCGGAAAAATGTCTTATGGGCAACAGTTGACAAGGATGTGCACGATATTGGAACAAGTATTGTTAGTGTGCGTCCTTGCCTGTAACAATTATTGAGGATCTTGTAGATTTGGGGTAATGGTACCCCCAGAGAAGATAATTTAATGCGGCGAAAGGAACAAAAAGTGGAATTAAGGTCTGAGCCGGACTTATTACCCCTTCCTTGGATGAAATTGGTCTTTCTGGCCAAGGAAATGCCGAAGGCAAAATTTTACTGGTGCCAGTGGCTCATAGAGGTGGTCGGCTACCACCAGTAAGGGCACATACCGCCGTTAAGATTAGAATCCAACAGTACAAAAAGTGCCGTGGTTACATGTAAATGATGCTTCCAGGGCAGTAACCGTGGTGGCGGAACCTTTTAAAAAAGGAGGCTTCCCAAAAGTATAAGGAGGGCATTAAATTAGGGACTATGCGATTTTAACAAAAATTCCTGAACAGAGGAAAACATAAGAATATCTGACATAGAGCAGCTCGGAAAAATAAAATTAAATTAGATTGGTCAAAGGCGGAAATTGTAACCCAAGTCCTTGGGAATTCAAATGATCGAGGATTTGATTTTCGGGAATTGGTGCCGTATATAGATTGGTCCACCCCTTCTTTAGAAGTTGGGAACTTGCATGGCAAGTACCCAGATATTTTGAGATAAGATTAGTGAGGGCAAACAGGCGCACGGAACATTTGACACCGATGCCAAGGCAATGCTAAAGAATATTTTAGATGGTAAGCTTTTTCCAAGCAAAAAGCCATATTTGGAGTCTTCGTTTCCTGCCCAAATGCATGGTCAACGATGATGATATTTTTGCTGACCCCACAATGGGGAAGATTTCCTTTAGGAGCTTTAAGACAACAGGCCAAAATCATGTGGGGAACCAATTTTTGCTTTGTCCGATTTTATTGCTCCCAAAGAAAAGCGGCTTACAGGATTATATAAGGTTGTTTTTGTGTTTCAACTGGGTTTGGGCGCAGGATGAATTGGCAGGACGAATACCGTAAAAAACGGACGATTATAACAATTATGGTCAAGGCCCTGGCAGCCGTTTTTGCTGAGGCCTTGCGGAATATTTTGCAACGGGACAGTACGGGATTAAGCATTGGATATGCGACTGATGAAGGGCTTAGCAATAGATCTGATCAAGAAATCCTATATGGGAATAGACCTGCGCTGGTTATTCCCCCCTGTCCGGACCATTTGGAAGTGACACTTTGGAATTATAGGGTCAAGGAAAGGATCGGGTAGAATTGACAGAGAGCTTGGCCATTTGGCGGCAGCAGCGTTCAGTGGATATTATTTGGAAATGTAATGGAGGGCCGGTATATTGGAGTAGGTAAAATAAAGGAAACCAGGTAGCGATTTTGCAGCCGTAAGGTTTCCTGGAGGAGGGCCACCAGGTGGTTGGCGGCCCATATGAGATGGATTAGCGACCTGCAGTGTTGAATGTACCTGCAGGTTTTTAAAACCTTGTAGCTCCTCAGATTCTCGTAGGTCAGTTGCAAGTCTCGCAAGAAAATGTGAACTTAAGTTGAAGTTGAACTTCATTAGCATTAAGAAGGAATTACTTGCAGCAGGGATAGGGAACGATCTTATTTATGTTCCTTCTAACATGAAAAATTAAGTGGATAGCGGTCCCAAACCGATGGCAGGTGTTTGGAGCTGCCAATTAGAATAGGTTGAAAAGTACAGTTGTGCAGGGATTAAATATAACAAGTATACCATTAGGTCCTTATTCTTTAGGAAAAGTAAGAGGAGTAATTATGAAGTAAGGAACACATAACATAAGCTGAAGAGAAGACCTTGTCTCTCACTTTGAAATTATTACCACCTGTTAAAGAAGGAGCATTCAGGAATAATATGAACAATATAGGATCCTTAATGAATTAAACCACCCTTCCATTGATGTTAACTAACCTCTAGCGGAAGGAATATGGTGTACATAGATTCAAGGGATGGCTTGTTGGACAAAAAAAGTTGACGCGTATGGAGGACCGGGAAACGGTTGGTATATGTGCCTCCATCACATAAATACGGAGTTGATACCGTTTCCTCCCTCCCCCCCAGCATGTGGTATTGCGGTTTTTATTTACAAGAGAACAGAGTACGTTCTTGTGGAGTGTCATTATTTGGATCGAGGAATGTGGATGCGCACTACGCGGAAGATGCCAGAGGAGGAGCAGTATTTAATTCTACAAGATAGGAGGCATCATATGCACAGGACTTGGTTAAGCAAATTTACGCCCTTAGTCAGGGTTAATTTTACACAGATTCGGTAGAAAAGGTTAAATTGCGCCGATTTTTGTATTGGGGTTGCAGGTTATCCCAGGAAAAGCATTTGGAAAGCACCTTCCTTAAAGACTGATTAAACGATTAAAAGAAAGTTGGATGCTGGCCGATTATGTGGTGACACAATGTGTTTTTTGATAATCAGAAATATTTTGAATTTGTAAAAGCAGCCCAAGGATTAATGAGGGCCAATGTTCTATCATTCCAGGGTATTAGCCATTGCCGTGAAACGACATTTACAAAATTATTGCCTCAGGTATTTAAGATCGACTTGACCACAGGATTTAATAGAAGCGCTGGAAGCTGTGTCTACAATTGCAGATGTGCGCAGTAGGTATTGAGTGGGCAAACAACAATCCAAGGAACTGAAGCAGCGGTGTTCCAGGTGTTGCCACTACTTTCCCATTGGGGGAAATCTGGATAATATTGAGGCCATTGCAAACAGTTTGTTTTAGGTATACGTTTCGGTAACAATGGATATAAACGGGATTGAATAGTTTGCTATTCTGACATTGATTAAAGGAGTTAATGTATGGCGTTTTACAGCCTTGTCAAGTTTATAAAATTCTAATTTTAATTTTTTCATGACATTTGCTCCCATGAAAACTGAAGCTATTTCTTTTAGGTCTGTCGTCGACAGCTTTTGCTTTTCACAAACCGGCCAAGAACCAAGCGATATACCTTGGATGTTAGCCATTCTACGGCTATCTGTTATATTGCACAAATACGGATATTTCCCATTTTATCCACCAATCTCCTGGCGGATTTATCTTTGATATAACTGGAAGAACTATGGGACGAGGCAATGGCAACAACATTTATATAATTATTCCTGACACCGGTTTTTCGTTCGTTTATCAGAATACAGAACAGTAGTACTTTGGGGGAAAAATTTTGGACTTTACGCCATTACAATTTCTATTTTTTTAAAGGAAACATCTCAATTTAACTGGCGACAGGAGTGCTATATACCAATCCCTTGATAAGAACGAGATTTTCAGGAACAATGCCTATGGTTTCAATTTCTTTGAGTTCTACTTTATTTAATGTTTAATTATGCAATAGGAGAACAATTTTAACGGCTTGGGGCTAAAGCCGGAATTTCGCTAATACATGATTCCCAATGCCAATGTTTACGGCACCCAATAACCCTAACGCAATACGATATGGCCGTTAAATGTGGGTGTCACTACGATTTGGATGGCGGTTTGGAGAAGGGATATTTAAGACCGAAAAAATTTAAGGTTACTGCAACCTATTCGGTATTTATTTAGCCTTTAGGTCAGGATTAATGAAAAGCGACATGTAGTGGATTCCGGTCATATGCTTTTTATATTTTTCGGCATATGCAGACAAACGACCTAACCAAGAAGAAGTGCCCTTCAGTTTGGTGCAGATGTGTTATTTTTCTAACTTTTTAAAAGACTTATACGTACAGTCTGTAGCAATTCCCAGAATATGGGTGCAGCTGACGACGATTATAAACGTGTTGGACTGTTTGGGTCATTGAATTTTTATCAAAAAAGGCTCGTTATTGCCCAGTTCTGGGGTATTTACGTGTATTATCCTTTTGATTTGAAGGCAAGGTGTACAATAGAATTGGCATTTAAAGCGAATATTTTTCGGATAAGGTATATTGGGGCGTAACTTTTAAATCTCATGGAGCAAAAGCCGAAGCTGTGATTTGGGTGGGTACGACTTTAGGAGCAAAAAAATTGGTTAAAGGCATACTAAAAATATTTAAATGAATATTACTATTTTATTTTTGATTGATAAAAATAGGTGAGAAACAGTTTCGAATGTTCCAATTGTTGCTTACTTATGTTTGCAGTGCTCTTGCTTGAATTGTACAGTTGAGAACGCGTTCTATTGCTTTCAAAATGCAGGCGACATTAGGGAGGGAGACGGTAGTAGTGCCGATTTTACGAGATACGGTATATGGAATGTGCAACTGACCCTTAAACAAGGGAAGTACTCAAAGTTAGAAGTGGGAAACAGCGGATATTTGCGCAACGAAGTTATTGACGTGGAGGATGGGCCGATTGTTGTTACGCGATACCAATGATGTAATTTTACACGAAAATACGGGGACTTACCAGAAGTATCTATATTACCACGGCCCCAACATTAACTGGATTCAGAAGCAGTACGGCTGGAGTCGTAAGTGATGGGGTATTGCTTACCAAAGTTTAAGGTTTATTTCGAAGCTTTAGATCCCGATGCAGGCGTTATACCAGTGGAGAGTTAATTTTGATTGGATTACTCAAAGTTTGAGCATTGTTCCAATGTATTTCCTACTATAATTACGGGCAAACACTTATTTTAGTTTCTGTTTTTGCCTCTGGGGATTCGCGTTTGGAAGCAGAGGCTTTAATTGCCGAAAAATATTAGTTTAACCAAGGGGGTCCAACGATATGCGCATTAGCCCACAGCAATCGCTAAAGGGCACCTTGCGGGGTACCGCGACTTGTTGGTTTTAATAGACCGGCCGAGTGAAGTGGAGCAATGGTTAAGGGGGAAATTGTTTTTATTGAATAAGGTCATTAGCTAGCCATTGCTTGACTTGATAGTGCCCATTGTTAAGTTTGATCTTCCGGGTTGCAAAAAAAAAAATTGTATACCCGAACATTAAAGAAAAGCATAGTCTTTAACCGATTGAATGCCTATTTTAAATGTTTAAGAATGTTATGCTTCCCACGGGTTAAGTGGGGAATAAGAATTTCGGCAGATCCAGCAGATTAATATGCAAAAACTCATTAGCTGATAATATAGTTCCAGGTCGGCGAATTACGGTTCCGTAAAACAACCAAGTATATTTTTCAAAAAGGCTTATGGCTATTCGGATCTTGGATAAACAAACTCCGTAGTGCCCCAAATTCAATATTTAGGGTAGGCCAGTGTGTCCAAACCCATAGCTGCGGCCGCCTGGCTACCATGTGAAAGCGGGACAACTGATCTAATACTTCTATTTATAATACCTTCCCTACCTTCTAAAAAAAAAAAAAAATAGGAATTTCGGACTTACGCTCGGCAGGTTGCAGGCACACAGCGATATTCAAGAGGTTATAGAGTGTGCAATATGGACTTAACAGCCCTTGACCTTAAGGATGCCTTGGCCATTTCGGATGATTGACCTACTTTTGAGCCTGGAAAAGGCTTTCAGTTATACCAGTTATTGATTGCGTACTGATTTCCTGGCTATTGAGCAGTTAGTGGGTATTCCCTTTGCCGTTATGTCCAGAAAAAAGACTTTAAAACCTTTGGTTTTAAAATACATTCCCTGAAACTCCTGGGAAACGTCCCCCTAGTTGTGGCCACTTTTTATTCGAGGGCAAGAATGTGGGTTTTCAGAAAAGCATTCCGTAAATAATACTACAAATTGGCCGGAGGTGGCATATTTGTCCACTTCTGCCATATTGCACTTTTTGGACAGTTTATTTGGATTCAAATTATAAGGGGGGAAGCTACAGTTCATCCCAATTCTCACTTCGGATTGTTAATGGTATGCACCACCTATTACGGGCTTGGATGGCAGGTTACTCAGGATAAGTTGGGATAGGACCTATTTATGGTCATGTGGGTAATGGAGTAGGTGGCTATGCGGTGGTTCTACTTTTTCCGGATCATGATATGGTTTTTTCTATTCTAGTAAAATTGTACAATCTGGGTTTGGATACTTGGAAGAGAGTCGATACGTCTTCTGCCTAGGGGAGCCGTTCTGTCTAGCGCTTAATATTTGGAAACCTTATAGATAACGCTATACATTAAGGTGGAGGTTGTATGGTTGTTACCAGTGGAGATGTCGATTAAGGTGAAAACTGCCTATTGGTTCTTATTTAATTGTGCCTAAATAACGGATATTTTAAAAACTGGCATGAGGGTTAGAGGGTATTATTTAGGTTTTCATTAAACCGAACCTTAAAAATTAAAGTTGAATAGAAAATTATCGATGAACAAAGATAAATCCATTATTGTTGCCGTATTTTTAGTTCTTCTTTCCATAGGGAATGAATTTCATTTACAGATATTCGAGAATTGGATGGTGACGCTCTATTATTGCATGGCTGGCTTAACCTTTGCAGCCTGTTTTTTTCTTTATCAATAAAAAGTTTTACCTATTGTTTTGGGTATTAAACTCTTTTGCGCCGGATTATTTAAGTTTGTGATCGATGTTTTTTTACGTTTCTATAAAATTCAGTGTTGGATTCCTTTTGATAAATTCCAATTTTTCACTCATTTGCATTATGCCTTATTATTTTATAAGAAAGAACTGAGGATACTAATGACGAAACAAGTCAAAATGAACAGCCATTAAATCCCAACATTGAAACGATTGTCCAGACACTTTTTCCACTTGATTTACGCTCTTTTATGGTTTGTGTTGGAATAAATTATTTGGAAAAAAACCTTTTTCCCCAAGTTAACAATAATAGCACTTAAGGACTTTTAGGAAGCATTCTTGGGCATTATTCCAAGTTGATTTATAATTTGGGAGGACCTGGTTGTTTAAAGGCTTGTAATTGAAAAATGGGCTACGCAAACTATATGAATATAAACATCTTGTAGGATAATGAATTAGCAACTGGGAACTTTCGGTTTGGAAATTCATTTGGATACGACGATTTAATACACAAAAAAGGATGAGAATAAATTAAATATCCTTTTTATAATGGTTCGGTTTATTTGATGCTGTGATAAAATGACAATAATCCTACGGAATTTGAAAACAGCTGGGGTTATGTGAGGACTTCCTTTGGCAGTGTGTGGTTATTGTTCAGATCTACCATTTTGCTTAAGTCGGGCTCGTAATTTCATTCCCGTTTCAGTCTGGACACGATGATGTGAAACCTATTCAAATGTACAGGAAAAACTGACCAGAATAATTGGATTCTATTTAAAAAAACGGATAGTAGGATTTAGATGGGTTTTTTCATTGCCAGAAAGTCATTGGATGTCCAGGACTGTCGCCGGATTGCGGAGAGAATGGTTGGAAAAATGAAAAATTTTTTCAGGTAAAACATTAAAGTGACCTTTGAATACGGGAAAACGGCGCCCGGGGAATTAAAAAAAGCCGTAGCTGCGTTAAGAGCACTCCAATTACGAAAGGATTCACTGCGGGGAATTTAAAGATTGCTTACCTCAAGTGTGTCCATTTAAAAAAATAGAACACTATTAAGTTGCGATATTAATTTAGAACTAACTAGATGTTTATTGTTGGACTGAGTTCTTATAGTTTTTGGGATACCTTAAGGGGACAATTATATATCAAAGATGAAAAAAATTATCTTTTTTGGCCTCTACTATTTCTACTTGGGACGGAATTTAAATGCACAGCAATTTTCAAAACTGGCAAATTCCGGGGACAATAACGATCTTTTGGAAAAGGGTTCGGAGCTTTCATGAGGACAATGTTCTTAAAGGCGTAAAAAACTACCTTAGTAGACCACTACTTTTGTTTGACTTCAATTATAAGATTTATCTAAGAATTTAATGGAATAATCAACAATCAAGACCAAATCGTCCAAGGTTAAGGCCTGTGTAAATGCCCAATATTAAGGCTAGGGAAATTATCCATTGTCCATTTATCCTATTAGACTCTACTGCAACATACGCTGCAAGAATTTTATTAAGACTAAACGCAATATTGATTCTAAGAGATGTCTGCCAAGGCTATTGGAATGAATATTTACATACGCATTAAAACTTTCCCTATATGGAAACGAATATAATACTTCCCAGACAAGAATTAGGGCATGTGCATTTAAAGTGGCCGATTTGGGAGGTTCGTTAAATTTCTATTGTAATCACTTTTGGTTTTGAAGTTCACCAGCAATGTATGGGGACAAGCAGCCTTATATTTCAGCGCGGTGGTACCACAGGTTCATATTTGGTTTAAAAACACATGCAGTCCAAAGGCAACCCCCAGCGCCTACGCCGTTAGTGTGGGCTTGTTTCATACGCGCAATTTTTATACCAACAGGGAAAGTCTTGCCGAAATATATTCCCGTTTGACGCATGGGGATACCCCTAACTGTGCAGTACCACGGAGTTTTCCGAAGCACTTATTCTGAACGATCCAGATGGGAATGGCGTTGACATTATATTGGGACCGTCCAAAGAAGCCGTTTGGTCCTTACGAAGGCTGTGGATCGATTGTTAATGTTTCACAAGAAGCTTTAAACCTATGGCAAGTTTGTTACAGGAATGATACAGCGTAAATTTGCTTTCATATCTGATTCTTTTTGAAAAAATTATCTTCATTTTTTAAAAAATACTTCAAAAAAAAAAAAGATGAACTCTAATTGCCTTTTTTTCTGTTGCATTAGTACTTACTATCTTGCAAAACAAATTACCAAATCCCGGTGATTGAAGTTAAACCTGAAACTATAGCTGAATCCGAAAATTGGATAAAACTTGTTCGACAGGTGCTCTACCAAACGGATGGGCGAGCCTACAATGTATGATCCTTGCCTCCTGGGTGGGTCGTTAAGGATAGGCTGATTGACTTTTGATACCGAATTGGGGTTAGACGCAGGATGTATACCGGAGAAGGGATATAATTATGGACTGGAAGGATTGGATTATTTTGAGTTCTAGGTGGAATGGCAGACTACCAAAGGAAGGTAATAGCGGAAATTTTCATACCACTTAAAGAGAAGGTATACCAATGGCGGGCCCAAAAATATTTCCCCGGATACCAATTACTTGATGACGAAACACATATATTAAATCCACATCTTACTGTCCTATAATATGAAGTCTTGGGCAACTTGGAAAATCCGCGGCACTTCAGCCTTTACAGCCAACTGCTTCTGAATTATGCCATGCATGTTGTTGCATCAAGCAAAAAGTATTACATCCGGTCGGTGAAGGAATTCTTCAAAAAATTGTATTTACTCCTGGAGCAGGTGGAGCACTGGCTTCAATGGGAAAAAGTACTTCTTTTGTGCTTGGTCCAAAGATTGGTTATTGAAAAAAAGAATTCTGAAAATGAAGGAGTGAAGAAACACTTATGGAGGGTTTAAAACCGTTATTATATGGATTTTCAGGATCATTCAAGCCCATTTTCGTTTAGAAATTATAAAAATCAGAAAATTATATATGCCCAATATGATTTTAATCAATTCCTTACAAAGAAGGGTTTAAAATTATATTGAATCAGCAAGGGTCACTTAATTCCGTAAGAAGACAAGTAAATATAGATATGAAAAAAAAAAGAGGACTTTTTAAAAGTACGCGTGCCTTGGGTTTAACTGCACTGTTGCCATCCTCGATTTGGGCTCTGTCCAAAAATGGTTCGTCTTAGGGAACGGACCATCATTAGGTGTCAGTAAATGGGAGGAACTGACCTTGCGTCCATATCATCACATGAATTGCGTTAGATGTGGTTAGCCCTTTGTGATGTTGAATTTCCAATGCCTTGCAGCAGCAAAAAATACATCCAATGTGTGGTATTTAAGGACTACAGAGTTAATGCTTAAGGGAAATGAAGAAATGAGATAGATGCGAATAGTCTCTACTCCGGATCATACCTGCTCCTGTTCAATGATGGCCTGGAAATCGGACGGTTTATGTCAAAAACCCTTTACCCACCATGTGTGGAAGCTTAGGGCGATGCGGAAAATGGGCCAAAGAAAAAACTGGTGAACCCAAAATGGAATTCAGGGTACATTCTTTCTATGATTATTAAAAACTTAGCCACCTTATTAAGTCCATCTGGATTATAGGAAAAGTAAGTACGTTAGGCATGAGTCCAAAGAATGGGGTGTTCGATGGACTGAGCCAAAAGAGCCGATCCAGGGCCCCGATAATTTGGCGAATTGGAATCTGGGTGTGGAAATCTGCAGAAAACCCGTTATAAGGAAGGTATTTTCCATCCAGCTTATGGAGAAAGTTATTGGGGGGACTACGGTTGTGTACCTCTAGGGATAGTATGGGTGTGCATACTTCGATACGCCTTTACAAACGCCCTTAAATTGATGTTACCCATGACCATAAAACAAGTGCAGAAAACCACGGATTTGGATTTCTGAAAAAAATACCGTCACTATACCTTTCCGGGAACCGAACTATACCGGCTTGATACCTTTGAATTGGGATTTGGTACGATGGGAAAGGGGCACAGAGAAACAAAGGATTTGCGGTATTGCCAAACAAAGAGAAGCTACGAGGTCAAGGGCCATGTTTATAGGAGAAAAGGGAGACTTTTATTGCCGCATTTCATGAATTGCCTAGCTGTATAGTAAGATGGTAAGTATCAGAACTAGATTTGTCAGGTAATCAGGATCAAGCGCCATTTGGGAGCCGTTGGGACTACGATTCGAAGGGACAAGCACTTGCACCAGTTGTAGGAGCTTGCTTGGGCAAAACGGAATTTGTTACCGCCCCATTTGAATATTCCGCTATTGACCGAAACCATATTGTTAGGTGTTATTGCCGGCCGTTTCCGAAATAAAAACGGTTGCTTGGGGATAATACCACATGCTAGATTTTCGAACCGGAGGCAATAAGTTTTTTGACGCACCCTATAGGGATTTCTATAAGAATTCACCTATTTAGACAACCATATTAGCCCATCGGTCATTTTTATAAGAATGACGATGGGTTTTTTTTTGCATCCCTATAATTTAAGTGGTTAATTTGAGGTATTATTAACCTTATAATATAGATAAAAAGGTTAGGATTATTATCTTTAGGATATGCAACACAAGCAATCTCTTTCTCTATTAAAAATTGGTCGATGATGGACAAAGCCACGGGAAGAAATAGTGCAAAAAAGGTAATCCCATCTTCTCAGATGCTGAATTAATAGCGCATTACTTATTGGCTCGGGAAGTCGCAATGAAGTGCTTGTTGAACTGTGTCGAAACGTATTTTAGCATCTGTAAACAATATCTGAACACGAATTAGGAATTGTCTTAAAAAATCAGCTGCATGCAATTTAAAGGCTTGGGGAAGCTTAAAGCTGTTTCGTATCGCTGCTTTGCTCTGAAATTGGGCGGAACGCAGCGGGAAAGGAGCTCAGAAAGTAACAAAATTTAGCAGCAGTAAAAATGTATTTTCAACTTTGACAGCTAAAATGGTGCGAACTGCCACATGAGGGTTTTGTGGATAGTTTTTTCTGAATAATTCCAATTGCCGTGCTGCTGCCGACAAATTGGAGTAAAAGTGGCTTACAGGACATGGTAGCGTTCGTCTCGTATTAATAACAGGTTGGAACTTGGTGCTGGTGGATTTGATCCTTGCGCATACCATCTTCGGGGACCTTAAACCAAGTGAGCGCGATAACAAATTACCAGAAAATAAAAGTGGCCTCCGAAGCGTTTTGGATATAAAAATTTTGATCATCATTCATAATCACACAAAAGAATACTTTAGTTTGCAGACAGAAAAATATCTTTAGACCGCGGTTTATAAGTTTAAGGTTTAAACAGGAGAATTTTGAAATCGAAAACGAAGGCCATACACTTAAAAAAAGTAAAAGTATATTTCTTATGTTGACTCATCTACACCCAATAAATTACGCATCGTTTTTAGTTATATTCATTGGCGGACATTGTTTACGACTATTTTGGGGTAGAGTACCTACACCACCAAAGCTAGAGGATTTATATAAAGCAACTGGTCCAAAAATTCCTACACGAAACAACCTTTACAAAATTGAGTTTTTTGTACGGAGCAAATGATTTGTTGTTTGAGCAGGGTTTATAAATGGATTTAAGATCCACATGTCGCGATTGAGGATGGAACACCGTGTTTTTTCTCTACTGGCGAATAGGAGCAATTTGCCTTTCGACATTCTTTTCGGCAGTTTTTATCTATTAGTAGGTCGAAGGACGTACTTGCCCCATGTTAAAGGATCATCATGGAAGGTTTTTCGCCAAAGTGTTTGGCTTTTCAACACGATTTTTTGGAAAAGCCTTTGGCGAATTTGGGCCCAAAGACTTTTATATGCGCTAAAGGATAAAATTCAAAGATTATAAACACACAAGGCCCGAGAACTAATAAATATACTTCCGTATAGATGTTTCCAGTTCCCATTGTTTTGCCTATAGAGGTTTTGTTAGAGGGATGTTCCGAGGTTTCTATTTCGATTTGGATCGCTTAAAATTAGGACGGGTTTTTTGACCGTATTTCGGTTTGGGCAAAGCTGAAAAAAGACCCTTATGATAATTTTTTTGGCTTATAAACTTGCATAAAAACATAAGGGTTAAAAGGAATGTTTTTTTTTTCAATTCCGGAAGTACGTCCAACCTATGACAAAAATGTCTCCCCAACGAAATAACAACTGTTAAGCACCTTAATCAAATCGGTAAAGCAGATTATGATAGGTTCCTTATCCATGTTGCTATAGTTCCGTTTAACATATTCCGACCTGCTAAAAGGAGGAGAAAAAGAAACCTGCCAATGTGATCAAATAGGCCGGTTCAATTCTAGAATTGCGCTATACAAGGCTAATATCCCTGAAACTATAGAAAATATGATAGAACGCAGGTTTTCACGGAAGATGACTATTACAATGGGCATATACCATGAATAGGATTTAGAACAGCAAGGGACCAGTTTGGCCATTTTATTTTTATGATTCCCTTGGAAGCATGCAGGCAACCTAATTAGAATTCATCCGTTATGCGCGTACCACGTTATGGCTATATTGAAAATATAGAAAAATAGGACCGAAGCTTTACAGCAGTTAAACAGTCTTACTGGCAACGAAAAATGGTAAACGGAAAAATTTTATCCTGTTTTTCACAATGAATTAATTGGGGCGAAAGCAAATTGAATTGGAAGAATCATGATATCAGTAGGATATCCTAAAAACAAAGTTCATGTTAACAACCCTTTACCGAATTTTTTTGATTTGGACCACTACCTTATGGGACTTTGAAAAAAAATTCTGCACTTAACGTTTTCAAAAATCCTTAAGAAAATTCAGTGGGTATTAGGCTAAAGATTTATTAAAAGCCTACATCCCCAATAAATTTTGAATTTTGGAAGTATTATCGGAGGAAAAAAATCCAAGGAATGAACTTAGATTCGAAAATTGAAAGTTACTTTTTGATACGAATCGACTTTCCATATCACATGAATTGATAATGTTTTGTCCGAAGATCAGTACTATAGAGAACTTATCCACCTCATCATCTTTTCACCTAAATACAGTATGGAGTTCGACGTATTTGAGCCCACTTATAAAAATTCAATTATAATTTACCACGGATTTCCAGGAAGCAGGCTAAAAAAAGTCGCAAAGTTCCATATATCACATAATTATTTTGATCCATATAATTTAATTCGAAAATGGCAAGTGTTTTAAAAGCCCAACCAAAATCTTTTGGAAACT
>Ga0163217_1103335_pt1 | contig 14496 bp, 16 predicted proteins | sample SynspAceP_FD_185933 | JGI IMG/M metagenome (GOLD analysis project Ga0163217, IMG submission 185933) | Saline lake microbial communities from Ace Lake in Antarctica - Synechococcus sp. Ace-P (PacBio error correction) | ecosystem: Environmental > Aquatic > Non-marine Saline and Alkaline > Saline ... | reverse complement strand
GCGTGATCGCCATGCGGGAATCCGCTCGGCACCGGTGGTACTGCGATAACGCACGCGGATCATTCGGTGATCAAAAATTGCGAATTCGCGCACGACACCATGCGGGGCGCCCCGGCTGAAACACCGCTCTCGCCGCCGTCAAGCGCGCGCAGCACAGCGAGGATCTCCGGAGCAGCGAAGTATCTTGCAGGTGGCGGTGTGTATCCAGGGTGGTCCCGCGACGGTGTCGCCAGATCGCGTCTCGCGGTTTAGAGACTCGGGGTATGGAGGTTTTAATTTCCTCATCAAACTCGATACATTAACCTGAACGCCTTATGTCTCGGGACGGCAAAGTGCTCGAATTCCTGTTAGCCGTCGGGAGCGATTCCTTCGGTTGAGGGACGGTGCGATCGATTTTTTGATTGAGGGCGGTCATCCGTTTTGGGTTGTCTAGCGAGAGAGTTAAATTCCTGATACGCTGATCGTAACCTGACTCTTGAGTCAGGCACACCAGCTTCCGCTTGCCGTGACTCAAAGGAGTCAGGCTACCACCATGTCTCTACACTTCCGATATACGAGCAGCATGCAGCTGCCACACTTACCGACTCAAAGGTCAGGCTACTTTTCCAACGGATGTTGGTCTGTCTGCTCCTCTCACATAGCATGACTCAATTCGACGAAATCACCGCAGTTCCACGTGTGTGCCCATGCCCGGGGTCTATTGTCTTCGCAACTCTTTCGCCCCATTGGCCGACAGCCTGGAGCGGACTACGTTCGTCACCTTTCGCCAGGCGGCATTCGATCCATGCATCGGTGTGAGACACGAGTGCTCGACATCCGCCCAAACGTGGTGGAAGGCACACGCGGCGCTACAACTTTCGTGGACGGGTTTCCATGAAGGAAAACGCCCCAGACCAATTCGATCAAGCTACGCTTTCGATTTCCGCAAGGGGGGTGCGTTCGAGGCATTCCGAGCGGAGAGAGCAAAGCTGATGATCGCCTCCAGCGTGACCCCGATTGCAAAGCCTTCACTGAAGGAAGTCGTGAACTCTCTGCATGGTGAGTCTGTGTCGCTTCAGTACCGGACGCGGCCCAGCACGTGCCGATGCGTTGAGTTCTTTGAATGGGATTTACGATTCGCAGCATCGAGGGGACTACGTTGTCATGCCCCAAACCATGTCACGCGATCGTCACTCCGCACGGACGGCCTTCGCAAACTCAAAGACTTGCTGGGTCGATAAGAAGTTATTCTTCGGCAGGTGGCAAATTTGGCTTCGCGGATCAGTCAACAGGTTTTTTTTTTTTTCCAAAAAGGGGGGGGAGGGGGGGGGGGGGGGGGGGGCCTCCCCAAAGGGGCCGGTCACAGGAACAGCCTCGCGTTCTGGCAACACGAATTCCTACGACCGAATTATTCGAGACGCCCTAGAACTGAACCGCGGTTTTCGTAGGTACAATCGTCAGATAACCCGTTGAAGGCGAATCTGGCTCTGGCACAGACCCCGTATAGCCTGCTGCCTGGCTCGACAATTTTCGGCCGAACGCCCCATTCTCCCAACCGCCGTAGCTGACTCTTGAGCGTGCACATACCCCGAATGCCCAACGCCGTAGCACTGACTCTTTGAGTCGGCACACACCCGAATGCCCAATGGAGTAGCCTGACTCTCTGAGTCGGGCACACACCCGAATGACCCAATGAGTAGCCGACCTCTCTGAGGTTCGGCACACACCCCGAACTGCCCATGGAGATAGCCTTGACTCTTTGAGTCGGGCACACACCCCGAATGCCCAATGGATAGCCTGACTCTCTGAGTCGGGCACACACCCCGAATGCCCCAATGGAGTAGGCTGACTCTCTGAGTTCGGGCACCACCCCGAATGCCCAAATGGAGTAGCCTGGACTCTCTGAGTCGGGCACCACACCCGAATGCCCAATGGGAGTAGCCTGACTCTTTGAGATCGGGCACACTCGCGGGAATGCCAATGGAGGTAGCCTGCTCTTTGAGTCGGGCATCACACCCCGAATGCCCAATGGAGTAGCCTGACTCTTTGAGTCGGGCACACTCGCCTGCCCGACTCAAAGAGTCAGGCTACCTTCACTCACTGAGTGTTTCGATTTGATCTTGGACCAACGGCGAAAGAACAGTCGGAAACGCTTTCGCAAACCCGGATTGGAGATCCATGATCGTTTTCAATGCCGCAAGCAGGATCGCTCACGTTCTCAGCATAAGATCCTCTCCAAACGATACAATAAATTAATCTTGGTTAGGGCCAGCGAACGACGAGTCCTTGCTGTTCCTGTTTCTTGTAGACGAACTCGGTACTCGGTGAGTTTCTCTTCGACTTTTTGCGACGAACACTCGGTCGCGATTGGATCGGTCTTGTTGAGCAGATCCAAACGTCTCGGTAGTTACCGCATACCGTAATCCACATCGAAAGTTTTGTGAGAGTCGTCATACATCCACGGCGACGGTGTCGCACGTCGAGTCGTCCCTCCCGCCGCAGTTCCAAAGCGACAACAACACGTCCGCCGTCGATGACCCCAGTCGAGGGCGGACCGTCGTTCCAGTTACCGCCCAATCATGCCGCCACCGCCCATTCCCCGCGTAAATCGGAGTTCTCTTCGAGACCGCTTGCCCCGTTTCGGGGTCGATCGGGTCGTTGTTCATAGGTGGCGATCGCCTGCCGGACGGTCTTGATGACGTGTTGTTCGATCCATGGCGGGGCTCATATCCGGTTCGATGGAACGGCGGGGATGATCTCATCGGCGTGCTCCATTTGCGGGTATCTCGCATACCTGGGCGTTGCTGACACCATCGGAGAGCTTGCCGCAGCAGCGTTCGCGTCCTCGTTTGCTGTCAATTCCAAACGCCTCGAACGCCGCACCGAGGTGCGTCAGCAGACCGGTCAACTGTTGTCTGCCCCGTCCGAACGGCGAGCGATGCCAGATGGTTTGAGCGCTTTTTACGCTCGAAAATTTGTGTTGATGTAGACGCCGTTGACATAATGACTCAGATCAGGATCGCGGCGGTTCTCGCTGTCTCGTTTCCGGTGGCGAGTGATGGTCGATCGCCCGCAATTCCGGTTTCAGGCTGGTAGGCCGAAGACTCCGCGAAGATACCCCATGTTATTCGCTGGGTAACCGGCGAGGTGGCCTCCATGGATAATCGCTGTTCTTGTTGTCGGGTTGACTCGTCGATTTGCATGGTGCGTATTCATTGGCGAGTTGCAGCGTTCATGGCGGCGGCTTCGTCACGTTGCGGCAGATCACGAGGAGAGCAGCTCGACCGCCCGCATCGCTTGGCCGATCGATTCGATTTGCTGCTCGCGTTGGAACGTTCCATCCAATGCGCCAGGTTCTTGCCGAGGTAAAGTCGCTCGGGAGCTGCTCGGTTTCACCGGCAAATCCGTTTCGATTTCTCGCCGCGTAAACCTCGTCCGCGTACGACTTCGACTGGTCGTGTCCTTGCAATCGGTTTTCACAATTCAACGGTGCCGCGACTCGGTCTTGGATTTGAATGATCACGGTGGCCAACAACATGGCCGCAGCGGAGCAAGCGCGAGTGAACGAAAACCACCGGCGAGGCGGAGCGGAGCGGACGCGTGTTCGGTGGTGGCGATTGCGGACGGCAAGCGAGACGGCGGTGTTGAAGGGGCGCGGACGGTTCCTCGGGAACCCGACACGGCTCGTTGTTCGATTGCCGGATCAGCGTTTTTAAATTCCGCACCGTTCGGCCAGGCGGGCATTTCCCTCGGCGACCTTGGATCGCCTCGGACGGTGTTTCGCATGGCGATGCAACATCGACGCGAGCCAACTCATCGAGCCCGGCATCGTCGATGTGCTCGCGAACGGTCGAGAGTCGCGGGGCGGGACTCGTCGTGATCGCCAGGCACCCGCGCCGCGATGCCGCCTTCACTGCGAAACGGCCTACCGCCCGGCGATCAATCGGAACAACTCGCCGCCGACGGGAATAGCGTCGTCGCCGCGTCGACCGGCGGCTGTCGAGTAATTGCTCCGGCGACATCGCGTGGCAACGTCCCCATCAGATTGCCCGACCGTCGTTCAAAGCGGATCGTCACACGACAGCGATTCGGTTCGCCGGCGAGCACGAGCCGAGAGGGCGAGCGTTTGACGGTCCCGTTCGCGTTCAGATCAAGGTTTGGATGGTTGATGTCACGGTGGACCAATGCCGATCCGTGACGTAAAACGAGGGGCCAACGCGGATGGCGGACGATCTTCGCACGCGTCGGCGACGTTTGATTTTTCCCCATTGCCGTTCGCACGTTGCCCGAGATGAGTCCCGTCGAGGATATTCCAATCACCAGGTAATGCCAAACCGTCCTGCGTGCCCGCGTCGCTTGGCGCGGACGATGCCGGGATGTTCGAAGCGAGGCGACGGCGGCCATTTCCCGTTTCGAAACGTTTCAACAACACGGGTGTCGAAACGCGGGCGGGCGGCAATAGTTTGATCGCACAACGACGTTTCAATCGATCGTGCTCGGGCCAGAACAAAACCGTGCCCATTGCCGCCGCGGACCCGAGTTCGCCCAAAAATCGTGTAGGGCGAGTTGGCGGGCGAGCACCGGTTCCACGTTTAAAGCGGAGAAACGGGAGCCTGACGAGAAGATTCGTGCAAACAAAACGGTGAATCGCGAATTGGCATTCCGCCTCGCTTGCCAACGGATCGGTTTGTGCCGGTCGATCGGAGACGAACATCGCCGAGCAACCGAGCCGATCGATCGAGTCCTGGCAGTGGTTGCATCTGTCGACGTGCTCGCTGGCGAGATTCAAAATTCGTCGGCGTCGAGTGTGCCGCGAGTAATGGTGCAGTGTCGTCGGCGGGTGAGGCATTTCGAGTGGTGGCGATTCATCGGGCGTGCCCGGAGGAGAGGAAAACGGTTGTTCCGACCACACAACGATCCCATTGGACAGTGTTACTCAAATCACGCAGCTATTCAAATCCACGCTTTCATCGCGAAGTTCGCCGAGCACGCGAGCACGAGCTTGTAAACCGTCCACGGCTGACGTTCATTTCCCTCGGCGACGTCGCCCGCCATCGCAACCGTCGATTCGCCGTCCGGCAGAACATTTGCCAAGTCCGAGGCTGGATCGGACGTTGCGCAGCAGTTCGAGCAACGGGCTGGATCGCTCCGCGAATCTCGTCGACGTTGCTGGGGGGATCGGGTCTTCACCGGTCGCCGAGTTCTCTTGAGCGGCGGCTTGGACGCGTTTTTTTTCGAAGCGCGTCGCGTCCCGGAAATCTCGTCGGCGACGACTTGCCTCGCGTCCGACCGTGCCGGTCACGCAGTTTGTGTTTTTGGCGTCGTCCACAACAACCGCGAAAAAACTGCGTCCCGGTTCGGCTCGGCGTCGAACCGTGGCAGCGTTTGGACACCGCGAGAAACGGTTCCTGCATGACATCGGGCGGCGCGGCGGACTGCCACACCGCATCGCCGAATCCAAACCGTAGACGAGCGGCCCGAAACCTGACCAGCATTCGCCACCCTTCGTCATTGCCGTTCGGCGAGCACGATTCTGAAGCAGCGAGCGATGTTGGGGAGCGGGACCGTTCGTCGCGCGATCTTGGGTTGGGTGATTTTGATTCATCGTGCCCGCAGTGTTTTCGTTAGCCCTCGCCGCGATGCAGCGTTTCGGGCAACGTGATCGCGTATGAGAACGATTGATAGTTCCGACCGGCGAGCATGGCCCAGGGAATTTTTCGCCGGTTCCAAGGCTTCGTTCGCTGCGGGCCGGTGTTCGTGCCGGATCGATAAAATCAACCGCGAAGGATTCCGCCGCCGCGTACACGTTCGCCGAATCGATGAAACATGGTTCCACGCCGAGCACGATCACCATGATTCCGATCGTAAAAATTAACTTCGCCACATCGCTCAATTCTTCCGCGATCCGAAAGACGTCGATAATGACAGAATTCGGTTCGCCGGACCTTCATCTCGCTGGCCAAATTTCGCTACCGGCGGCACGACAGGGACGAACGTCACAAAACGTGTTCACGGTTGTGTGCGGTAACGTTGAATCGGCGATCCGAAAAACTCATAACCCTCCTCGGGGCGATGCACTGAAAAACGTCCGCGCGGATTTTCGTCACCGGAATCAATGCCGGCAAATCTTGGCGAAACTCCAATTCGGCAAAACGCGAGTTCGTTTTCCGACGGTTGCCTCGGATCAGCCGAATCAGATGTCGATCCGTTCAAATCGACACCCGCTTTTTTGCAGCCAGCGTCTCATCGAACGGATTTTAGCGGACTGTCCGACACCACATTGACAATACAACGGCGTTTCCATCGGTCGTATCGACACACGACGTATTTTCCAAAATCGGACGACAGGGACCGCTGACAAATCGATGACCTTGAATGTCACACCGACACGCCGAGTTCGATGCCGAATATGATCGAGTTGGGCGGCATAGCCGGCGATATTGCCGGCGGCGAAATCAGTTGCCAGCGTGGGAAATCGGGGGATGATATCGACGTCCCCATCGAGGCGTGCGAGGAGGACGGTGACTTCCTCCAGGGCGTTGCTGGCGGACGAATTTCTCGAAGCCCTCGAGCGTGTCGAGCATCGCCACGGTTTCGGGTGACCGCATCGGTGACCGCGGACGAGGGTGGCGCGAGAGCGGGTTCCTGAAGAGCCTCGTATCATCTAGCGAGGGGATTTTCAAACTCGCCTTCGTTCTGCTCGCCGAGGTTCGTCGACCGAATGCGGTTCGTGTCGGCGGCGAGTTTGGCGGATTTCCTCCTGCCTGGCCCATCGTTGCCGCGTCAACAGGACAAGCCGGAGACAATCACGCCGAGAAACAGGATCAGCGTCAGAAACAACCCCGAGACCCGATCGAATTCGCGTCGTCGCATGTCGGACGTTCATTCCCGGCAGACAGGAATTCGACCGCATCGTGTGGATTCGGAAGTCGTTTCGACGGTCGGTGACATCGATGGTTCTTCGAAGGAGCAAGGATTCAAAACTCGTGCGAACGGGGGTTGGGTTCGCGAGTATATCAGGAACACGCCATCGAGGGACATTTCGGACGCAAGCAGATGCCTCTTCCATGCCTGGTAAACGGAGGACGTCTCCAGTTTTCAGCCTTCAGAAATAAAAACAGCAGCGTTGACCGATCGTCTGGCTAGCGGGCTGTCGATTTAGTTAGCCGATGGGCGTTAGCCCCGGTTATCACACCGGCAACGGGGCTACGCCCATCGGCCTTAATCTTTGCTGGCATAAAAACGATTTTAATCGGACAGCCGGCTAGCGCGTCTAGGAGTTCCGTTTTTTTGCCAAGCTCGACTCTCTGAGTCGAGTGTTGTTGCCTCTCCACACCCGACTCGGAGAGTCTGGCTACGGACTGCGTTCGCGTCGCACGGTTGCTGCGCGACTTCCAAACCAACGCGTCGAGTTTACTAAATCAACAGACCGCGAACCGCCAGTGCGGCTGACGCTCATATCGACGCAAACACGTGAGCCATCACTCCATTGAATCCTTCTTTTCAGGCGAACCCGTCGAGGAACGGTCCCAGCGCCATGTCCACTTTTCTGGGCGTGTCCGTATTGCCGTGGGCGATTTGACGTCGCAGATCCGCGACGCGGTTCGGACGCGGATTTCACCACCGCCGGCGATCCGCCACCGCTTTCCTGCATCCGAATTGAGTCGGCGGAGGAGGGCGGACGTTTTGCGCGGAGGAGAGATCGAGTTGTCGAGCGGTGCTGCTGGTTGGATTGGCAGCACCGGGGCTGGCGAGCGATTGGCAGCACCACCCACTGCGGCACCGGCACTTTTGGGTGCGGGCCGCCGGCTTGGGTCGTCGATAAACGAAAAGGTTCCGTAAATTTGCAATTCTTCACTGGCTCCCGGGAGGAAAGCGGAACCTGACAAATCCCGTTGTCACCCTTCATGGGCTTGCGTTCGCTGAAATCAACGGAGCGAGCGACAACGTTTAAAGAAATCGTCAGAAACGGTTTTGAGAATTGGGCAGTGCGGTAACCGAGTCCGCAATGATCTTCGCACTCCACCGGTTTCCAGCCAGAATGATGAATCATTGATGACAACTCTCAAATCGGTTACCACGCGCCGCAATCCTTGTCCCAGGATGCATTCCGTCAGAATCGTGAGACTTCGCAAGCGCCAGATGTTTGAGAACAACCGTGTCATCGGCGTGTTCACTGCCGGATCCTGAAGTGTGTTTTGGTCTTTCGGACGAAACGTTCCAGGGACTGGGCTGAGCAAGAGATTAGCAATGCGTGAAACCGGGCAGAGCAAGCCGAACGGAAACTGAGGCGAATCGCAGAGAATTTGTCAAAAACGAGTTTAACCGAACGCAACGTGAACATTAACAATTCATCCCGGCTTGCCCGAATCCACCCAACGGCGACGATTGCGGGCGTTGCCCCGGATCAGGGCCGCCTTTTGTTACCGCTTCGATTTCCGCCGCCTGCGATTCTCATGCCTCTCAATTCCGCCGCCCCATGACATCGAACCTCATTCTCCCGCCCCAACCCGCCGTGGCCGTGATCTTTGGCCGCCGGCAAGGGCACCCGCATGAACAGCGATTTGCCCAAGTCTGTGCCGCGTCGTTCGACCGGGCGATGATCCACTTCGTTGCTCGATGCGGCTAACGACGCGAGGATCGGCAAGAAATTGTTCGTCGCGGATACGAGAAACAATGCCGTTTCGCGACGACTGAAAACCGCAATGATCCCGAGATTGTGTTCGCGAACCAAAACGAAACAGGCTCGGGAACCGGCCACGCGGTTCCAAAATTGTGCCTCGACCATTTGCAGGGACACGCGGGTTGACCCTCGTGATCCGCCGGTTGATTCGCCGTTGGTCCAGGCAGACAGCTTTACGCACCCTTGAATCGACCATTCCGAAAAAAACCCGGCCCGCCCTGCTGCTCGGTACCCTTGACGAAGACAATCCCGAGGCCTCGGCCGGATTCGTTCGGGACGCCAGCGGCCAATTCACCGGAATCGTCGAACATTAAAGACGCCACGCCGGCACAACGAGCGATCAGGAGGTCAAACCATGAGCACTACCTTGTTCCGACGCCGGATTTGTTGTGGGCGTGGAAGAATTCTCAGTAATGACAACGCCCAAGGCGGAGTTACTATCTCACCGATTGTGCCCGTCTGCTGCACGAAAGCGGTCGCGCCGTCGAAGCGATGCCCGTGCTGAAGATGTGAATCCTTGTCGATTAACAAATCCCGACGAACTGAAATTTAGTCGACCAAACAATGCGAGCGATGGGATATGCGCTTGAACTCAAGAGTTTCAGTGGTCGCGACCACATCAGGACTCGCCGAGAAACTGTGCCGGCACCTGCACCTAAAACCGGCCCGCATCACGCGGGCACATTCCCCGACGGCGAGAATTTCTTGCAAACTCGACGAAGACGTCCGCGGCCGCGACGTTTTTCTGATGCAAACCGACCTGCGCGGTCAACGACAATTTGATCGAATTACTGACGATGATCGATTTGCTGCAAACGGGCCAGTTGCGAGCGAATCACGGCGGTGATTCCGTATTTCGGCTACGCGCGTCAGGACCGCAAGACGAAGGCCGGGTGCCGATCACGGCGAATTGGTTGCCAAACTGACACCCGCGCCGGTGCGATTCGTGTGCTGAGGCATGGACCTGCACGCGGGGCCCAAATCCAGGGTTTCTTTGACGTCCCCCCGTCGACCATCTTGTACGCCGCCCGGTGATACAAACGAATCAACTTCATCCAGCCGCCGGTTCGATAGCGAGGAAATCGTCGTCGTGAGCCCCGATGAAGGCAGTATCAACGAGCCGTCGGGAACGGCAAACGACTCGGCGGGCACACTCGCGATCGTCGGAAACGCGCGCCAAGCGCGTTTGGAACCAGGCAGAGCACGATCATCGGGCGGCCCCGTCGAGGGAGCATCGCGTTGATGTTTGACGATATGATCAGCACCGCCGGTTCGATCTGTGGCGCCGGCACGGTTGGTTCACGAGGCGGCCGTTTGCGAAAGAAATTCACATCGCCTGCCACACACGGGAATTTCTGCGGGCCGGCAATTCGAACGGACTGCCGAAAAACGCACCGATCGATTCGATCACCGTGACCGACACGATTCCTGTCCTCGGAGAGAAATTGCTGCCCCGAACCTCGTGCGCTCTCCGTCGCACCGTTGCTCGCCGAAGCGATTAAGCGATTTCACACGATCAGGTCGATCAGCGAGCTGCTTCCGAGAGCGTTTTGAAGCCCGATTTTCCGCGAGTCGAGAAACCTACTTCGGAAACGTCGGATTTCTGCGAGCATCGTCCTCGAACGCGAGGATATGCCCGGCCCCGCCATTCTTCCTCCGAGGCGAGTCTCCCGGAGGGTGATCGTCTTCTCGGCGGTTTGGGTGACGCCTCCAGCACGGTTTTCAAAAAACATCGATTCAAACTGATCGAGGCGGAACGGTTTTGTAAAGTACCGCTTTGGGGTGCAATCCGTTCTGTTCGCTTGACAATCGAGTGGCCGGGTCTACCCGAACCCCGTCATTCAGGATCATCGCACGTGATCATGAATTGCTTATCGCAGCATTCAGTTGATACCGCTGTAGTCCGGCCAATCGAATATCGCTGATGATCGCATCGTAGCGGACTTGTCGCCACCGCTTCGCCGCACCATCAGGACGCCTTCATCGCCGCGTGATCGGTTCTGAACCACGCACCCTATCGTTCGAGCAAACGGTGGCGTTCCTCGCGGACCTGCTCGTCTTTTCGTCGACAACGAGCACCGCTTGCTTGCGGAGGATGGCGTGTTGAATCTGATTTCTCGTCCGCCGCGATTGCTCGGCGGCCATTTTCTGCCGATTTGCTGGGATCGTCCGCTTGATCTCTCAGCGGGAATTTGCAAGATTCTCCCGAAGCCGGGTCCATCACCTCCGAACTGTGGCCGATGTAACCTATCCATCACATGCCAACCGCGTCGTTGAGAATCGGCGTCGATCGGCATCGCGACGCACTGTGGATCGCATCACAGCTTTGCATGGGCCGTGTGCTTTCTTGGGCGACGATCATATTCGACGTGGTTGAGCGCGAACGCAATACTCACGAGGCGAAAATCTCTAAAAACTTCCAAGTCGCTGTCGAGAACGCACGCCAGCTCGGGGCTCTCGAACGTGATGGTGGCCGGAGCACCTGGTCGTGCAAAATCTAAGGGCACGGTGCAGCAACTGGCGGGCATCGCCCGCCCCAGGAATGAACAAAAGGATCATTCATCACGTCGTGACAGATGTACGGGGCGCCCGCTCGGCAGCGACGTAGCCGGTGATCCCATTTTCCCCGTGCACGCGGGGCCAGGCAGACGACCGGTCCGACGCCACTTCGTCGATGGCCGACGCTCAGCAAAAGGCAGCAAATCGCCGTTGGGATTGCTCCAAAACCCCGAATTTCCAAATGGACTCGAAATTTCAACAAATCACGCAGGTAGTGCTGAATGTTATCTTTTCAAACAGGTCGATTCGGTCGTCGACTTCCATCATTTGAAGATTCGTTCGGGCGAAGATCCGCCGAGTTCGCGACCGGCTGGTGGATCGCGTTCGAGTTTCTGCTCCTGCAGGATCTCTTCGGCTGATGTCGCTGATCGTCACGATCAGATGGCGGGGTGCATCGGATGCGGACTGAATCGGAGCCGCGTGGACATTGAAATACTGGGTTCCGCGCACTGTGCCAGCGTCGAGTGGCTCTGGCTCGCCGGTCGCCAAACGAGGGTTATGAAACTGGCAGAAAATTCAGGGCCCATGATCTCGGGATGTGCAACAACTCGTAGAAAGTCAGCCCAGCGGCGTACCCTCCTCGCGTTTGGGCCACTGCCAGCAATTTGCCGGCTTCGGCCCAAATTCACACGCCAGGTCCGAATCCAACAACGCCACGCCTTCGGGCATGTCCCGGAGCCATTCAGACGCTCTGGGTGATACCCGGACCTCAGAAACTGCGGTAACTCGAACGATCCACCAAATGCCTGTGATCTCGTCGCTTTCCGACAGCGGGAACGCCTCGACAACGGAATCCGCGCGAAACCATGGGACCGGCTCATTTGGTTTGCCGCATCGGCCTGGTAACCGGTCCGGCCGGATGGCTCCCGTCTCCCACCCAAATAATTTTCGGACACTGATTGATTCCCGACCTCTGAACCATTTTTGGTGGTCGCACAGATTTAGGCATCGTCTAAACCACACCGATAAACGCGAAAAGAACCAAATTCTGTACCGACATTGAGTATCGTTACAGATTGATAAACCGTTTTTAACTGGTTTGTAAAATAGAGCAGTGACCCGCACCAATTATTGTTGCCTATCCAACGAGCGAGTGCCATTGGCCGCCTTCCAAGGGGGCATCCGCACCGACAACTGGACTTAACGTCAGCAGGTGGTTGTGCTTGCTCGAGAGTGGACCCTCGAAACGGCGAAAAACGAAAGCTTTTTATTAAAACAAAAAACTGCCGAGGGCCCTCTTCCTTTCGTTCGGGCGGAAAGTGAACGCAAACCCTCGCGAGTGGGCCTCCGCTGAGAACGGAAGCTTTCCGCAAACCCCTTCCACTTACGTTCCCCTTTGCTTTGCCGGAATTTTCGCTTTGAAGGGCTCCACATTTTCAAAACGACCGTCAATTTCCTTCGGGGTGAAACCAGGCCTTTGAAACGACGGCAACGCGGGCGATAAAAAAGGCGCACCACCGTGCCACTCCGCACTGCCAAAACGAAAAAAACGTGGCGATTTGGAGGGTACCAACGTTCATTTAGTGAAAAAATTTCCAGAAAAACTTCCGCAGTAAACCTCGTCCCGTATTATTGACACAGATTACCAGATCTACCTTTTGTCGGTGAAGGCGATGTTCGCCTAGGGAATGCGCAGCCGTTAAAGCTTGCCCGTGTTCTTCCGTTGCTTCACAGTCGTGAGCATTCAGAGAGGTCTAAAATTAAGTCAAGTATTATAGGATTTGGTTTATGGGATTCGCCGCAGCGATGTTGTTTGCCTGCACGTTCCACGCAGGATGCGGAGATGCGGCGTTGCGCCAGCGGAAAGCGATTGTGCTTCCTCCGTTCGACAGTCCGCTTTACGGTGTTCGGCCACTACGGCGACGCCGGGGGCTGTGCACTGAGGTGTCATTACCAAACGCAAACGGTCATGGCGTGCGCAATACGTTCACCGAAACAAAAATGGTTCGACTACACGCTCCGCGTCAAACTCAGACCCGCATTTGAGAAACGTGACGAAGCAATTTGCCGCGTTGGGAAACACGCTCGCAAGAGTACACCGTCAACGTTCCTCCAAACGAGTCACGTTCGGAAAACCTACGACGTTTCAGGTCGCGGTTCCGTTACGCCGAGGAAGAAAGCCTACACGGTATCGGTTCCTGTCACGACGGGAAGTCGAACAGTCTTACCAAGTGTCGATTTTCCTTACACGGACCAAGCGGAGCAAAACCCGTACATGGTGCAAGTTCCTTACACGAAAACGCCAAACGCCAGGGACTTAACACGGTCAACATTGCCTTACACCGAGCAAGTCGAGCCAGGGACTTACATGGTTCAGGTCCTGTTTCACAAAAAATCGTGAGAATCTGTACCAAGTGTGCGTTTCCTTACAGCCGAGGGAAGTTGCCCGGAAACTACACCGTTCAAGTCCTGTGACGACCACGCAAACTCCCAGTCGTACCAAGTGTGTGTTCCTTACAACGAGACCACTTGACTCAAACGTACAAGCGTTCAAGTTCCTACACGGAAAAAACTCAAACGCAAGACTACATCGTGAGCGTTCCTTACAACGAAAAATGCCAGTCGTACAATGTGACCGTTCCTTACACCGGAGGGCAAGTGGCTCAGTCGTACCACAAGTTGCTTGCGTGTCCTACACCGAAAGAAGTTGGCACCAGAACTACACCTTGCGGTCCTGTTCAAACCAAACTTCCAAAACTTGCCTTTACCGTACCGTTAGCAAAGTGCGCCCTGTGGAACGCCATTTGAAAATGGTTTAGGGGCCGTGAACATGGGCAGCTACCAGTGGCCAAGCCGGTTGCGTCGTCTTTCGAACGGGTGTGCGGCAAAACGCGTGCGGCGGATGTGCGCCCCAACCGATGCCTTGTTGCTCCTTGCGGTTTCTTACCGTAAAGTTTACGTTCCTAACGTTGTTTTGCGAAACAAGTCCCGACCAACGTCCTATCCAACGGATGACCGAGCAGGTTCCTTTACCACCTTTTTTACCACCCACGGACTTCGATAACACCCTTGCCAAAAACCCAGGACCCGGATGGTACGGTTACCCGTATTTTTGCGTGCCGAAAACTTCGTGACGTTTATGGGTCCAACGTGACCAAAAATGGCCGTTTACCGAAAACCAAAGACCGTATTGGTTCCAATGACCGGGGAACTCGTTCAGGAAAAAAAAACCCGGTACTCGTGGGGGAATTAACCCAAGTCACCGGAAGTACAACCACCGGAGAACCCAAAGGACCCCCGGGCGAAGTGCCCATTCCTCCTCTCCCCTTTTTTTG
>Ga0163217_1059213_pt1 | contig 14496 bp, 12 predicted proteins | sample SynspAceP_FD_185933 | JGI IMG/M metagenome (GOLD analysis project Ga0163217, IMG submission 185933) | Saline lake microbial communities from Ace Lake in Antarctica - Synechococcus sp. Ace-P (PacBio error correction) | ecosystem: Environmental > Aquatic > Non-marine Saline and Alkaline > Saline ... | reverse complement strand
CCCAGAGAGATTTGCGAACGGATGCAACGCAGTTGTAGAGGCTTATGATGGCTGTGCATTCAACAGATATATTTATCGAAGCAGTTAAAAAAAAGTTGTAAAGGCAAATGAAGCATTACATTCCTTCGATGGGTACTCGGAGGTTTCATGTATTCTTAGGCCGTATGATTGTTGAGTTGGAGACAAAATTGTGTGAAACTGCTTCAAAATTTATTTGTTTTTCCAATTTTTTTGTATGGCCGGTTGGAACTGTATTTTAAAAATGCGTTTAGGCAACAATTTTTTTGGTTTCTGATTACTGATCGAGCCGCAGGGAATGGCACAGGATCTCTAAAGTTAAGCTCGCGAAATTATGGTGGAGTACTCAGGTAGGAAGCGACAAGAAAACTTGGTTGGCGCAATTTTATCTTGATCCTATTACTCATACTGAAATAGAAGAAGTAGAGCAGCTAATTTTTTTTTGGATGGGGAATCACAAAGATATCAATTTGCACTTCCTATTTCACCATCAATTTTTACCAAGTAAATTAAAAATATTCATGCTATACTTGGCTAAGAACGGTTAGGTTGAAGTGAAAATAGACGCACCGTCTCTTGCTTGACATCGATTTAGACCGTTTTGCAGAGCGGGCAGCTTGCGGAATTTACAGCACGCGGTAATGATTACGTACCTATGCGGTGGACAGATACAATACAGCGATAAGCTTTCAACCCTTCTATAGACTGGAACACGAAATGGGCAATTACAAAAAAATTGTATAAAGAATTGAAGTTATCCATATGTGAGTTAAAGCACCGAAAAGGGTGATCATAAGTATAAATAATAGAGATTATAAATAAAAATGTAAAATTAGGATTGTTTAGTAGACAAACATTAGCAGAGTAAGTTACCGATTAAGAGCGTTGGCAAAAAACTTACGTAACTTTTATAGTTAAAAAGGAAACTTTCTTTTCTAAGTAGTATAAGAATTAAACCGATAAAAAGATGTTTTTGGTAGAACATCAACAGAATTAATAAAATAATTTATAAAAAAGTCTTTGAAATTAAAAGGTACATCTTGTATTAATTGGACAGGTGCAGATTTCAATCGAGAAATCGTACTAGGGTATTTTTGAAAGAAAACCAATGCTATGAAAGAGAGTTGGACACACCCGCGCTTTGCCGGCGAGTGTATCGGAAATTTTCGGGAGCAAATGTCTAATTTCTAAGGACTAGGCGAAGGAGGGAAAATGATGCAAAACAAAATTCGTATCCGTTTAAGCGTGATGAACATCGAATTTTTAGATGCAATCAGCGGAGAAAATCTGTAGAACAGCAAAAAGAATGGTGCTAGCGTGGTCTGGGACCAATTCCGTTACGACGAGAAAGAAGTCTTTACACTGTTGTTCGTGCGACTCAAAATATTAAGATTCTCGTGAGCAATTTGAATATGCTTACAAGCGTAAACGTGTATATTCGACTATACTCAACTCCAACACTAAACTGTCTAAAACTTTATCTACCATTCAGGCGTAGATATCGAATATCAAACTAATAAAAAATATAAAAAGAAATGGAGGTGTACTCATGACCAAAGGACTTTTAGCAAAACTAGTAGGATGCGACAAGTGTTTACTGATTCAGGCGAATTAATCCTGTAACAGTTATCGAAGCAACACCAAACGTTGTTTTTACAAGTTAAAAACAATGGGGAAAATGATGATTACGAAGCAGTTAATTGGGTTACAAGACAACGCGAAGTATTATCAAACAAACCTGCAAAGGCATGTAGCAAAAGCAAATACTGCTCTAAGCGTTCATTCGTGATTTGACGATGTCGAGATTTAAGTGAATACGAAGGTGGGTGTAAAGAAAGTTCGTGTTGATAGTTTCAAAGCTGGAGGACATCGTTAACGTTACTCGGGGACAACAAAAGGTTAAGGGAATTCAAGGCGTTATCAACGTCACGGATAGTCGGGACCAATGTCTCACGGATCCGTCACCACCGTCTCGGTTTTCATTGGGTTGACGCAACGCAGCGCGCGTATTTAAACAAAATTATTAACCTGGACGCTATGGGTGGAAACGTATAACAATTCAAAAATCTTGAGTGTGTAGTGTAGAGCAGAAAAAAAATGTTATCCTTATTAGGAAATGTACGGAGCTAAAAAATTCCTTTAATTCCAAATTAATCTGCTTTTGAAAAAGTAGCTAAATATTAACTAAGAAGAGGAGGAACAAGGAATGGCCAATTGATGTATACAAAAGATTGGTACTCAAAATGGTGAGTTAGCTTTAAAGACGCTTATCTTCGGTATCGAACAAACGAAAAACGGTGTTTGATGCAATCATATGCAACGTGCTCATTAAGAAGGAAATCATGCGAGTTAAAACCGTAGCGCAGCTCCGGTGGTGGGACGTAACCATTGGCGTCAAAAGAAACTGGTTCGTTGCCGTGCTGGGTCAACTAGATCTCATCTGGCGTGGTGGTGGATTGTCTTCGGACCAACTCCACGTTATACAGCTACAAACTTTTCAAAAAGTTCGTCGTTTTAGCATAAACTGTGCTTTCTACTAAAGTAATTGATCAAGATTTATCGTTGTGTGACGCATTGGAACTTGATGCACAAAAAAACTAAAGATTTTTGCACAAGTTGTTTTAAAAAATCTAAACGTTGATACAAAGTATTAGTAGTTGTGAGACGGTATGATTTCACGAATGTTATTCAGCACGTAATCTTTCCAGGTGTTACAGTCAGGTAGCAACTGGACAACATTAGTGTATTGGATGTTGTATCTCATAACAAAAAATGATTTTGACACAAACTGCTCTTACTAAGGTAAGGGAGGTTCTCAATAATGGATGCACAAGAGTAATCAGCGTCCGTTTATACTGAGTTCAATGGTAGCCAGAGAGCAAAATTTACTTTTGAAGTAGTGTTCGCGCTAGCTAAACGAAGTAAAAAGCAGTGTTGAAGGAATTTTCGAGTTAAAGTTAAAATGTAAACATCATGAACGTTACGTTGGGAAAATTAAACGTATGGGTAAAACATTGTGGTTATACAAAAAACGTTCGTAAAGCAATTGTAACATTAACAATGATTTCTAAGAATCCAATTTTCGAGCGTATTAAGCTTTGGAATAATATTCAGGAGGGAAAACACGTGGCGATTGAGAAGTATAACCTACTACAAACGGTCGTCGTTAATATGACTGGTTCAGATTTCGCTGTAGATCACTTCAACAAACACCTGAGAAAGTTTGTTGGAGTCGAAAAAAGAAATTTGCTGGTCGTAACAACGATTGGTAAAAATTATGTCCGTAACGCGGTGGTGGATAAACGCAATTACCGTGTTGATTGACTTTAAACGTAACAAGATTGGTGTCCAAGGGAATTGTTAAAAAACATTCGAATACGATCCAAAACCGTTTCTGCAACTTGCATTAGTGCAATTACACAGATGGAATTAACGTATATCATAGCACCAAAAGAGAATTTTGAAGTGGACAACATCTTTATTCTGGTTGAAGAAGCAGATATCAAGATGTAAATGCTTTGCCCTTTAGCAAACACCCAGTTGGTACTATTATTCATAACTCGGAATTAACCGTTGGAAAATGTGGACAATAGTAGTTCAGCCGGAACTAATGCACAAGTGTTGGCAAAGAGGCAAATACGTTTTAGTTCGCTAAACTCAGGCGAAGTTCGCATGATCTTATCAACTTGTCGTGCAATACTTGGTTCAGTGGGTAAATGAACAACATGAATTATCAAAATTGGGGTATAAAGCTGGACGTTCACGTGGTTAGGCAAACGCTTCCAAACTGTACGTGGCGTCAGTTATGAACCGAACGATCACCTCATGGTGGGTGGTGAAGGGTAAAGCTCCATTGGAATTGCCGGTTCCATTAACTCCATGGGCAAACTGCTCTTGGATTTTTAAACACGTATAAAAAACTCAATCAGATAAATTATTGTTCGTTAGAAGTAAGAAAAAATTAATTTTGAGTAAAATCAGCTTAAGCGATTTACCACTAGTGAAAGGAGGTCCAAACGATGGGTCGTGTCTTAAAAAAGGACTTTTGTAGATGATCAACTTGATGAAAAAAATGACGCATTAGCTAAAAGCGAAAAGAAATCAGTTGAAAGACTGTCTCGTCGTTCAACAATTTTTCCAAGTTTCGTAGGATACACTATTGCTGTCTATGATGGACGAAAACACGTTTCCTGTATATGTACAAGAAGACCATGGTCGGACCAAATAGGAGCGAATTTTTTTCCACAACAAGAAACATACAGCGCGGTCACGTGTGTATGATAAAAGAACTAGACGTTAATTCGAGGGGATGGATATACTCATGCAAGAACAAATTACAGCAGCTAAAGCTACAGCAAAATACTGTTGTATTGCACTCGTAGAGTTCGTTTAGTTATCGATTTATTAGAGGAAAAGTGTTGGAGAAGCATTTCAATTTGTGAAATCACTCACGCGGGCATCACAGTCGTGAAACAAGTGCTTATGTCAGCTATAGCTAATGCAGAAACACTACGAATTTAATATAGAAAAATTGGTAGTTAGCGGAAGCTTACGTTAACGAAGGCGCAACAATGAAACGTTTCGTTCCGGTGGGGCGGTGCTAAGGTTTCAGCGGCACCTATCTTGAAACGCACAAGCCATATTACAGTAGTGGGGGTATCAGAGAAAAGACGGTAATCTGTGGGTCAAAAAATTATCCAACGGGGCCTACGGTATAGGACATAAGTCTCGGATTGGGGATTGCTAAATGGTATGCTGAAAAAGAATTATGCTAACTATTTACATGTAGATCTTACGTTTCTCTTGGAGAATACATGCTAAAAAACTAGGAAGCTTCAATAAATTTCTCAATGAAAATCGAACGTTGCTGACTAATCGTGTAAATTGTTTCACTTATACTGCTAGACGGCCATGGTTATCGGTAAAGGTGGTTCTGAAGCTTGATGCTGACGCTAAAACTAAATGAGCTTACATGGCAAACGTGTCCCACATCAATTATTGTGGAAATTAAACCCTGATTTAGTATGCTAAATTAGTTGTCGAAGGCATTTGCCCATAACTAGAAAGCCGTGTTGCTTTCGTCGTGCTCAATGACAACAAGCAATTCAACGTACATGCGTTCAGGGCGGCTAAAGGGATCAAAACAATGGTTTCAGGTGTTTAATTGGTGCAGATATCGCTCGTTAGCGAAAACTCACGCTGAAGATTCAGTCCATTACACACATTGCGTGCCGATATTTCGACCTACGCATGGGGAAGAAGAGATTACTACTTATGGTAAATTAGGCATTTTAAAGTTGGATTTTACCGTGGAGAAGATTTCTCTCTTTTCTTTTTTTCGTATTTTTTGCGTTATTTTTTGATCTGACTATGATTGTGTTTTCTCTCACAGACAAAAGAAAGAACGGGAGAAAGGAGGGAAATAATATGTTAGTATCCTGAAAACCGCTGAAATTCCGTCGTGATTTGAGGTAAATGCGTGGCGGAAAGCTAAATTGTGGGAAAGAAGTAACTGGAGACTTACGGTTTACAAGCTTTGGATTTCACAATGGAATTTACTAACCGGCCAGATCGAAGCAGCACGAGTATAGGCAATGAACACGTTATATGAAACGTTGGTGGAAAGTATGATTAAAATTTTCTCATAAATCATTAAACATCTAAAGCCATCGGAGTGACGTATTGGGTTCGTAAAGTGGAGCTCCTGAAGATGGGGTAGCACCAGTTTAAACGTGGAAAAATCATGTTTGTAAGTTGGCGGCGTACTTCTGAAAGGCAGGAAGTAGAAAGTAGCTCGTGAGGCATTACGTTTAGCTTTCTCCACAAAATTACCGTAAAAACGAAATTGTAAACGTATAGAAATTGGTTGGTGGGAATCGGAAATGAAGGCTAATGAACTTAAAGAAGTGGTATCACTGCTGAAATGGTGAAAAGAGAAAGGAATACAAATCTGAACTATTTCAACTTGGCGATTGCCATTAGCTAACAGGTCAATTAGAAAATATTTCTCGTTTAAGTGAACGTTCGCAAAATCGATTGCACGCATTAAAAATGCGTTACGTCAAGCTGAGTTACAAAATTAGTTGACTTGCATAAGGAGGTTACCAAAGTAATGAATGAAAGAAAACGTAATCAACGTAAAGTTTATCTAAGCGCCGTGTGTTCTCAGACAAAATGGATAAGAATGTTGGTTCGTAACAGAACTCAAAAGTAGACACAGTAAATATTGGTTTAAACGATGTTTTAAATTATGGCTTAAAAGATACAAAGCTCATGATTTGACAAATAATGTAGCAAAATGGCGATATCGTAAAAATATGGAAACCTCGTCCATTAACTCTGCTACTAAACTTTCGTTTATTAGAAGTTGTACAAGAATCAGTTATTATCTAATTGACTTTAAAGAATTAAGAATAGTTTTTAGATCCGAAAGGAGATTACGTATTGTGATCCAATAGATTCTGTTTAAAAGTTGCAGATAATTTCAGGGCACGTTGAAGTGCTCAGCTATTAAAGTTACTTGCGGCGGTTCAGGCCGTAAGACTGCTATATTGGTGACGTAATCGTTTTGTACGTGAAGAACGCTACACCAGCGCGGCGGTTGTCAAAAAGGCGACAGGTTCGTTAAGCTGTTATTGTTCTACCAAAAACTTGGCGCACGTCGCTCAGATCGGTTTACATTAAATATTGGACGAAAATGCTTGGTGTAATCAGTTCGTGACGATAAAAGTCCGAGTGGAACACGTCAACTTTGCGACTGTTGCACGTGAATTAGTGAGAACAATTTCATGAAAATTATTTCATGTAGCACCCAGGTACATAATAACAACCATCCACTATTAAGGAGGTGGCAAGAAAACATGTACATCAATCAGGCGATAAAATGTTAAGTGATTACTGGATAAAGATAAAGGAAAGAGACGTAATTTATCAGAAAAATCATCTATCACCATAAAGAACCAAGAAATTGTTGAAGAGAATCACATGGTTGAAAAAAACACCAAAAAAAAGAATAAATTGAAATCACAAGGTGAGTATATCTTGAAAATTGAAGCTCCAGTTCAACGTTTCAAAACGTTAAATGCTAAATTGACGCATTCAAATTACAAAATAAAATGGGACGAAGCCAACCCGCGTGAGTTATTAAAGTTGAAGAAGGTAAAAAAAAAGTACGATATTTCTAAAAAACTGGATGAAGTTTTAAGGATAAAATATATATAGGAAGGAGGACAATCCGAATGAACGACCTGAAAGAAAATTACTTGAATAACAGTACTTTTTGACCTATCTCAATTCTCATAAACACGCGGCGTATTGGACTCGCCAAGAATTATGAGCGTCAAATTTAGCATAACGAATTGAAAAGTGAAACTGGAGATTCAATTTCAAGAAATAACCACATTGTGGATATCAAAATTACTTGGTTTTTGGTGTATATTTAACACCAAGTTGATCTTCAAAACAATACTGGTCTATTTTTAGGGAAAAGATTTTCAAATTACGCCTTCTTTTTCCTTTAATCAATTACCAGTAATTCACTTATAACCTTTATCGACACTTAGATTTGAATGTACATGTTATTCTGATGCAACTCCCTTATAGTGGAAATGGATGGTTATTTAATAAGACACTTCTGGTAGCATTAATGAAATAAAATTTTCATGAAATTGTTCTACAACGTAATCACAGTGACAACCAAGGTCCAAAAAGATACGAGTGAATTTCCACGCGGACTTTAATCGTACAACGAATGAATAAATACAACAAAGCATATTTCGTCAAATTTGAAGTGTAAGAACAATCTAGTGCGACAGTGCGCCAGTATTTAGGTACTAACAAATAACGCCTTATAACAAACTTCGGCCTTATTTTAGACAACGCCGCACTAGGTGATATAGGGTTCTATCGCACGGTAACAAAACGATGATAGATCACCAATATTAAGCAGTCTATAACGGCACTGAACGCCAAGCTTTAACTAGCTAGCACATTCACAGTGCTCAATAGAAAATTAATCTGAACTTTTAAAACGAACAGATTACTGATTGGAGATCACAATAGTATTCCTTCCTTTCGGATCACAAAACTGGACTTACTTATCTTTAAAGTCAATTAGTGAATAAATGCATCTTAGTACCATAACTTTCAATAACGGGGGAAATGATTTACAGTAGCAAAGATAAATGCGACGAGTTTTTCGCATGATTTTTACCGGACATGTGTGTGTGTGACAAATTATTTATCTCCATTCGAGTTTGTACTTTTTAGAAATAATTTACGCTTTATCCATAGTTTACTGTTGGTCTACTTTTGAGTTCTGTTACGAAAAACAAATTTGATTATCCAATGATTTGTCATGTCACTCGGCTTTGATAAACTTTTACGTTGATTACGTTCTTCATTCATTACTTCACAGGTACTCCTTTGCCAGTCAACTAATTTTATGATAAATACAGCTTATAACTGTAACAGGACAGTTGTTAATGTATTATAGGCGAAATTCACACATTAATCGAGAAGTATTTTTATATTTAAATTGGACACATGTTTGATAATTGAGAAATGCATCTGGGATTGAACTAGATTTCAAGATTTGTAATTATTAATCTCTCTCATTTTTTCTATATTTCATATCTCATTCGCTAGTGGATAACTCTTTAAGTTAAATAGACTTCATTCTCAGATATCACCACAAATTTATCTATTAACGTTTTTTACCATATTTTCGTTATTTTACGGGTAATTTATAGAGCTCTAACAGTCATATAGCCATCACGTAAAAGTACTTTACAGCATACGCACTAGCCAAATTCAACAACATGAATCATTATTCCAGCGTTATATATATAGGTGCAATACCATCCTTTCAGGAGCTCCTTTTACCGGAACCATACAGGACTCCGAATTTGCTTAGAATGATGTTAATTGATTTATGAGGAGCACATTTTAATCACAAATATTCAGACCGACCTACGTTATCATATACACCGATGTCATATAGCTGGTATAACAGTAGCTGCTTCGATATAGCAGGTTAGTATCCATTTGTGAATAAAGCTATGTAAGCCGTGTCCTCAAAAGTTAATTCTTTCCACCTTTAGCTTCGCCAAGATATTCAATACTCTAAATCACTCGACAGGAAATTTCACGCAGTTATAAGGTATACATGAATTATTTCACTCCGATTTACTCACCGTTCTTTTTTGTTTGGAAAGATTTTCTCCAACGGATAATCCCAGACGCCTGAATTTTAAGCCTAATTTACCAATAAGTAAGTTAATCTGCTTAAAATTCACATGCGTAGTACAGAAATATCGGCACGACAAATGGAAATGTAAATGGAACATAAGAAATCCTTCAGCAAAGTGAGAATTCAGCTAACGGCGATATCTGCACCATTTTAAACGACGCTAGAAACAATCTGTTTTTGAGTTCCTTTAAGGGAATCTGACGCAATTGTACGAATTTGGAATTGATATATAGTTTTGAGCACGACGGGAAAGCAACACGGCTTTCTAGTTAGACAGGGCAATGCCTTCAGAGACAACTAAATTATAGATTACTAAAATCGAGGGATTTTTTAATTATCCACCAAATATAGAATGTGGAAAACGTATATGCTGTAATATCATTTAAGTTATTTTAGCGAAGGAATTTCAAAAACTGTTCGAACCCGTTACCGTAAACATAGCATGCGTAGCCAGATATGAACAAAGTGAACTCCAAGTGCCGCACGTTCCGAAATTTTTCAAAAGTTAAAAAAGAAAAAAAATTAAAAGAAAATATAGACAAAGATTAAGAGATAAAAATATGATAAATTGGAAATATAACTATATATTAAACATTTATAGACTAATAAAACCCAAAAATGATCATAGATAATACGTTAGGGCCGTAAGGAATTATTATTATAAAAATTGAAAAAAAAAACAAAATCTGGAAAAATATTTTTATATTAACACCTCCTCTTATTCTGATACCTATATGTTAAATCGCTATGTAGCTTAAAAAAATAGGGTAGCGTAATTGAACATTTTTAGCACGAGACGCACTCTTCATTCTGTGCGCCTTACCACTTCCGTTACGTAAAGCTCTCGAAACTACAAGTTTTCATATATCCACAAATCGTTCAGTCTCGCTGTACCTGCTTCGCCTATAGATTTGGACATAAGCCCTTTATCCAAACTCAACACTTTGATGAATGGCTCCCGCTGGAGTGAATTTACAATTGAAATATGCTTCGTGCAAACTCCTTCGGCTACTGAATGTTCGTCTCGCACTCAAGCTACATAAGGGCGAGTTTACGAAGGCATGCAATACGCCAAACAAGCTAATTTCGCCCATGAGCTTTAGCTGGCTGTATATTGTTTCTCTTTGCTTATCGAGATACCTCCCTCTCTATTAATTTACTTATCTCTCACCGCATCGCTTGATGCTGCCGACATGGACGTCATAACTCTCTTGTGTCCGGACTCGCGTGTGGCGTCGGTTGCTGGGCCCCTATCCTGCTCGTGTCTCTCTCACCATACGTCTCTACTATCACGACATACCTCCGTCCTTTGGCACAGCGATTTGAGCCATGGTCCCATGAGCGATAATTTGTCCATTGATAGTATATAGCGCAACTCTACTATAGACTCGAACTCTCCTCAAAATTGATTGACGACGGAGACCCAAGCTCTCTCTCTCAATTCTCTCTCTATCTTCTTTCAGCTTTCTATATATGTTGCATTCATCTCATGGATCAATGACATAAGTCTCTCTTAAGGGACTACGACATGGTTTGACTTCTTATATATATATACTCAGAGTGTGTGTGTGTGTGACTCTTTATGTACTAGTGTCTTTTCTTACAGTCTGACGAAATCAAATTTTGATCTGAAGTTGAGCTTTTTTCATATCTTCTTCTCTTCTAGTATTCTTGCCGCGCTCTCTCTCGGTCTCACTCCAGTGCTCCAATTGAGCTTTACTCTTCCACACTCCTATGGGATATATCGGATCGGATATATTGACCCACGTGCATTGAGCGCTCTCTCGTACTACCAACGTGAACGTCAGTTTACCAATGTGATTAATTCATAGTTGTTCATTACCCACTGAACCATAGTTGCACGAACAAAGATTGATAAAGATCAGTTGCGGAACTTGCGCCTGAGTTTAGCGAACTAAACGTTATTTGCTTCTTTGCTCTTAACACTTGTGCTTAGTTCCGGCTGAACGTACTAGTTTGTCACCTTTTTCCAGGTTTTAAATTCGATGTATGAATAATGTACAATGGATGTTTGCTAAGGCAATGCATTACAATTTGATTATCTGTTCTTCACCAAGAATAGATGTTGTTCAACTTCAATTCCTTTTTTGGTGCTTGATATACGTTTTAATTCCATCTGTGTATTGGCACTAATGCAATTTTGCAGAACGGTTTGGATCTGTAATTCGATTAGTTTTTAACAATTCCCTGACAGCCATCTTTGTTTACGTTAAGTCATACACGGGTATTGTGCGTTTATGCACCACTCCGCGTTGACGGACAGTTTTTTACCATCGTTGTTAAGCCAGCATTCTTTTTTTTCGACTCAACAAAGGTCTTTTTCGGTGTTGTGAATGATCTCAGCGAATCTGGAAACCAGTTATTACGACGGGACCGTTTTGTGTAGGTTTTATTACTTTCTTATCGCCACGGTTTTTCCTCCTGAATATTATTCAAAGCTTTTTTACGCTTCGAAAATTGTATTTCTTTAGAATCAGTTGTTAATGTTCAATTTGCTTTCGACGTTTTTTTGTATAACAGCATGTTTACCATACGTTTTTAATTTCCACGATACGTTCATGTGTTACATTTTACCTTTAACTTCGAAATTTCTTCAACTGCTTTTTTACTTGTTTAACTAGCGCGAAACATCTTACTTCAAAAGGTAAATTTTTGCTCTCTTGGGGCTACATTGAAGCTTCAGTGATAACGGGCGCTTGATACTGTCTTGTGCATCCATTATGTGAAGAACCCTCCTCTACCTTTAGTAAGAGGCAGGTTTTGTGTCAAAATCATTTTTGTTTATGAATGAAACATCCAATAACTAATTGTTGTCAAGTTGCTACTACTGATAACCTGGAAGATTCCGTGTGATAACATTGTGAATATCATTACCGTCTTCAAACAACTACTAATACTTTTGTAGTAACGGTTAGATTTTGGGTTAAACTTGTTGCAAACTCTTTAGTTTTTGGTGATTCAAGAGTTAATGCGTCGGAACAACGATTTAAATCCTCTGACTTCAATTACTTTAGATAGGAAGAACAGATTTAATAGCTAACGACGAACTTTTTTTTAGAAGGTTTGTGGCTGTTTGAAGTGAGTTGGTCCGAAAGACAAATTCCACACCCGCCGATTGGAGATCTAGTTGACCAGCACGGCACGAGTTCTTTTTGACGCCATGGTTACGTCCACCACCGGAGACTGCGCTACGGTTTTTTAATGCATGATTTCGCTGTTTAATGAAGCACGTTGATGATGATGTGCATCAAAACAACGTTTTCGTTTGTTTCGATACCGAAGATAGCGTCGTTTAAGTAACTTCACCATTTTGGAGGTCCATCTTGGTTGTATAATTCTAATTTGGCAGTTCCTTGTTCTTCCCTCTTCTTAGTTAAATATATTTAGCTACTTTTTCAAAAGCAGATTTAATTTGGATTAAGGATTTTTTTAGCTCCTTGGTACATTCTTTATAAGGCGATAACATTTTTTTCTGCGTTACCAGTACAACTTCAAGATTTTGAATTGTTAACGGTTTCCACCCATTGCGTCCACGGTAGTAATGTTTGTTTAAATACGCGCGCTTGCGTTGGTGCGCTCACAATGAACAGGACGACGGTAATGGTACGGGTCGTGAGCATTGGTCCACGGAACTATGTCCGTGAGTTTGATAAACGCCTTGGAATCCTTTACCTTTTGTTGTTCCCCGTAACGTTAACGATGGTTCTCAGCTTTGAAACTATCAACGAATTTCTTTACCATTCGTATTCATAGTCACATCGTCAAATTCACGAATTGAAGCGCTTGGAGCAGTATTTGCTTTTGCTAATGTCCTTTTGCAGGGTTTGTTTGATAATTACTTCGGTTTGTTTTTGGAACCCAATCTGAACTGCTTTCGTATCCATCATTTTTCTCATTGTTTTAACTTGTAAACAACGTTTTTGTTGTGACTTCATAAACTGTTCAGGATTAATTGCGCGCTGATTCGTAAAACTGTGTCATCCCTATTTTTTGCTAGAGTTCTTTGGTCATGAGTACACCTCATTTTTATTTTTTTATTAGTTTGATTTCGATATCTACGCTTGGTGGTAGATCAAGTTTTTGTTTAACGCGGATCACGTTTTAGGTTGGATTGATGATATCATTACACGTTTATGTGTAAGCATTTCAATGCTCACGAGAATCTTTATATTTGTTGAGTCGCCACGAATCACAGTGTAAGACTTCTTTCTGTTCTGGTAACGGAATTGTCAGGACAGTAGCACAGTTCTTTTTTGCTGTATTCTTACAATTTTTCGCTTGATTGATCTAAAAATGCGATTGTTATACCGCTTAAACGGATACGAATTTTTGTTTGCCATCTTTTCCCTCCTTTCGCCTTATCTTAGAAATAGACTTTGCTTCACGAAAATTTTTCCGATACACTCGTCCGTGTGAAAGGCGGCGGGTGTGTCGCAACTCTCGATTTCATAAGCATTGTTTTCTTTCAAAATACCATACGATTTCTACGATGAAATTGACCTGTCCATTATACAAGATTGTATCTTTAATTTCAAGACTTTTTTTAATTATTTTATTATTCTTTTGATGTTTCTACCCAAAAAATCTTTATCGCGTTAATTTTTATCTATAGAAGAAAGAAAGTTTCTTTTAATATATGAAAAAGTTACGTATATACAGTTTTGCCAACGACTCTTATACGATAAACTTACTTCGTGCTGATGTTGGTCATACTCTATAAATACAATCTCTAGTTTGTACATTTTTTTGATTTGTATAATTCTATGTATTTTTAGTACTTTTTATGATCCACCATTTTGGTGCTTAACTCACCATATTGTATACCTGGTCAATTCTTTATACAATTTTTTTGTAATGGGTCCAGTTTTTTTTGTTTCACGTATAGAAGGTATGAAGTTATCCTTGTATTGATTCACCGATAGGAGTAATAACCGCTGCGTACCGCAGCTCCCGCCTCTGCAAAACGGTCTAATCCGACAACAAAGACGTTCTTCTTCTTTCACTTCTAAACCTAACCGTTCTTTAGCCAAGTTATAGCAGACGTGAATATTTGTAATTAACTTGGTAAATTGATGGTTGAAATAGGAGTGACAAATTGATTATCTTTTGGGTTGATTCCAAAAAATTAAGCGCTTTGCTCCTATTCTTCTATTTTTAGTATGAGTAATAGGGATTCAAGGATAAATGCGGTTCACAAAAGTTTCTTT
>Ga0163217_1034312_pt1 | contig 14499 bp, 12 predicted proteins | sample SynspAceP_FD_185933 | JGI IMG/M metagenome (GOLD analysis project Ga0163217, IMG submission 185933) | Saline lake microbial communities from Ace Lake in Antarctica - Synechococcus sp. Ace-P (PacBio error correction) | ecosystem: Environmental > Aquatic > Non-marine Saline and Alkaline > Saline ... | reverse complement strand
CAAAGACGACCTGCTGGTTTCATGTGCGCTTCCTTTTGCCGGGGTCGAAAGGGCGTTCTTGCTGCCCGAGCCCTTACCGTTGTGCCGCGCGAAGTTCGCGCTCTAGCGTCTTTCCAGAAAACTGGGAGCGGTCGCACTTTGTAAACCCTTTGCCCACTTGCCCTGACGGAACGGAGTCGTGGGCGCGCGCAGGTTCGGTCATTTCAGATCCGCGGCGTTGCCAATACGTTACCGCATATTGGCCGGGTCGAGCGCTTTCGCCGTGTGTCTTCAGGCACGCCGTCGCCCGCTTCGCCGCAAGCGCGCCGCTAGGGGGATATCGCCCGTGACCACCACATCGCCAGGGCGCACGGTCTGCGATCCAGATGTCGGCGATTGTCGGGGGCCGTCGGGGACAATCACCGTTTCGGACCAGTGGGTTCTGCGAGGGGCGCCAGCCCGCGTTTGGACACCACATACATTCCGTACCTTGTGACGCGGTGGCCACGCGTTCGGGCCTCTGCTTGACGGGGCAGGCATCAGCGTCGATTATAAAGCGCGCGTCATTGTCCCAGCCTATCGCGCATACAGCGGCGGTCGGCATGGAACGCAGATGGGTCTTCCATGGAACGTCGAGATGAAGAAATAGCTGTGATCATACCCCGGCTGCATTCCGCAGATGTGGCATTCTGGCGCGCCTTCGTATCGCCTCGGCCAATGCTTCGGGCTGAGCAGATCAAGGAACTGATCATTCCGTGCCCTTGATCAATCAGGATCGGGCCGTTTCAAAACCGCGTTCGGCCATCAAAGCGTTGCCGTCATGTTGGCCCATGTGAGGTTTCGTCATTGCCAAGGTTATGCGGCCAAGCTGTTTGCGACCCCAATCGCTGCTGTGGGGTGGGCGATCGGTGCGGAAGGCATGAGACCGGAGGTAAACCGTCCCGGGCAAGTTCAATCGCCAGCGGTCAGCGCCCCGGTGCCCGCCCATTCGAGTGCCCCCAGATCGCCTGACGGTCCATATCCAGTTGCGAAATTTTCTGCTTAAGCGCGCAGGCAGTTGTCGGGCGATATAGTCCCACATCTGCGAAATGCGGCTTCACGGGTCTTTGTGTTGGGCGTTCACATAAAAGCCCGCGCCTTTGCCCCAGATCATAGGCGTCAATCATCGGCCAACAGCATCCCCGCGCGGGCGAATGTATCAGGAAAAACGACTGCGATCCGTGTTCAGCGGCCATGCCTGTGCCCCTGCCTTGGTCATACGCGTTTTCGTGGGTGCAGGTCAGGGCCCGGACAGGAACCACATCAAGCGGTACCGGCCCCTGCTTGGCCTCTTCGGGGAGGAGGAACAGGGCAAAGGTCAATCGCAGCTGCAGGCCGGGAAGCGGTGGGCAATAGACGCCTTGGGTGCCTCTGAAGCTGGTGTTCTCGGAAATTCGTTTTCATCGGGCGTCTCCTGTGTCTGGTTGGTATTATGGCTACTTCGGGCATTCGACCGCGGGCGGGCAAGGGCGGGACGCTGCGCGGCGCGTATTTGCGAAAAGGGTGGAAGCGCTACCAGGCCCGTCACCCATGCGATCACGAGACTGACGCTGAGGATGCCTGAACAGCGTTGACACCAGTATCGCAGCAGAGGGACACGTTGCGGCCCTACGTTGTAGTGTTGGGGCGAGCATATAGACATTGCCCGCCAACGGGCAGCGCGGAACGGTGGCCGATGATTAACAGCCCTGCCTTATTACGGGTCCACAGGAAACAAGCCACAGCCGCAGAAGGGCGACAACGCGGGGGTGCAGCACCAACTTGCCAAAAAAGACAGCCAGCCTGCAAAACGTGCAGTTTTTCGGCAGATTTTGTGGCCAGCGAGGCGCGCGATTCGAACAACGCGGCCAGGGGGTTGCCCGCACCGCCCAAGGATCGCCAGAAAGTCATTCATCGGGGCCGGAATGGGATGCGCAGGGCCGGACCAGAAGAAAGCCAATGTCATCGCCAACGATCATCGGGTTTTCAACCAGCCCCAAGCCAATGTGCGCAAGGGCGCGCAAAAGCTAATTGACCGTCGCGCGACCCGGTGGATTCAGGATGGACGATGAGGCTGGAGAAGACGATCAGATTACCGCCAGTGCCAGTACCACAGGGCCGAGCCTCTGCCCCGAGCAAAAGCGTGAGCATGGGGGACGCCAAGAAAGCCGGTGCAGTGTTGCCGATGACGGGCATTGCGCCTCCATTGCGGTTGCTGGAAACGTCAAGCCGCGCCAAGCCGACCAGCGTGGCGATGCCATAGACGAACCCTGTTTTCCCCCACAGAAGCGCGACAAAAGGCCGTGTGTCCCAGACCTCTGCCAGGGGAACAGATTGGCAGAAAAAGCGGAAACAGCATAGCGGAGAGCGCAAAATAGAGGACGACTTGGTCAGATAGGCCTGGGCTTCTGCGGTGAAGAACGTGTGCGCCCGGCCCATAGCCCAAGGACCGATCCAGCGCGAAAAAGGGCAGTTTTTTGAGAAAGATTCGCCAGCATGTGGAATTGTAGCGGCTGCTTGTGGTTCGCTGCAACGGGGCAACAGTGCTGTGATGCAAAACATCTGCTTTGGGTGGGGGACGCGTCCAGTTCAGGGGCGGAAGCGTGGCAGTCTATTCGGCAGCGTCCCCGCAATTTCAGAGGTCTAGATCGACCCGCGTGGTGGCGTGCCGCGGCCGATGGGTTTGCAGGCGCGCTGCGGCGGCAGCTTTTGGGGGCGGTGTCGATGATGCGCCACGCTTTGCCTTCGTAGCGGGTGATGCTGTTCACATCGCCCACGTCCGAATTTGCACGCTGATGCACGGTCCTTGATCTGCGCGGCCAGTTGTTGCGCTGCGCCTCCGGGGCAGAGTCCGCCAACGGTGGCGTCGGCACATTCGCACAGGCACGCGGCATCTGATCCATCCGCTTCCAGTTATGCTCAGCTCGATCTGAAAATGCTAGGGGCGATCCGGGTTGTCGCCATCAGGGCTTCTCGAATCTGCGTGTGGGAACACATTGACGCCGCGCAGGATGATTCATATCGTCGCTGCGGCCGGTGACTGTTTTCCATTCCGGCGAGCATGTCTGGCGCGCGGGTGCCGGCCAGCAGGGCGGGTCAAGTGGTCGGGGATGCGGTAGCGGGATGATCCGGAAAACGCCTCTTTGGGTTGAAGCGGATGTAAACACCAGTTCGCCTTTTTCGCCGTCGGCTACGATGGGCTGGCCTGTGCGGGGATTTGATCATTCGCGGATAAGAAATGACCCTCCCAGATGCTGCAAGCCGTCCTATGTCTCGACGCATTTCGCAAGAGACGCCCGGGGCCCATGCGATTCTCGGACAGGGCCATTTAGAACAACGGGTTGCATATCGAACGCCTGTTCAATCTCATCCGCATTGGCGTTGGTTCCAGGTGTTTCGGCCCCGAAGATACCCACCTTTAGCGAAGAGTGCGCGGGTCGATGCCTTGACAGCGCGTATTCGTCGAGGATCCGACAGCGCGTTGATGAGGCGTCACCGTGATGCCGTCGGGCTTGAAATCTTCGATCAGGCGCAACCCTGCGCAGCGGGGTCAATCCGCCCGAGATCGGCACCGTGCTAAGGCCGGGTTATTCAGCCCCAGATAGTACCCCTACCCGCCCGTAAACAGCCCATACCATAAGCATTGTGCAGCATGTTCGCCGGGTTTTGAGCCCCGCAGCACGCAGGGACCGCCCCATGACAGTATTCGGCCCAATGGCGAGGTCGTTTTTCGTATAACCCACGACCGTTGGCTGGCCCGTTCGCTGGCCGATGACGACATGGATGCGCGCCAGCTTGGTCGCGGGGGCACGGCGAACCATGCCAAAAAGGGTAATTTCGCGTAGATCGGTTTTAACGCTGTGAAGGGGAAACTTTGCAAGATCCGACAGGCTTGTGTAGGTTCGTCGGGGTGTACGCCGCTGTGTCAAAGGCTTTTGGCAGGTAAAAGGGGACGTTCGCAATAGGCGTGGTGCCAGTGATTTCTTCAGCCGCTCAGCGTAGGGCGCCGATTTTCATCGCGGCTGGGCAAGCTCGATCGGGTCGGAAGGGATGATGCGGGCGGCGCGTGAGGGTCTTTCATGGGGTATTTCCTCTCGAAATGATGCGCCTATGGTGCGTGACAGGCCACGGAAACAAGGCGATGGTGCGCCCGTCCTCCCCCGGTGACTGTCACGTCATAAAACGCCGGGAGCCGTCCGGTTTTTGGATTGTTCCCGCGCTGTTGCCAGCAGTCGTTTCGGTCGGTTTGCCGGGGGCGAGGTAGAAATCTGGTTCTGTTTGGGCCACTGGCAAGCTGGTTGTAAGCTGGTTGCAGGCAAATGCAAATGCGCTGTCCGCGAGGGTTAAAGATTATCCGCCGTGGTTGCGATGCCGTGGCCGTTAAGCATGACCGGGGTGTCACCATCGGACAGGATCTGCCTCTCGGGGCCGATATGGTCGACCGCCATTGCCCAACGACTGCGGCTTGCGTATCGGTGACCACATGGCGGCAGCGGATTCAGCACGGAGTTGCGGGGTCATGACGGGGGCCTTTTATGTTTCACATTATTGGAATGCTTGCCACACGATATGAACGGCGTTCAAGAGATTTGATCTGCGGGCTCTTCTTGATGTGAAGGCGTCGAAGGGCGGCCAAACTGTACAAAGGTGATGACAGTGCATATCCATCCCTCAACACCGCAGAACGAACGCGCGGCCCGAGCAGGTTTCCTTTCACCGCGACGAACTTGGCCCGATCCTGTCGCTTTACGGCCGAATGGTTCGCGGCGGCGTGAATGGCGCGACTATGGCATCTCTTTGCGCGAGAGGTTCTGTGTTTTCGATGCTTCGCAGGACCGCTCGAATACCACTGTACCGCATCGGAGAAGCGCCCCAAGTTTGCGCGATGAAACGGGGATGTACGCAGTCATTGTGCCAACGGGCAAGTGCTTGCGGCGCGGTAGGACCTGGCCTCCGTGCTGCGGTGTGCTCGAGCGCAAGATGATCCGTTCGGTAGACAAACTTTAACATCGCGTGCGCGGTAAACCGGGGATGGATTTAAGCCCATTTGGAAGGGCTTAAGCGTTTGTGTCGGTTCAGCGGGGCCGTCGATTTTGCGATACGTGTCAACGCGTCCTGAAACGGTGGTTCGCGTGTGCACGGCCATGTGGATGCGCCGTTTGCGTGATCGACGTGGTGGGGTCAAGCACCGGAGTGCGAATGACCTTTCCAGAAACAGCAGATTCATGCGCCGAATTCGCGGGGGGATATGGCCTTGAATCGGGCAGGGTCGGCCAAAGCTGGACTGCTGTTGGTCACGTGATTATCGCCGGGGCAAGGAATGCGCAGGCAAGGAAGCGGCCTGCAACGAGGCCGAGCATCGCATCCCCTGCGGGCTGTTCCCCCCCACAGATGGGCGTGCCCAAAAACATCTCCGGCACGGCGGCGGCATCGCATAAAGTTGGTGCGGGCAGCGGCGCAAGAGTTTGGGTCGGGATATAGCCGAGCGCGGTTTGCGCAAACCGGCCTTGTTCTGTCTGGGGTCACGGCAAACACGGCTGCCAAAGCTGAGCGCACTGACATCGGGTGATTTCAGGTCGGCGTGGGCATAGGCGTGGTGGCCGGTGCGGTCCACGAAAACATGGGTTGTGTTGGCTCACAGGGCGATGGCAGTTTCGTTGACATAGCCGCAGTTAAAGGCTATTCCTTGCGTCAGCTTGCACATAGGCGCTGCCGTTGACGGCGATTCCAGCACGGTCAGCATCTCACCGTAGGAGCGCCTGCCGGTCGCGAGGGGGCCGGTCGGGCTGCCGGTCAAGATCGCGTGACCGGCACGATGATTTGGCGCCCGGAGTTTCTGGGTGATCAGCTCGGGGTTGGGAGACAGACGGCGGTCGGTTTTCATTTGGATAGGAAGTCCCAAGACTGGCATGTAGCGCACGGACGTTGCCTGTCCGACGCCGCCTTTTGGCGCGGGCGGGCGCTGCGGGCGGGTTGCCAGCCGTGGGTCGAAATGCGCGTAAGGGCTGTCGGTGACAAAGCGAGCAAGAAAAGGGCCGCCGTGATGCAGCCCGCGAACCGCCCGAGGGCGGCGTTATCCAAGATCGGCGGATACCGGGTTCGATCAACGGCTTCGTAGGGCGGCCGTTGGAACGGGGGCATGCGCCAGACCGGGTCCGCCTGCGTGACCGCGGCGGGTTTCAAAGTGCGCGATGGAAAATTCGGGGTCATCGCTGAAAAAGGCGCCAAGATTCAGGACCCACAGCGACCCGCGCAGGCACCCGGTCAACGTTCGCATAGAGATGATCTGGTTCGGTTTGTCCTTCATCCGCCAGTGCGAGTGCATCGGCCAGCACCAACCGCCCTTTCGGCCTCAGATGTGATTTCGACGTCGTGAGCCCTTGCGTGATGTCAGGATTATCCTTGGCGGGCGGAAAGGCATTGCCGGAGACGAATTCAACAGCGGGACAATCAAGCACGCGTAGCCTGCATTGTCCATCCCGTGGCCATGACATATGCGCCAGCCCCAGCACCGCTTTTCGCCCGCAACCGCCCATGTCTTTTTCACGCAGACACCCATCGACGCGCCGCGGTTTCACGTCTCAGCCCGCCAGGTATCCAAAGCAGACGTCCTTTGCGACAAGTGTCGCAAGTGTCCTCTGGCCGTGTTGGCCCCAGTTCATTGTATCAAGTCAGGCGGTGGGTCGCGGGTCGGTCCGGCGCGGCCCACGGTGTGGATCAGGGGAGGTTCGGGTCAGCAGATCGTCGCTTTAGGTGATCACGAGTTGCATGCGGGCCCCGTTAGTCGGTCGGCAAAGCGCGCGCGGCCGTTTCCAGATCGGGCGGCGCGCGCATATTCAGAGGCAGGCGTGTTGATCAGAATTTCGCGGGTCAGCATTTCCTTCGGCAGGAGGGCGCGGGATGTGATCGGCGCGTCAACCCTCCGGAACTCTGGCGCTCGGACAAGGGCGTGGTAGGGGCCAGCCGCGCCATGCTGCGAATTTGTCGGGCGACTCGGTGGGGTCGAAACGTATGAGGCGAGGACCCCAAAGCCCATCGTCTCAAACGGCAATCAAGCCGGGGGATAGGTCTGGGCTGTGCTAGCCAATATCCGTCACCCTTGGGCAGCTTGGCCGCGCGCCCCTGCAGATGAAAGCGCCCCCCGGTGTGCGGCTAGTGGTCGGCGTGTGCCATTACCCCGCCAGCCGCCATGCGAAGCGACCGTCTTCGCCCGGGCAGCTCGGCCTGTTCCCAAGGCACCGGTGGACCCCTGCATCTCGACCCATTTAACGCACTGCCGGCGGGCTGGCCGTGAGCCAGCCTGGGCCGGGCGTTCGCACCGATTTCAGATGAAGCGGAATCGCAGGATGGCGGTTGGGATCGGCGAAGAGAGCGGGCATGGGCAAGCCTTTCGTGGCGTGGTATTGGGCCCGCCAGCCTAGACGGTAGTCCTTGTGCCGCTGCATAGCCCGTCAAAGGGGAAGTCGCCGTGGGGTCCCAAATCCCGGTTCCAGCGAACCGGTCTCGCCGACTTGCGGATCAATCGCGTGCAGCGTCGCTGCCCAGAGGCAACACGTTGGCCTGGTTTTCTGGTTCAGTCGTCGCAGTAATTCTCGCGAGTCCGCGCGACATCCGCGCGCAGCTCTTTTCAATCCCGTACCTGTTCCTCGCTGGCAATCGCGGCGACCCCTCAGGATCCGGCAGTTTTTACGCAGTTCGGGCCAGTGGACGCTTGTATAGGGCGATTCAATGTGAACATGCGCAGGGCCAATTCCTCCATCGCGCAAGACGCAAACCCACATTCCTCGGCCCCTGTTTCGCCCAGCTGTTATTGTGCACCCTATAAAATACCACCTAGACGTTCCTGACTCTACGCGGGAACGTGTTCGACTGGCAACTCTCGCTCCAGCACGCCCGCCATTCACTTCCGGCACGCTCGATCATTACGCCCCCACAGCGCAGCGGCCACTATGTCGGCCAAAATGATGCTCCAGTTCCGTTAACGCGGCCGCGGTCGTTTTTCGCTTCGAATACGATGCGAACAGGGTATTCGAGTTAAATTTAGTAAAGGCGAGACACATAGGATTAAGGGGGGGGGCGGGGGGAAAAAAAAAAAAAAAAAACCCCGGGGCTCCCCGGAAAAAAATTACCTGGTTTCAGCGCTATCATCGGTTGGAAAGCAACCAGTTACGCTGAAAACGAGTCGTGGTAACGACGGTTGGCAGCGACGGGGCGCATCCCGTCGATGATCATTTCATGCTTGCGACAGCCCGGAGTTCATGTGAGTCAATCTTTTGGCGCAGATCAGGGTGAATTTTTTATTCACCGTAATACGCCAACTGGTGCCACCTTATCAGCCGTACGGCCAGGCAAGCACTGTACCTCTGCCGCGTGAAATGCGGTCCAGGCGTGAAAAGTCGCGCATGAACGCTGCGTGGGCCATTCCAGCTTGTGCGCGGTGTTCAGGCTGTCTGGATATGTGTCAGGGCAATTGCTCCGGCAGACATGGACAGACCAAAGACAGTTTTGTCGGACCGGTGGATGGATATCCTGCGCCCCGAAATTGACGAAGTTGTCGCGGATATCGAAGCACCGAAAGAGCAGCGCGCCAGCTTGGAGAAACACGCTGTTATGACTTCGCTTGGCAAAACTGATGCCAGTTCCTCTGTATGTGGGCCGGCAGGCTCCAGTATTGTCTGGGCGAGCTGCACATTGCACGGACGTGTTGCACAACATCCGCGAAGGCGGGACTGGACTAGCTTAGAGCGCCGACCAAGAAGATGTCCCGGCCGGTATAATGGATGAACACCAGCAAGGCGCGCAGCGCGCGTTTTGGCGGCGTGACGCGTGATTGGTTCCTGCCGCTTTATACTGTTGGTGTCGATTCATTTGGCCACGGTTATCGCCGAACCTCCAGCCTGTCTGGGGGGGATCTCGTCTGCTGGCGGGGCCAAGCGCCATCGCCAGCGCCGATCTCTTGCTGCTGCGCGAAGCGCGGGTTTGGCTGGCGGGGTCAGTACCCGCGCAGTGCCCGCGGGGCGGGTGGTGATCGACGGTCCACACCGGCATGTACTGTGCGGGGGCGGCACGCCACCGTCGATCGCGCCAGATGCAGGGATGTGTGTGCGCACCCTGACCGCAGCTTGGTTTCAAGACGGGTCGTGTGTTCGATGCAAACGCAGGGTACCTGCTGACGATGCCTTTAAGAGGACGTGCGCGACTTGGCAGCGAGCTCCGGAGCGTGCCGGGTGGAACGAAGGTGATGGCGTCGGTTGCCGAGCGCGCTCTCCGGGCCGCGGCATTCCGTACGTACCTCCTGACCGCGCTGAACGCGCGATGAGGGTCCGTCGTGGTCACAAAGATCGCTACCGGTGGCACGCAGAGTATTTCCCGTAAGTGCTGGGTCACGGCCCGCATCTGATCAAAGGGCGCCGATTTTTCACCGGGTGGGTACGGCCAACAAAAACTGTGGTTGATTTTGCGACCGTGGTCAGACGCGCATAACGCTGCATGAGTCCAAGGGCCCTGCGCCCGCACCCCCAGCGAGTCGCGACATTAATCAAAAGGCCAGCGCATTCGCACTTGGGCCTTTGTGTTGAATTCTGGGTAGGGAGCTAGCCCTTTTCGAGGCACCCTTCGCGGGTTCTGCCCTGCTGTTCTTAGCGATGGCCTGCACGGCGGTTGAGGCGCGGCACCCTTGCGCATGGTGTCTCGGCTCACGCACACATGGGTTCGACCGTTATCGAATCGTGCTTGTCCTGACGGATACGCGATAAAGTCGCGAAATCACCGGCACATTCAACGGGGGTGACATCAGCCACCGTCTTCGCGCTTATTCGATCACCATGGATGCCGGGGCTTTCGGCGCCAGGATGTTCGCGGGCTCGTTCTCGTCAAGAATGGTCCCGAATTCGATTGTTGGATCGAGTTTCGGCCCGTGGCCAACAAAAGACGGGACGGCGCACCGCACCAGGTCGCTGGTGACCTTTATTTTGGGATCGATTGATTTCTTCGTTCAACCATCATCTTCCACTCTTCTTTTCGTGTCGCCGCTGTCCATTATTAAAGACGTCGATAGCGGGATACATTAAAGGCGATTGCTTGGTGACTTGCGCGGGGCTTGCTGTCGGTGGGGTTATAGAATCGACTGGTCTGGTCCCACAAGCTCGCCATTTCCCGTCCTTGCCCGAACCGGACACCGACTGGAGGTCGACACGGAGAACGTTTTTGATCGTGCGCGGTCGTTGCAGCGGCTAGCGCGAACAACCATCTGCGCTGGTCGAGCATTCGGGTTCGCGATTGATGTTTTTCTTGGCGTAATCGTGGATTCGCGTGGCGTTCACCTCTGGTTACGATCAACGGGATATCCGGATCGTAGGCGGTTACAGCGAAAGAGTTATCGATCACGACACAAACCGGCCTATGGTCTAGCCTTCCTTTGGGCGCATTTCTTTGTCGCCTCTGGAAACCCCGATATGGACAAACATCCCGCGCCAGTACCCAGCCGTAAAGTCGACGTATCCAATCTTTCGTCTGGGATGTCTTTCGCCAGGAAGCTGGCACTTCGGATCGCCAAAAATAGACTTGCTGCGGAGAGAAAGCAAGAAGCCACGATTTCAGTCTGACAGGGAGGCGCTCGGCCTAGCCAGGTGTCAGGCGCCCATTTCGATCGCCCACTTATCTTGTGGCACCCGCGATGGACGCGACCGCGCGATAACCATCTTAAAAACTCCAATACGTGAAATGTTGATGTGCTGGTGGCTCTCTTATACCCGCTGGGGGCGCGGGGCAGGGGGTCGTGTCCTATTTCACCGCGTCACGCGAAAACAAGTAGACGAAATACAGACCTGCTGCTCCGCCCTGGAGCGCGGCCCAACCCAGGGGTTAAAATATCATTCACATAGGGGCCTGAGCCGTGACAGCGGGGCTGGCTGGCTGCATAGACGCGGCCCGACAGAAACTGCCGCCACGCCGACGCCTCCGATTGCTGCACAGGTTCACAGCGGTCATTGCCGCGCGCCGATTACTTGCGGTGGCATTTTAAAGCTGCGCCTCATGCGCGATGATCACTTGATATGTCGCCGCAAAAAGACCCGATCGCCGCCATCAGGCTGTGCAAGGATGATTGGCCGCTGTCGGGGACATCACAGAGCGATATCAGCGTAAGAAGTTGAGCGCAGTGCCCCGATGAATCACTCCCACTTTGTGTGCCCGATTAAAGCGTCCAGCGGGCCGTAGGCAAGGGCTGCCGGTTAACCATCGCGATCCCCATCAGTTAGGGTAGCCCACCCGCATTTGATGGGCATTCGCGCCAAAGAGTTCCCGAAATGGGGCCGATCCAAAGCCGCGCAACGCGGCGAACCTGGCGTAGCTGACGCTCATGATCGGGAAAATGAACCCACAGTGCTTTTGATCTTAAAGGACGCCAAGCCAGGCTGCCACGTTTGTTCCCTTTCGGGGGGGTGGCCGGGTCGCCACACCGACACACCAGATGCAATCGCCGGTAGCGTCCGTGATGGTTGCAAGCCCCAAAGCGCGGCGCGCCAGCCGATCGTTTTCAGCCGCAATCGCCATTGGATAGGACGCCACGAGGTTCCCGAATGTGCCGACCCCCACCATGACAGACGCCAGCACGACAAAAACGGGCCCGGGCGCCAAATTCACGCGCGGAAGATATAGTATGGCCGCCATCGCCACGGCGCGCAAAAACCGATCCCGATTCAGCCCATGCGCCAGATTTGATTATGCAGCGGCTGCGTTTGCCACCGCAAAAAGCGCAGCCCCGCCCCCACCGCCAATCAGCAAGCAGGGCTGGCCGGCCGATGCGCCGTGGCCCGGACTGTATATCCAGCGCCCAACCAAACGGGCAGTTGCATCGCCGCGAAAGGGCAAAGAACCACAAGCCCCGACGCAAAGCGAGGTCTTCGGGCGTGGGCCCCCAGATCGACCGCAAAGGAGGGGCTGAGCACGGCCAGAAAGGCGCGGAAACTGGCTGAGCACATAGCCAACCCCAACAGGCAATCCCGGGCTCCCATTCGATATTTCAGACAGGTAATCCGCCCAAATTCTCCTGGCCCGGCAATGCGCTTAGGGCCGCGGGCTAAGGATCAAACACATCTGGCCCGACGCGGGAACAAAACTGCGCCCCCTGCCTTCTATGGGTGCATAGACCGGTCCATGTCGTCGTGGGTCGACAGGATGCCGTGCGCTTTGACCCGTCCGCGTGGATCTTGTGACAGCGCGGCGGGTCATGATCGGGTCTTGCACTCGGGCTTGGAGCGCATTTGCCCATATACCCCAGTTATCCGCCGCTCAGATCCGCATGGGCCGGCCCATGACCAAAACCCGTTCGTCCCGTTCCATTTCAGAAATCGTCCTGAGTTTCGCCAGCCCTTAACGCTTTCAACCTGTAGCAAGCAGGACAAAGATCTTTCCGTCCTGGACGTCCGCTTGTGGTTTGCCATTAATCCGCGAATCTGCGAAAACCGTGCTGCGTCGGGCATGAGCGTGCTCAGTCGCAAATAGCCGCGACGCGCGAAGTCGCCATTGAGTTGGTAGGGTGACGGTCGCGGCACCAGATGGCCGTGGCCTCGCTCCGACGTTGTGCGCCCATTGGCACCAGCAAAGTCTTGCGCCCCGGGCATCAAGCATCTGGTTGGATCAGTGGGGCGTCGTGGCACGGGGACGACGCACACGTGGGGAATGGCTGTCTAGGATGCTTCGCAGCACCTGCTCAGCTGCGCCAAGAGTGAGAGCGCAGGTCGGGGGGGGTTGCGTGTTCCCCGCCATCCGGCCTTATGACCCAGTCTCCAGGTCGAGAACCACCCGCAGTCAACTTCTTCTGTGTCAGTCGCATAATCCAAAGGGTATCGCGCAGCCCCAGCCAGCAGCCAAAGACGTATCGGCCTTGTTTAAAAGCCTGTTTGAACGCGTTTGTAAGTGGGGGCTGCGCAAGATTGGGGGGGCACCAATGATCCTTGTGCTGTTTCAGCGATACCCTTAAGGTCAAGCCATTACGAAGTGTTCCAGAGGGGGGCGCTAAGCCCCCGTCTGCGCGCATCCGGCGCGGCCTTCCCGGGTGCTAGAAGGGACCACGATGAAGGGGTCAAAGAATCACCTTGATCACGTCCTTGTCGAATGAGCCAGCATGTTACCGCGCCCGCGCGATGAATTCTTGAGCAGCAAAGTTTCAGGACAGCCGATCTGGTTGACCGAGCGATGTCGCGTTAGACGTTTGGGATTGCGGCGTTGGCCCCCGCTCGCTCGTAAACACAATCGGCGGCGGTCCGGCCTGAAGATGGACGCCTTTGTCGATTTCCGAGAAACCGAGACAGGACGTCATCATCCATACGTGGTATGCTTCGGCGAGAAACCGAAACATTCGTCTCCATCGCGGCGGCCAGGTTGAGTTGAACGAGGGTTATTTGAGATAGGACGCGTGTTTCTTCTCGCTGGCCTGATCAGGCAGGAGTTTCACCTGAAATCATGCCCACCCGTTCGGATCTGCGCCATGCGGGCGGTTTGAGCCGACGAGCATGATCAGGAACAACCAGCGCCGCGACCAGCATTGCGGTGCAAAGACCAGGCAGCACGATATGAAATCACGATCCTCCTTGGTATAGGTCCGTCAGTGGCTATCAAAATAGCCGAAGCCCTGATGTGCGCAAGCGATTTCAAAGCAGCTTGATTTTCTGCCTCCGTGTGAGTCAGATCGTCAGTTTTCGAACAAAGAGATGCGTTTCGCCTGTGCGTTGTAAAGCGTTGGCCGTCGGGACAGAGCCACGAGCCCAAAAGCCCCGCGCCGATCAGAATTGATCGCCACGACGGCCGCATGTTGATACCACCAGCCGACAAAACGGTTCCGCCCTGCCCAAATCAATACGGTGCGCCGCAGTGGTGCAGAAGCGAAGGGAAGTTTTTCCTCGGCACGTCCTCCTTTACGCTTTTGGTTAAGCCCATCTTCGCAAAGAAGGAACAACCGTCAGCAGCGTCCAGCCCTGTGCGGCCCAAAAGCGTTTGGTCAGTGTTGACTGGCCGGGCGCGGTCTGCAGTCGCCAGATACTGCGCCACCCAATGCAGGGCGCAAGGGGTTTTCCTGCTTCCGCCCTTATAGATCGGAAGCAGCGTGCGCTTCGGGCAGAGGGGCGGGACAGGGCGAGCAGCCCCGCCGCGGCAAGCGGCACAGGGAAAGGAGGATGTGTTTCAATGTATTATAAGAGCTGCGCTTATCCGGGCGGATATTTCAATATCCATTGGGGCAGGCGGCCTTGATATCCGATAACAGCGGGTGTTATTGCCTGTCTGAGGGGTGTTGCCCATTTTGATCACCACGGCTCGCTCTGATGGCTTTGCATGGGGTGCTTCCCATCGGTGCCCTTAACCGAAAGGATTCAGGGACAATTGCGCTTACATGCACAAAATCACGCCTCGGATTGCAGCCGCAGCTGTCGCAATCACGGCTTTTACCGCCGTTCCAGCGCGCGGGTGATCGCAATAGGGACCTGGCAAAGATCGCGGTTGGGG
>Ga0163217_1041705_pt1 | contig 14501 bp, 7 predicted proteins | sample SynspAceP_FD_185933 | JGI IMG/M metagenome (GOLD analysis project Ga0163217, IMG submission 185933) | Saline lake microbial communities from Ace Lake in Antarctica - Synechococcus sp. Ace-P (PacBio error correction) | ecosystem: Environmental > Aquatic > Non-marine Saline and Alkaline > Saline ... | reverse complement strand
TCTGCGCATTGCGTTAAGGGTGGATCTAAAATTGAAAGCAAGGATTCCTACCATCAAATAATCCGAAAAGGTTGGATTGGGAATGGCTTCAGAATATCCTTTTAAGATTTTGCTTGGGGAGATAATGACCTTGAAAGATCTACAATTGATGAATTTGATGCTAGTGCAGCTGGGCTATGATTTTGAAAGTAGCGAAAAACGGAAAAAAAGCGTTCGAGTTCTTTTCAGAAACAAGTTTTGATTTAATCCTTATGCATGTTGCAAATGCTGTTCTAACCGGGCCCACCTAGAAATCTAACCATAGTTGATTCGGAAAATGCCTTTGACAGATAATTCACGTATTTTACAATTATTGGGCCTTTCTGCTATGTATTGTGATGAAGATCGAAAAGAGGGCGATCGATCAGGGCCATGAATGATTATCTGACGAAGCCATTTCGGTTAGTGGAGTTCCAGAAAAGTTAAAGGGACTGTTCAAACCAATAATTAAAGTTCAAAAACGTGAAATAAAAAAAGGCCGGTAAATGCATCGCCCCCAAAAAGTTAGGACACTTTATAGGGCGTATAGTACTCTTATACGGCCTTTTTTTAAAGTTGACTAAGTTGCAGGTCGATATGCTTCAGAATAATCTGCTTACTCTCGCCTACAAACATACCTCCTAAGATAGACGTCCTCATCTACTACTCGATGAGTTCCATAGGAATTGGGAAACGGAAAACTATTCTTATGGCGAATTAGCAACCACGTCTCCGGTAGTTGGTCTCGACCACAGTCAGGCTTTCGTTGACATTGCTCCAACAGCCATTAAGCTACTTGTGGTTGAGGGATGATGGGGATTACCCCCGATCACATTTCCAAAAGGAGCCCACACTTCGATACGGGTGTACGTTCCTCCAGCTAGATCATCAGGAACAAAACTAGTACTTATTCGAGCATCGATGTAGCTAAGTCATATAACTTTCTTGATAGGGCCAACGAGGTTCAATTGATCGCATTTCGTGCATTACTAGAACGATCAAAATCCTCCACTTTCGTAAGGCTACGCCCAGTCCTACATTGAGATCTTTCTTTTGATGATTTCGAGTCTCCATCTACGGAAATAATGATCATCGGAAAAATCACGGATAGCTTTGGGCAATTGCTTCAATAAAGAAAGGCGTAAAGGCTTGATTCCCGCTCCATATTTTGCCTTGATAACGCCATCTTTGTACTTATTTTCCAAAGAACAATACTTGGTCATGCTGCTTCTACAAATGAAGTCACTTGGGCAGAATTCGCTTAGCATCTATCTTTCGTTGCGAAAATCATTTTCCGCATACGATCCATTTCGATGCAATTCGTCGACCCAGAAATACTTACCTGAGCTGTTCGGCGAAGAAATAGATGGCACTTCTTAGGCATGACTAGCCGCACGTTTTTTATTTTCGATTGGAGAGGTAAAGCCAGCATGTCCTGTTTGTTACTCGCTTTCTTTTCCAGTACCGGAAATTTAGCAATTCACTTGAAGGATTTTTTCTCTATCTCTCGCCATGCTCGCACGAGCGGGGAATAAAAATCTGGTATCATCAGTAGAATTAGGCTCATTCAATTGATACCAATAAACTGGTATTGGACGGTCGAGCAGCCATTGGGATTATCTGCCTTGGCATTCAAGTTTAGCAATCAGAGGTGCTCCGCTTTGCACGGTTCAAGCTTTTCACACAGCGAAGTCTCTATTATTTGCAATGGGAGCTCCTTACAGCCCCACATCTCCTCTTTGACCAAAATCTTTTTCAAGAGCCTCCAGGATGGATGGAACCTCGTATCCACTTTATCGTCGCTACCTCTAGCACAGATTCATCTTGTTCGATTGAATCTCCTTCCTCTGAGCCAGGTGAGTACGAGTTTACCATTCTGTCGGATTACTCTTTCGCCCAGTTTTTGGGCCATTTAGGCAGTTCTACACTTGCTCCACATGGTTTGATTCTTATAAAGTTAATGGTTATATTTTCAAACTTGTAAAATTAAATTTTAGCAACATACTATCCTAAACCTTTTAGGTAAAATATTATTTGCTATTTCTGAGAAATACAAATCGCAAACATGTTAGAACAGCCACGCCCATCAGTTGGAATATTCAGCATTCGGCTTGGTTGAGCTGGATGTTTTTAGTCTCCACTATTCCATCAGTAGCACCAGCGATCCATATACTGGTCCAACCGGGCTTTTCTGCCGTGCCTCCGTCAGGACCCAGCGATTCCGCTACTTGCCAATCCAAAAATCAGAATTTGAAAAGCGTTGAACAACAGTTTGCCATTTCGCTAACCGTTCCCTCACTGACAGCTCCAAACTTGCTCAAGGCTCTTTACTGACACCCGCAAAAATCTCATTTTTGAACGATTATGATAAGGAATGAATTCCGCGCTTCATTAGTATCGCTTGCTCCTGGACACTGGTAATCAAATGAGAAACATACCTCCAGAGCGAGCTCTCGGCTAAAGCTATCGTTTTCTTTTACAGCCTTCAAAAAGACTTAGCAATTTGCCGTTTCTAATTCAGATTGAATCCAATAAACATATTCTTTTCCGATCAAGCGCGCCATCACCGCATCAGTTGCTCATCTATCGCCTTTTCTTAACATCTCTTTCCTCTGTCGAATCCGGAATCCTGTCAATCGAGTTGACATGGGCCCAGCGATGGAGGTAAGCCATCGAATCGAGCCCTTGCAGCCCAGCGCACCCTAGCGCTTGCCGCACTGTGCGCTCCAATCCACGAGTATAATCAAATCAGCTAGCCAGCTTTCGCCTATTACGGACGGTTTGATGACTTTATGTGGCCAACAGTTACCGCGATGTCGGGAACGAGATCTCTTTGGAAGGCAGTTCGTTTGAGAAGGAGCAAAATCTTCATGAGCTGATTCATCCATTGGGGTACGCCCAGGCCATGGACATCCAAAGGTGCCCAATTTTCGTTCCAAACCACTGATGCCTAGCGTGCTCATCGCCTATATGCCCAGCCGCGTTTAGACTACAATCCCAGATCAATTTCACTCCTAGTACTACTTGAATTAGGCGAATGAAACGCGAATCACTCGTCTCACGCGCAAGCATACGGCCACACAAATGACCTCTCGTGTCACCCACCCAGTATCCTTCAACAATGTAGTTCAAACTATTCTCTTCTCCCATCTCGGATGAACACATAGTTCACTGACTGCCTTGACTGTGCTTCCGCGAGAATCACGATCTCGCAACACCGAAAAAAATTCAGGCGAGCAATGTCCCTTGGCTCAAATCATCTTTGTCGCAGCTAGTCACACCTGTGATCAGCACAGGTCAGCGTCGCTTTCTGCAGATTCGAAATGCTGCTAGCACATGCCTTTCGATCATCCCGACAGTTGTTTTTCGACCACTTTCACACCCATCAAATTCAAGTTCTCCTTTGGACTAAATCCCAATGAACTTGTGTGATGTCTACTATGTCATAGAGCAAAAATCATCTCCAATGAGCTATTATCTCGGGCTCTACTAACTCTTCATTTAGGGGATTTTTATTACCGAACGTCTGACCTTCGGAGAATTGTTAGAGAATACCGGTCGGAAAAAAACTCGTTTGAGATACAACCACGTAGACGTTTCTTTTTCCCCCGATATAAACTTCCTCTTTTTTTGACTTATCGAAGCAAATATCTTCTGTCGCACACGTTATTCACCGGAACCATGCCGTTTGCCTTGCGAAGCTTGAAATACCATTGTCATATGCGAGGTGCGCCAGTGCCATCGGCAGGTCAGTGGGATGTTACCGGAATAACCGTGTGGGCCATATAACCTAATCCTCATAGTGTTTCACGTGGGCAAGGAGCGCAGTGACGTCGATCTGGATGTATTTTGAAAGTCTCGGACCTCAACGGTTCGTCAAAGAAGCCAATCATGCGTTGTGCACTACGATATATAAACTTGATACGAAAGTTGATAATCCAAAATGTTTACACCTGAGTCTCACAGTGACAGACGCTCCAAAATCTCCCGAAATGTGTCTCTAGCACATGTCATTAAAAAAATGTGAGTATGCTTATTCAATGCCCACTGTTTCCAAAGAAGTTACTTCCATTAGCTTCCGGTCTACAGCTAGGGGTCTGCAAAGTATTCAACGAACGCTGCTGATGCTTCCATTATGAAGCCATGAGTCTACTTTTCGAAGCTTGGATCGCTTTCAGCTAGTCTTCTTCTGGAAAGATTACAAATAGCTTCCAAATCCAAACATACATAGCAACTTTCGGGATGTGTTACTTAGGCTTTTAGCTTTGTTGTAATTTCTCTTTCCATGTCTTGCCGAAAGAATCACTTGGATAGCCTTCCTTGTTTATATAATGAGCAGTGGGCTTCTCGATTCACTGAAAGATGCTCCAGCTGATCAAATGGATTTTCTATCGACAGTTACGGATTTGATGCGAGTATAGTCACAAACGAGAAGGAGTGTTCGTGTTTTCTCAATCTTTAGCGATGAAATTCCCGGAAGTTTCCTCCCCAATCACTAATGATTTCAAATGTCTGAAATAACGTATCTCCACCATCAGGGGACTGGCCGTCATACCTCATCAACAGAATTCATCGGCCCTAAGGGAAAGTCAGAGTGTAAATTTTTCCTCACCGATTACATAAAGCGAATCGATTTTCAATTTTCTTACAGAATATAATTACGTCCTGATCCACTCCACATCGGAATCAAAAACTCACCTGTACAGCGACTCCTCCGTTCCCGGTACCGTTGATACCGTGGGTAAATCTGGCAACCGTCCCACTAATCGGTACATGACCACAGTGCGTTCGATTGGGAAGGAGGCTTGCCGAGTGCTCAAAGCTCTTCGCCCCCAAAAGGATTATAATCGTCGGAGGTAAATGGATTTAAATCCGCTTAAAGTCTTACAGGGCCAACATGCCAGGTTATGTTAGTTTTTCTCTTACCCCTTATAAACATTATTTTTGCTACAGACGGCAATCAGGGAAATCATTCATTTTTCAAAAGGTCTTTAGCTGAGCATAACAGCCCCTCAATCTGATAAAAAACTATAGTAAAATAATTTACGTGTTGCCTTCCAATAGTCTGCATCATATTTGGATAGTCACTCCATAAGAAGTGCTGAGGAGGTGCGGAGGTTGAATTATCAAGGACTTCATTGCATTTCAGGAACGTCAGTCGATTGAATCCATTTCCATAAAATTCCCCTTTGCAGTTTGCATAAAATGGTCGGCATGATTTCGGCTTGCGCATTTATGCTGACCGAGAAGACTGTTGCTACTCCAAATGGGAATGGTGCCAAGAATTAATTTATCGGTGATCCCAATAAAGTACCTGCTCCATCTCGTTTTGACTTGACATTCATCACCAATTCAAACCCAAAATACTTTTGCATTGTGCCCGTTATTTTTTACTTCAATAGTGCCTTCCTCCAGTGAGGAATCAGATTCTATGAGCTTTCGATCACTAGAAGTTCGAAATTTCTAATTGTAAGAAAGCTATTTTTGTCTCCTTCGCTGGCCATCAGGAGTATAGAAGCCTTGTTTTTGTGTCAAAAATCATGTTTGACCGTCTCTGACTTTTTCGATCTACCAATTCCATCCAGTATTACTCAGTGAATGCTGAGATTAAAGACTTCATTTGCATTGGATCTCCAGACTTCCTTTTTCGTCTTTGGTTTGTAATTCCATAACCAGAAACCCATGTAAATGCATAAGAATCCTCCGTCGGTCACTTCTTCCCCTAAACCTGCCATCAATTCTCCATGCTGAATTGATCGGAGAACTGGAGCCCTTCACCGAAAATCAGCGTAACTGCTTTTTCAAACTGACGAGTCTATCATTTTTCCGCCCTTCTAGTTGGACTTCTTTTCGACGCATTTTCCATGCCTGAAACGGCTTTGCTTGGTCCAATTTTTTTGGAATTGTGCTCAGCTTTGATCGAAGCAAAAAAAGATGAGGTAAATAAAGGTAATTTTTGCTTAAGAAATTTTCATGATTCCATTGTTTAAAAATTTATACTGAAGCTTCAAGTTCCTAAAAAACAAGCATAATTCGGAAATTATCAGGTTCTTTTTTTCTAAATGTACCTCTCAAAAAGTCTCCCGATTTTCATCCGTTTCTTACCTTCAAGTTGAAGTTCAAGGAATTTCTAAGCTTCCCAGCTCCGGTTTGAAAATTTCAAATGTTTTTCCATCTGCAGCGTAATTTCCAAAGGGCTACTTTTATAAGTTTCTCAGAACAGTGTTTTAAAAAATCTTACAGAATTTCCCATCCAAAGTGCGTCCAAGCCGGCAGGATAAGGTGAGGAAGCCCCGGAATCAAGAGTGAATGGCTTCCGCCGAATCTTCGCCCCACATCCGATTTCTCCTGTCTTTCCTGGAAGATTTTTGGAGCATTGAGCATCGCTTTTGGACTCCATCTTGTGGGAGTGCCATCCCACTTCATCTGCCCGCACATCGCTTCTTACAGTTTTTTCAAAAACAGTTTCGCACCCATCCATCAGTTTTCATCATAGCGATCCCAAGATCATCATTCCAGGGAGAAATTTCAACTTTTCTCCCTGATATATTAAATACTTCCACGTATCATTCTCATGCTGAGAAAAAACTCGTCACCTCCCGTCTTCTCTTTTCGCGCTTGATGATTGCCCAATTGATCGCGTGCTGCCCCACCGGGTAGTTGGGAAGCAACTGATGCATGGCAGAAATGTGCCAATAGGGGCATATCCCATAACTTGCTTCAGGAAGCATCGGAAAGCAACGACAATTGTAAATCTGCTTTTAAGGCACGCAACTCATTCTTGGAATATCTGGTGATTTTAAGTTGTCGGCTGGAGAATATTTCAAGCCATCGTTTTAAGACGCAGCTTCTTGACTGACGATGTATCAGCCTTTTGTCCTACGAACTTTTGTTTGTGAGGGCTGTGACTTACGCCTACCTAGATCCAGTTATTTTGGTACTAATTGAATCAAGGGCCGAAACACGAATTCGCCGTACCCCATGATAGACGATTCAAAGTGGTTTGGACATTCTGTAAGCTTCTTGACTAGCGCAATAATCGTTTACGGAAATTGACTTTTATTGTAAACCTTAATGTGCTGTCAGAAAATTAATTTAGTAGATTAAAGTATTCTCCTCCAACTTCTGTATTAAAATCAAGGTCTGATTACTTTGCCAGCAAGCCTTCAATTGTCTGAACAGAGCAGTTTTTTCCTTTTCTTCACCTCTCAATCATCCTTCTTCAACTGACTCAGTTCCAGCGAGACGCTATGAAGTAATTGTTGAATAAATGCCTTTCCTTTTCCAGATTTTCTGAATAGGCATCCAACAGTAATTCAAGGCGTAAATTGCTCGATTGAGCGATTCATTTCTCAAGTTCAACGCCATAGCAGACTTGATCTGAATCGGTGCGGTGTTTACTTGGACATGCCATTATCGAAATTGGTGTAATGTAAATTTCCGAAAGCAGGATACTGGATAAGCCGTAAGTCTGATATGGAAAAAGCGTGCCACCCGGACCAGACATACGCATCGAGCCTTCAAAAAAAAGGCAGGTACTAGGCGTAAAAGCCGAATGATAACATCATTTGAAGATTTGGAGAAGGCTTATCAGCCCAAGTTTATAAGCGGGCTATTGTGTGGTCCAATTCCAACAGGGATCACTTCAAAGATCAGCTTGAAGACCCCCTTTGAACCATCTTTTCCCCATGCATCATCTTTGCTAACTTCACCCACAGTCACAGCCGTGAACCCAACAGGAATAGGATGCATACCCACAAAAAACTTGTCGAATCCCTACTTCAATACTGGTCGGGCCAGTAGTTCCATTTGGATTTTTTGGGTCGCAATCAAAAATCATTCACCCGGAATTACCATTTTCTGCTGCAGGCTTCCATTACATAATGCATCGTGGAGAATAAGTTAAAGAAGTCAATCACTCCACATCCCTGAAGATCAAAAAATGAATAAGATCTAAATCCTTGATTAGAGCGGCCGTGGCCCTTTTTATTAGTTCCATAGAGATAGATATATGGAAGCCCAGTTTTGCTCATCTATCTGTATTATCACTTTTCACCCGGCATCAGCCACTCCAGCGAAAAGCCAGCTCTGCGGCACCAAACATACTTCTTTACTGAGACTCCTTTTCTCCACATAACAAACGTCGACCACATGCCTTCTTCATTACTGCTGGGTAGACATACTCGTCCTGATTGGCCGACTATTCCCACAGACTTTTCCCGGAAAGTTGGAAAGGTAAAGCCTACTGGCTCGATCAGCCGCCGGCAAAATTTCTTAGTTCTCGTCTGCGTTAGCTCGGCAACCTGGCAAAAAATACAGCAGCTAGGCAAAGCTGAAAATGTAAATTAAAGGATGTGAGTTTCATTTCGCTTTATGCTATTTTGCCGGCAGCTGCCTTTCAACCAAATTAACCAGCAGTCCAATTGAAACCTTCTCCCTATTTTCATCGCCGAAAACAGACAGCTTCAACAGCACTGCGGATGCGTTTACTCTCAGTCCACTATCTATAAAATCGCCGGGTTGGAAGTCTAGCTTTGGCCTTCGCTGTCTCTGATATAGCCTTCATGGTTTTAGGTGGCTTTCAAAAAGACGATTTCTTACAAGTTCGTACGGCTTTTACAGGACATTTCCAGGCTTCAGCGCGTTGACACTGAGCAATGATTTTGAGGAAATCCTCCTATTTCTTAACAATCAGACTTTTGCCGCAAAAATTATAAGCACCATTAGACGAATCACCGGAAGCTCAATCTTTTGCCATAAAGCCAGCTCTTGATCAAAGCGAAATGACGTCCTGAGGGTATCCTTGATGAAAGGTGTTGGGCAGGGATTTTGATTAGTCTTCCGATTCAAATCCTATTCTGATTGAAGACGCATTACTTGCGAAGATCCCTGAAGAGGAACTTCCAAGAGGTCGATGAGCCTTACTCTTCCTTTATTGCCAACAATGAATATTAAAAGCTCGTGATAAGATCACCCTTTACCCTCTGTACAAGAGGCGCCTCAACAAAGGTGGAAAAATCTGTGGGAATTCTTTAGAACCTATTTCGAGAATTTTGATTGAGAACAATTTTCCCTCGGAGAACTTCAAAACTATCCGAAAACCTAACAATGCTGGTTCAAGCGACCCAATAGGAGGGCATGGAGATTTTCCTTAAAGAGACATTGACTCGAATGCTCGATATATTATTGAGATCGAATAGCCCATTGATTACGGATCTGATTGATTGCATAGCCAGCAAAAGTATCTGACGATTTTCGATTGGTTGATAACTGCGCTTGACTACTCTACCAGCTATGCTATTTATCTGTTTTCGCATCGGATTTGTTGCGATTCCAATATGGCCTTGCCGATCTTATTTATCCTAACTCATGACGCCGATACACAGCATTAGATCGGTTTACTCAAAGGCATGGGAGCTTCGACTGCTCAAATCAGAAGGGTGTTTTCTGGAATGGATTTAACTATTCTCCAAAGCGGGGACTTTTGATAGCGAATGCAGTCGGATTAGGACTCGCACTTTCATCAGGCATCAATTTCACGATTTATCCCACTCGAGGGCGGAAAGCTACTACATGAGCTATGTCGCCGATCGATTGAATGGCCCATTCTTTAATCCTACAATTTCTGGCAACTTCATCACTCTGTTAACTGCAGGCGTCGATACTTTGGATCCGGTAATGGTGATCGCTCAAAGTCGGATCCCATCAAATCAATCAAATTTGATTGACACACTCATAGGGGCTGAACAATACCTTTTGACTATTCATCCAAATCACACCAGACTGACCCGCTTCTTGAAGATCCATACTCATTTATTGAAGTTCCTGTGGCTCCGATCTCGTGAGATGATAGGTACCTTCAACTTACTTTAGAACCCCTAGCTTCCAACGCAGGGTAAACTTCATTTCGATCTCGGCAAAGCATATCCGATGAATTTGACCTCACGCAATTCTAATCCTCTGCAATACACTTTTGTCGATAGCACTCTGACCACCCCAGCCTGCTAAGCATTCCCCTGATAGGACAGCCCGGTGACAAAGTTCACATAGACACTCGCCAAAATAGGGCACATCAACACTCTCCAAATGGGCGCCAGTTTGACCACCATTACAACACCCAGTAATGTATCGGAGCGCGACGAGGCTAAAGTCATAACCTAAACGCACAGGGGCCTCACTATAGTCGACACTCAGGTCAGAGGATTGCGTAGAAAAACTCAGCATCCACTTTCAAAAAATCGTAATCGTATCCTTCTTTACCAACAACCCCACTTCAAAACCATGAATAGCTTCCTAGGCCCATTTTCGTCCGGTACGCGGAATTAAATTGAAAGTCGTGGGGCGAAATCTGACTGTAGCACGATTCACGCCTTGAGCTTGTGCCATGGGCTACCTATCATCAATTACCATAACTCTCGAAATCCCATCCAGATGCATGACTTCTGAATTATCTCACGGAATTTTCAAATCTCATTTATACGGTGGAATGATGACAAGTTTACGATGCTTCTAGGGCAAAGCCCAAAAGTAAGCGTCTTACGTTCATTTTTGAAGATGAGACTAGTATTTTCTCGGCCTTTGTTTAATTTTCGCAAAAACTCTACACATGCAAAAGCCTGTTGCCACTCTGGAGCTATGCTTCCACTCGCTTACGTGTCGAATACCATTCGATGAACGAGCAACCTTCACAAACTTCTCACCGAACCTCAAGACTTCCCAATGAGAATGTACCGATGGGTCGTTGCAGACGACAAAGATTGGACTCGATTTTTCTTATTTATTATTCAAATCCAGTTTCGCGGAGTACTCTTGACGTCTATCCAAGAGTTTCTCGACTGGATCGCAAGCGCGAAAGTCAGAAGAACTCACCGCCGTTGAACATAAGGTTGGATACCATCCGAATGGAAACTTCCTTCGACAGGACCTATCTATTAGAAAATTGCAGAAAAACGGTTTTCCGACTGATCGCGGGAAATCATTGAAAAAAGGATGCCCATTCTGACGGAGAGCACATTGCATTCACATATCAATTACTAATGCCACTTGGAGTAAATCCATTAGTACCCATTCGGTGCGCAGCTATAAAAACACCGATAAAAATCCCTTGCTGCATCTCTTCGCAAAACTCAAAGCCGCTAAAATCAATGAATTCGTCTAGAGGAGCGGAATATTATCTGGTTCAGCGCTTTTGTTAAGAAAGACAGGAAGTAGGAGATACTCCCTTAATTTTCAAAATGCCAAAATGTTCTCACTGCAGTGCCTCAAAACCCCTGCAAGAAGATTTATGAGGCTGCGAAACCATACTTTTTGGAGGACTGATTCAGTACATGATCCACAGTATTGGTATGGAATCATTGTCAAAAACTGCACGCTAGAGACCTGAACACTCTTGCATCGAAAGTCTTATCACTCAACCCGCTAGTGACGGTACCCACACACGTTATTCACTGATGGCCCAATTGATTCCCACCTGACTGCGAATCTAGGAAACTACGCACATGAACCTTATCGTTTGCTGTCAGGCTGAATAGCGGGATCAATGCTCGCGCTCACCTCAACTTACACTCCATCACGGTACTCCAGCGCGGTGAAGCGCCCGACCTGAAATAGTACCGATAGACCGCAGACTTGAATCCGTCTCGATGAGTTTTGAGCGCGTAAAAGGCTTACCTGGATCTGCCAACTTAAAGAAATTTGGCAAGCCATATCATCGTTACCCAGCATAGCCATGCAATACCCTCTCTTCGCCATGTCTTCTACCTCATGGTTTGGACTATTGCTTTCAATTCGGCCTCAAAATCATCCTAAAAGCCCATCAAGGTTACAGCTTCATCAGTGCAAAAACCTCTGTTATATCTAACCCAAACATAATGATCTGCCTCAAACCTGACATAGAATTGAAAGAAGCGGCACAGCCTAAAACATCACCACGAAGTGCTCGACCATGCCTTGATAATAACATTACTTTGCAAAGTGGTTTCGAGATCTCGGCCATTCGAAAATCGCCCTCTGTCGATTACATATTCTCGAGGCAATTAGCTGTGTTCTGCCTACCAAGTAAAAGAATATCAACAGTCTTCATAATCGATAGTGCCGCTCGAAAGCAAAATAGATTCTGCTCTTTATACTTTTCTTCCTCAAACAGAAATTTTGCAGTCCCGCAAATGCCTGAGCAATAATTCTCTATCAAAAAGCAATTTATTCGCTCATTTAATCTGCTCTGCTTTCGATGTCACCTATGTCTCATAAGAACGTGCCTGCAGTGAACGTGCTTTGATATCCAGTTACATGAAAAAACAAGTAACCATTCAATTCTGATATCGCCTCTTGAAAGTTTCCTTTTTCATAAATACGCCTTCATAGAAGGCAAATCTTCGAAGCAGGAACTGATGCTAAATAGCATTCAGAAGGTAGTTATGTATTTAAAAATCGTTTCCAAACCTAAAGGAAACAAAAATAAGCTCAGAAAAAATATTTTGTTAAATTTCTGCAGCCTGAGTGTTTTAAAAGTACGCCCTTTACTAGGCAGCATGATTACTATTCTTTGGCGTCAATCATTACCGCCATTTTAATGGCACGAGCAGACCTTTGAAAAATACATTCAATCTTGTGGGTCTCGTTTTCACCTTCTGCTTCTAATATTTAGATGCACTTCTGCGGTATCGAGAAAGATTTAAAGAAATGGAAAAACATTCCGTAGCATATCTCCGATTTCTCGTTCGGAATTTCGCTCCCAAACAATCCAAGGCCTGCACCCGAAATCAATTGCGAACTTGTGCCCAAAATATTCGTCCATTGGAAGCAAAGAATCCATAACGTAAATACCCTTTTTTGCCTCCAAAGCTTTTAAATAACTCGCCAAGGTGCTAAACCCAGTATCTCGATGGATATGGATGCTCGTCAATGGCAATCCACCATTTACTTTAATTTCCAAATCCGGTCACTAACCTATGTTGCCCTAGCTGCTCGAGGCATGTGATCAAAGAAATGCAAAACCTTTGAGATCTTCACTCGGCCCCACTGCCAATCTCAGATCCTTAAGTCTAGATGGCACAATCTCTGTTTCGTGGAACGTCCTTTCGGACCTTACTTTCAGCCTCGTCCGGCCTGAGCCATCTTTCATGAACAACTTACTAGCATTTACCGACTCCAATCGTCTTGTCCACCTAATCCAGCCTCTTCGCCTCCATCTCCGATACAAGATGGCCCTTAAAACTCTAGTCTCTCTTGCAACGTTTACATATCCGTCCCTGCCGGCTCGCCAATTCACACTACGGACATGCACAACGTTCATACTTCCTCAGCAAAACGTATCGCGTCAGCACATCCCAGTATTTGAGCTTTCCGAAGTGACTGCATTTTCACAGCTTCCAAACAGCTTTGTTCCACATGAATCGCCTCCTTGAAACAACGATATGCTTCTCTGCTCTAAGTTACCTTAGAGCATTATTGTATTGCTGCCCGGCCAAAGTTCTTTTCCGGAAAAGCAAGTCCGCTACCCAGCCATCCTCGATTCTCGTCACCCTATGACCCAACCTCGTAGTCCGCTTCCCAGTCAATTTTCCGAAGATGGAGATCGCTGCGCTACGGAATTCAATTTCCCCAACATCTACTCTTAAAACATCTGTCGGTGCGTTCTTTGATGACTCGTACATCACGATCAATAAATAAGACTTTTGTTTTCATTCGCTGTTAATTTTTTGACGCGTAAAAAACTCTCAAGAAAGTCGCTTCCACTTACAGCGCTTCGCCTTCAGCACCTCTATTCCTACAGTGATACGCTACCGCCCGGAGCAATTCATCAACAAAGCACACACTTTCGCGATTTCCGCACGATTTACTCTTACCTTTCAACTCACACTCAGATTCATGTCACACACGCATCATACCAGCATTGCAACACTAGGACTCTTTGAACAAACAGAAATAGAAACTCAGAAGATGAATTTTATCTGACAAAGCGTCAAGCTTTGCATTGAATTTCCAACGCCTAATTCCGTTCTAAAAGGAATCATGCAACCGTCAACTCACTTCACCTTGTTTCATACATTACTCCTCCATGATCTGCCCAAAACCAGTCTCTAGTCAAGCCACGCAGATACTTGTAAGGTGGGCCCTCTAATTCGCATGAGGAATCTTAACACAATCCTTTGGAACAGCGCAACTGCTCATTCCTACTACGTCGTAGGATGCCTAAAAACCCACTCGCCTTTTCGAGCAATGTCTCGCCATGGCACATACACAGTTTTGAACATTCTCTCAACCTCTGCGTGGTGAACTCTCGCGCTCATCGCTGAATCTCATTTACGCTTCATCCCGACACCCACTCGACTTCACTCTGCAAATCCTTCATTCAAGAGATCTATAACGTATATCATCCGCATCGACCTTGCTCTGCCCCTCTCGTATTGATTTGCGTTGAGCAGCAGAAAACACTGATTCTGGTATGCTTATCGATCCTGCCTCCGAGTACTTCTATCACA
>Ga0163217_1028773_pt1 | contig 14501 bp, 10 predicted proteins | sample SynspAceP_FD_185933 | JGI IMG/M metagenome (GOLD analysis project Ga0163217, IMG submission 185933) | Saline lake microbial communities from Ace Lake in Antarctica - Synechococcus sp. Ace-P (PacBio error correction) | ecosystem: Environmental > Aquatic > Non-marine Saline and Alkaline > Saline ... | reverse complement strand
CCTTAAATAATAGCACACTCGTTGCGGGGGTCATTATACTCCGAAGGGGTCATTCGTAATACCCCATCTTTTGATATGCGCGGTGTGGCAAACTGCAAATCCAAGTATCCAGGTCTTCGTCGTCTCGAAATACTTCCAATTTGGACCACCGTGTTCTTTCCGTAGTTGGTTTTATTAATATTTGGTGCTTTCGGACTTACAGTCGGGTTGGCAAGCGCTTCCGGGAGATTTTCGAGGTCATTACCGGGTAGACGATACGGTGAGACCAATCCTTATAAAAAGGTGTTTATCTAGGGCCTTTTTCAGCAACTGCCAGTAGCCGGAAATGGGTAGGCTGATAGTTAAAGTAAGATTCAGCGCTAAGCTTTTCACTTCCCCCGAAAATGTCTGTCAAAGAACTTGAAGCAAGGTATTTCATCCCTCGTCACATCCTCAGAATAACGAAATAGTTGTGGTCCGTTTCTGACATCACTCAAGAACTGATAGATCCTGGTTCTTTTTTGAAGAAAAAAAACGCGCATCCTCTCAATTCTTCCTCATTATAAAAACTGAAAAAATAACTATCTCACCCTTTTCATGGTGTTTTGATCAAGTTTTTGTAAAAAATTGGGCGGACTGAAAAGGGCGATTTATGCAAACTTTTCTGTCCATTAATCACTGTGAATCGCACCAGAAACCTTTTTTTTTTAGTTCAGTATGATGATAAGCTTACGCTACAGGTTCGATTTCTTTTTATTCTCAGATGAAAGCCACCTACAATTGGCTAGTCAAATTTATAGCCTTACTATAAAAAAATATTAGTTTTATTTCCAATAATCGGGCGCATTTTGTCCAACTCATCTTTACTGTAATCGCCATAATTTTCTCAACTTGGTTTCGGCTATTTTTTACAATTCCTATGATGCAAACAGGGTTCGTTTTTTAAGCTCAGATAATCAAAAAGAAATTTTCAGTTACACCGAAATTCCTACCAAGTTATTAATTGGTTTTGTTATGTGCGCAAGCACCAGTGGAGTGTTTCTATCTTTACTGATTCAAAACTATTCATTCTTCAAAAACCTTCAATCAGATTACCAGATTTTCCAGGGCTATGAAGTCCTTCTGGGACAGGTTTTTTCATAAAAGTTAACCAGATCATTCTGTTGCTTTGTAGTTTAAAGTCACGTTTTAGATCGACCCGTTAATACTTTAAAGAACCATTCGGAATTGAGTGCCTAGCTGTGACCAATCCAGCTGATCTATCCCACGACACATAAAAGGAAAAAACTGTGAAATGACAAGATTACCAGGATAAGGTTTCCCCTTCTTTGACTAGACAGCTACTAAAATCAATTGTGATATCAATTGCTTCATAAATTTCAAACATTGAAATAGCTATATTCAGACTAACGCAAATGGTATATTCCAGTGGTAAAACTGATTCGAAAAGGGTAAATAACTTTATTGCTTCATCGAGGGCTCGGCGAAGTCCTTGATCGAATGCGATTCGGCCAATGTTCTTGTTTGACCGGGTTATGTTAAACAAGGATATAAGGGAATTTGTTAAAAAAGATAGACCTGGTAAAAAGCTCTTTGTAATCCATTTGCAAGAAACCTCCGGTCAGAATAGTAGTTATATCCTAAAAAACTTTGGGACAAACCCTTTAACCCGATAGGATTATTTCAAATTAGTCCGTGACTAGAGGACCATTGGATCAAAGCTAATCCGAAAGCTACAGACCTCTAAATCTGGTACGACGGCAGGATGTGGAAGTCAACTCATTCAGACACTAGTAGATCATGGGACTGTTTTTCGAGCACTGACTAAAACTAACCTAACTGAGCCCCTAAATAAAGTTGACTTCTAAATAGCCTGTCTCCGATTTTGTCGGGGAGATAGAACATCCAAAACTTTTTCAAAGGGGACTAATTTCAATAATTCCTCTGGTCGTTTTGATTTCGATAAATCTTTAGGAATTGTGTCAGGGGTGGGTCTTCCGTTTCGACCACTAATATATTTGAACAGATAAAGGTCCAAGTTATCCCCAAAGGATTTTAATTAAAATACTATTTCTTATTAGGACAAACACCATTTTTAGAGTTAATGTTATTTTTTTTCGATTTTTTTAAATGGACTAATAAATTCTACATAATAGGCAATTGCATGTTATTTCCTAATTTCCCTTCCCTTTGCCTAAAAATAATTTTTTCATAAAAACACTTACTCAAATTTATTCACTTAATCCACACTTATCCGAACAGCAACCGGACTACAGTCGAATACAAATGGGTAGCAACCGGAATCCCGCTTTGAACCGATCCTGCACTTTTGACCCATAAGTTTTTCCTCTAGCGAAAATCGACCAAAACAAATTTTTCTAACCAAACAACAAATATTATGGAATGCGCTAAGACCAAATTTCAGCTAATCGGTCACTTGGGGATTTAAATCGAATTGGAAAACCCTATGAACATGGGCAAAATTGTAGGTAACGTGGCACGCTACCAAAACGAATTCCTACAAAAATCAAAAAGGTGAGAAAAATCTCCGAAAACTACCTGGCACAGGACTGGTGATCTGGGGCAAAGAATGCCGAGCTATCGAAAAGTATACAGATAAGGGATCTGAGATCGCTATCGAAGGCAAAAATCTCAACCGTGACTACACGACCAAAGATGGGGCGTGAAGCGGTTAATATCCGGAAATAGTAGTGAATGAATTCCTGCTCATGGGGAACACTCGAGCGAAAGGAAAACAATGGAAGCAAAGCGATCTTCCTTTCTAGAAGTAGGGTCTTACTAGTTCAAAGGCAGGGAGTTTGTTCTTTCCTGTCCTTTTTTTCTGAAAGATTTGGATTGCACCTGAGACAAAGCATAAAAAAAGCTCGTTCTAAAAAGTTTCTACAAATAAAACTGGGCAAAGAGGTCAACTTATTTGAATCCATCTTTTGCAATTCTAAATTCTATTCTTGACTCCTTAATTCTTATTTCTAAATAAATTGAGGCCCGGCTGTGGGCCGAGGGCGTACCATTTAATTTTTGAGAAAATCATCAGTTAAATTACTTTTTCCTCTAACCCGTAGAAGGGAAAGCGGCAATTGGAACTTGATTTTCTTGGAGACGTGGTAGCTTCACCATACTTCCTGATTCCTTTTGCAAATGTTTGTATTCATTCTGCTGAAAATTCTGGAGGCACTCTTATTCCAGTTTTGGATAAACCCGACAAAAAATCACCAAAACTCAATTCCAAAATAAACCATGTTGATTTTTTTTCCAAGTATCGTCACCTTTCAACGTCGTTCTGATTCGTATAGTTGGATCCCCAATAATTTGAAAAATTAGGGCTGAACTTCGATCACTGAGGATTGGCAAGCTAAGTTTATTCTAAGCTATTGAGTTTGGTGTGAGTTTTGAAACCTACCAGTTTGATCAACTCTTAGGACTCATACGTTTTTTCCAGGTCTATTTTCCAGTTTGGAGAATACTTAATGCACAAAAAAAACACCAGCGTATTATGAAGCCACAAACCAGCTTATCATCCCCATTTTCCTTTTAGGGTTCCTTGAAGAAACTCCTTTTTGATCAGTACTCATGGCCAAAATAGTTAATTTCCAGTATTCCCCACCAAAACGTACCTCCGAAAGCCAATGCTGCCTAATTCTCGGATCTGGAGATTTTAGTAGGTATAAAGTCACTTTCATCACCAGAAGAAAGAAAAATTATGCACCTTATAATTTTTCCTTCTCTCTTTAATTCTTTCTGTCGCTTCCGATCATCTTTTGAAGTTAAAAAGTATCTCCCTTATCGCTTTCAATAAAAACCATAGTTTATTCCTTCTAGTACCCCGAACTACACCGACCGCGATTTTTTCCCTTGTTTTCATAAGATAAAGGTACCAAGAAGGAAATCAATCACTTCCATACTTAAAGCGAATAGAAACTCCTATTGATTGATTTTCAATTCCCACCTTTCTTTCCTTAGATTTAGAGAAAACAAAAGCCCTCTAAAACCCTATTTCATGCTCATTCAACAATTCAAACCTTGAAGACGTTGTGAATCGCCTGGAACTTGTGGTTTCTAGCTCACTGATCATACTAATTGTTGCATGGGAAATTTTCCAATTTGTAAGCTCTGGACCAATCCTTTTTCCCTTGCGGTTTAAAAAATTTTGTAACTCGAAAACATCTGCAACCCAACAGGGTTCAAAGCAGGTTGATTTCTTTCAGTTTTTTGACAAACTTAATTGATATTCTTCCCAAATCAACTTCCAAAATGCGGCCTGAGATCTCTTACTTTATCTGTACTCTTCTTTCAAACTCACCCTTCATGTTGCGTAGCCCCAAAACTCTGGAAATACCTACGGACGCTGGTTATATCCTTACGTAGACACTGTGAAAAATTCACGCTGTTCTTTTTCAATTCTGCTTACCAGACCTTTTGGATGGTGATCTCAGCCCTGACACCGATATCGCAGGGTTGCTTGGGGATCCGGCTATCGCCTCATGGAAGTGACTCGTATTCAAACGGTCGGAGCCGTTCACGGCTGGCCAAGCTTTCCGCCGCACTTTCCGTTTTGCCAAGTCTCCAGTGTCAATTTGGATGAAAGAGAGGATTTTCGGGCTCACCTTTTCGCATGAAACAGAAATCGTAAAAACGGGCTTACCATTCAGTTTCATGTTTGGATCGGCACTGCAATGCTATGGCGACTCAAGGTTGAGCTCACCTCCACCCTACGCACTGGATTTCATCGCTATACATTCCAGAACAGGGCTACCCAACAAGTGATGCTCAGATTGGGAGGACCGCTGGGGCCTTCAGATATTATTGATGGGAGCTGATTCAAGTCATCCAAATACGCTTCAGGGCTCATTTGATCAATGGCCCTTACCATCAGAAAGAGCGCTAAACAATACACCCATCTTTTGCAATCAAACTCAATAGGCCGCCCATCGCTACCATCCAAAAAGGGTGGTCGGGCAAAGTTGGCATCAGCTCCTGATCTTACCAGATTCAAGGGCAAAGGACGTTAGGAGCACTTTTAAATTTCGAAATGCTGCGCAGCAGCTTCTCATGAAAGTGGGGATTCCTTACGTCAGTGCTTGCCCAAAGCCATGCTTAATTTGCCAAAACGGGGAATTAGGGGCAGCTTGGATTTTGCCGATGGCATACGGAAAGATGCTTTCGAAGAAGTGGAACAAGCTACCTGGGAGTAAGAATAAAAGTGAAGGCGCCTGGGACGCTTCAAGACAGAAGACGATTTCCTATACTGGACCTATTTCACGCGCTTCAATGGCAGCAAGAACGCCTCTCGGATGTAAATGGAAAATACGGCAGATCATGACCATGCGGAAATTCATTCTGACCAAGGCAAATTCTTTGGATGAAAATGCGGCAAAAACCGAAGTTTTCAGGCATTTCAATTCAGATTCATTTCTGGGGTGCCCAATGGACCATCAATACGCTTTTGGCACTGGATTACCCAGAAGGATCACGGAGGAAGTTTGTTATTCCATGTAGCTCTACTATCAAGGATGGAGGCTTGATTCAAGAGGTCCTCGGGAGGGGAATTACACGTATGTGATGGACTGGGGCTTCAGAGTACCCATTGATAGTCAAGGCTTATCAGAAAGGGAATCGTGGATTTGATGTGGCAATGGCTTCGAAGGCCTTCTGAAAAAATCACGCCCTGGAGGAATTATGGAAAAGGCAGGTTACGAGCATCGTACTTGCCCTGGGAGGTGGATTTGTCCTATTACTTGAAAAATGGCTTATGTACCTTGGCCGATTTCCTGAGGGAAAATTTCGGCTTTCATCAAGATGGCCCAAGGCCTGACCCTGGAATATGCCTATCAGGATTTGGACGCTCGCCCAGTTTTGCAAAAGCACTTGGAGAGACTACTACAGCGACTGATCTTGAACCGTTTCAACTAACTATGCAACACCTTTGAGTAAAGAATCAGGGGCTGGATGCGACCGAAAAATGTGGACGGGGAATGGAAGATGCCCGTTTCAAATCCATTACGAATATATATGCAGGCATTCAACGAGGGGCAAATGGAAAGTCAGGGAAACTTGTTTTGACCACATGATTTGGGATGGCTTAGCAACCTTTAATGGGTGAAAGAGAAAAACCATCATTTGCGATGAATGCCTCATTGAAGGAATTCAGAAAAATTAGGATTTACCTCTGGCACTTCTCATCGCAGAAACCCATCCAGGAGTACCGGAAGGATCCCGATTCAATTACCGGGAAATCAACCCTTCCACTCCAGAGCGGCCTTCTATTTTCCATAAACTCGGAAAGGACCAGACTTAACGCAGTATTGGTCTAGGGCGATTGTGAAAAAAAGTCTACTCGGACGTGAGTCCTACTAATGGATTACAATGCCGAATGAGGATCAGGATGTAAGGGGAGTATTTGGCTGTGTTGATGAAAATAGTTTTATTCAAAAATGAACGGCGGTACGCAAGAAAAACCCAAGCCTACCAGATCGGAAGTGCCAAATTTTTTGACCGAATCGTTAATCAGCCTTAAATCCAGCTTTACTTTACGCCGGAAGGGGAATTTATCATCCAGACGCCTGAATAATGATCCTGAAAAACGTCTTATGTGCAATCCGGAAATTTGGAATGGAAAAAAAACAAATTAGCAATTGGGAACTTCGGCACAATTGAACTCACCAAAGGCGGAGAACTCGTCTTTAAGAGATGGAGCCTTCAAAAACCTAAAACTAGCTATTAAACCTTCCTGCAAATCAGGATTAACGACCTCCGATTTGCACAGTCTTCCAATCTCAATTTATTCACAATCTCCAATCACTTCAATTCTTCAGCTTTGGGCTGATTTCCATAAATCATTACATCCCCCCTTTCCCCTGGGCACATACTTCTCCTGCATCCGCTTTTTACATCTTCTCGGTAAAAAGCTACTTCTTTTGAAGTTGGCATTCAGCATACCGCTGAAGCTGGTCATAAAAGTGTGGCCGAATTAGGATTTCGGCACTTTGGACCACCTGCCAGCATACTCTTAGCTTTACTTTTTCGCGCCAAACTCTACTAAACCAAGCCACAAAGCTATTTCCACGAATAGCCATAAAGTTCGCCTTTGGCATCTTCCGTACTTCTTGCGCCATAGCAAGCCAAAGCTCCCATGTTTCAAAAGCTAGGCCAACTGGGATGTAAAGGCTTGCTGTCATCAATTTTAAATCAATCCGCTTCCAGTCAATCGCTGGAATCGGTTGAATCTCTCCCCATGGTGTATTCCAGTTCCCAAAATCGGCACTTCATCGCTTCGATAGTCTTTGAGAGAAAGTTGCTAGGATTTTCACTAGCGCTAGGATTGGTACTTTTTCCGAAGTGTAGGCATTGAAAGAATCAGCATAATGAGTTTCCATGATTTCGCATAAATTTCATCCCGCAAGAAATGCCGCCAAAGACATTGGCACAGATTTCCTTGGAAAGTTTCGGTAATCCCAATCTGAATTACTTGATCGGCGTCGTCAACTGAGGGTCTGCGATTCCTTTTCATCATAAGCCCTTTTCAACAGCATCGGATTCAACCACCTCAAATGCAGGCAAAGTTAAGGAATCATAAGCCATGGGTGATTGTAAAACTATCCAAAAGTAACGATTTTTTGCTCTTTCAATAACTTTCACGGGAATGGCAAGTTGCACGGAAAATTTCTTCCTGATCAGGAGCCATGTATTTTGAGATAGTCGCCTGGCTTGGTGGCTAAATCACCCGCAGCTGTAACAGGGGTGGGAATTTGTGTTTTGAATCCTCAACCAGTTCCAGGATTCAAAATCAAAGAACTTTCATTCTTTACGGTATGAATTCCAGTCCATCCGTCTTAGGATTCCGACCCATCGGACCGGGCGTTGGAAGTCGAAGCTATCATCACGTTCGGAAATGAAATTGCCGTGGAAATAGGCTCAATATTTCCGTTCTGCATCAGCGAACTACCGTATTGTTGAAGAGTTGGTTTCGGATATGCCATCATCTTCTTTGAATTCCGGCATAGTTTTGCCCCAATTTTGCGTTCGAGTGTAGCTTTGCGTCAGCGCGTTGACCGCGAATCCCAATTGATTTTGGTGGCCACCACACCTTTGTCCTCAATTTTGTGGGTGATTGGACGCTTGATGAGTTCGATAGAATTGTAACGATTTTTCGTTTGATCTGATCGCCTTTCCTTATATTTCACTGACTTTTTGCTGGGGATTCTACGTCCCGCATTTCATCTCCATACTGGTATTGAGAAGATTTCCATTCTTTTTCCGTGTACTTCTTCCACGAATTCATCTATAAAATCCCAACAAATGTGGGAAGTGTGAATCAACCAGTTTTTTCATTAAAAAACCTGATAAGACAAAAAACTGTCCCCAAGTCCACATGCTCCATAGGCGTTTCAGGTCCCGCTTCGCTGACTACGTGCACTTCTGTCGGAAGTAGATGAGGTATTTGCGCGGATTGATCAGAAGCATCCATGCCTGACTCAGTCAATTCGCCTTGAAAACTTTGCAATTCCATTGAGCCTTTTGGCTTCATCTAGCATATTTTCTTGATGGATTCAAACCCTTTCCATAATCATTTGAGTGCCAAGGCCTTATTTCTTCATAAAATGCTTTTTAATCCGATTCGTGGGAAATTCTGCTCGATATCTCCCCGATCGGAACCCTCGGAGAAAAACATTCTTGCATCCATGGCTCATAGTGGCGTGTATCACCTGTGGAGTTCACTTCAGGATGGGTTTCCAAATAATAATTTTACTCCCATCGGCAAAAAGCGACTGACAAGAGTGATTTTCAACCAATCGGGGTGCTTTTTCATTAAGCCACTTTTGCCTCAGCTTCGTCTGTAAAGATTTGCGCGAAAGATTCGGAATAGATCGCCTCTTCGCCTTCCAATTCGGCCAGTCTTCCGGTAGCCCAAAATGTAGTTTCGCTTACCCTTCGAAGTCATCCTCGCATTTGCGCATATAGTAATCCGAAAACCACATCTTGCCGTCGGTTTTCCGTAAATATGCGGCACCCCAAAATCATCTCGGATGATTTCTTTTACCCGTTCTTGCCTTGGCTTCAAGTTCAGATATGGGTTTCAGTTTTCTTTTGCCAGGGAAAAAATAATACTGGGGGACTATAAAAATTCAGGAGTAGGGATTCTTCATCATTGGTTTTTGCTTTTGAAAGTTTGAAAGTAATTCGAATCTGCCCGAGTGCCGCAAAAGGAATTTTAACGGTGGGATTTCGAGTGATGTACGGGGAAATTTTTGCTGGAAAATTGATTTTAATGCGGCTTCAGGAAATGGATTGGCTCAATTCATATCCTGCCAGCCAGCTTTCTATTTGTGCTACCGAACTTGCGCCAATCAGCTAGCGAAGCGACCACTGACTGCGCAAGCCCAAGCGATTCAATAGAGCTTCTGCGAAAATTCTTGGGTATTTGTGAAAGTTTGAAAATCTTTAACCTGCTTGTCATCGAATTCAGAAACGGCTTGGCCGATTGTCAATGGGTAATCCTTTTGACAAAAGCACCCCGAGCCAAAACCTTGGCCGAAGTTTTTGCTATTGCCGGGAAAAAAGGCGGTTTCCTCGGTTCTTCGAATCCATAGCGGCAATGTATCTTGCATCTATGATTCGTGGCAGGTTGGCTTTTCGAAATACTTCCGGATCAACCACTGGGCTCGAATGGAGAAATGCCAAAGGCCATCGAATCTTTACCTTGCATCTTAAAAATCTCAATGCCTCCAATTGTCTCCTCCCAAGGATCCTCGATCGTCCCACCATTGAAGTTGATTAGAGATCAATGTTAATCCTTTGTAGACGCGAAAGGCTTTGCTCTACCGCTTTGATTATGTAGCTTTTTCTTGGATTCCAATCCCAGTCTGAGCGCATCTGCCCGCCATCATTTCCTACTTTCGTAGCGAAGGATTAATTGAATTTTCTAACACTTTTGATTGCTTTTCCTACTGCCTTTTCATTCCAAACCATTTTCTGTAAAGGTCAGCTGTATCCAGAAAATTTGATCCCCCTTGCGATAGCGCTTCAATAATGGCATATCGATGAATGTGAATTCGAAACTCAATGGACATACATCCAAGTCCAATCTCGCTCAGCTTGACTTCAGATTCCTGATAGGCTTTCTATTTTCATTCCGAACAAAATCTCAAATTTTTAAGCTCTTAATCAAAAAAAATCTTTTGGTACAGCAAAATTTAAAACTTATTAACACCAAAATTAAGTTCGATCAGTCTTTAATCCCTATTTTTGTGGCCTTAAAAAACCTAATTCAGATGAAAAAAATTTTGCAGTTTTTACTTCAGGAGGAGATAAGGCCGGGGATGAATGCCTGCGTACGGGCAGGTCGTCTTCGTACAGCTATTTTCAAAGGTCTTGAAGTTCTATGGTGTTTTACCGTGGTTATGAAGGAATTGATCGAGGGGGATATCAAAAAATAATGCCTATTCTTATTCGGTCAGTAATATTTATCCGCGTGGGGGACAATCTTAAATCTTTGCACGATCTGAAGGGATTTCGAACTCCTTGAAGGAAGGAAAGAAAGCCTATGAGAATCTAATGGGAATTTGGAATTTGAAGGCATCGTAGCCATTGGAGGGGTGGAACCTTTACCGGTGCAAAAAATATTTTTCGAAAGAATATGGTATTCCAAACGGTAGTTGTCCAGGCACAATCGATAACGACTTGTATGGAACTGACTTAACTAATTGGCTTTGATACTGCTGTAGAATACAGCTTTTTGAAGCAATGATAAAATTCGGGGACACGGCTGCCGGCGCTGATTCGTATTTTCTTCGTCGAAAAGTTATGGGAAGAGATTTCGGGATTTATTTGCAGTTAAGAATGTGGAATCGGTGGTTGGGAGCTGAATTGTGTTGGGATGGTACCAGGGACTAAACAGACATTAGATTTAATCGTCTCAAATCTCTAAAAGACCTTCGGAAAACCAAAATTCATCGAGCATTATCGTAGTTGCCGAGGGCGACGATGAAGGCAAATGCGGAAATGTCATGCAAAAAGTGAAAGATTAAAATAAAGGATAAAAACAAAGAGTTCAGTAACTACTCTCGGGGACATATTCAAAGAGGAGGAAGTCCAACGGCGCGTGAATCGTGTATTAGCCAGCAGATGTGGAATGTCGGCTGTGGGAAAGGTTTACTCTTAGGCCATCAATTTTTCATATGGCCGGCGTAGTCAATCAACAGGTTTGTTTTACTCCCTTTGCGTACTGTAATCGGGCAACACCAGCGCAAATTTCAACATGATTTCACCTCAAACTGATAGATATTTTAAGTATTTTGATATGGGATTTCATTCCAATATCTTGACCATGGGAAGTGCATTATCTGTTCGTTCTTAACAGTAAAAAACCACACTTCAGCGGAAAATCAACTCCAAAAAAGTGATTGCTGTTTCAAATTTGAAAGAACTCAAATTCCTGAGCTGGGTTCTTCTTGCGGGTAAAAACAAAAGTCCTGAAGAATTGATTGCTGACCTCAAAGAGGGAAAAGCTCAAACAAAAGGCCTCGCCACTGAGGCCATTGGGGACTTGTGAAAGAAATGAAAAATCAATCGTCATCAGTACATTCAACTGATCCGCAAAAGCACCTTATATTGGGTGGCAAAATGGCTAATTTCTCAAGCTATCTGACCTTGAGATAGATTTAGATTCACTATCATTTTCCGAGGGTTTGAACCATCGCAATTATCAGCATCTTTTTTAAACCAGGTTAATTGCCTTTTGGCGTAGTGTCTTGAGTTTCTTCTTGAGCATCGAATCGCTTTCGCTCGATTCGTATTTTCCTTCTATAAAATCAAAGAACTCTGTATAGGCAAGCGTTTGGAGAGCATTTCAAATGGCGTTTGGGGAAAAAGCCCTTCAGCTTCATCGACAGTCCCGTATCGATCATGACATCCATTCGGACCTTTCTTATCCTTCATAGAGTTCTTCCCGTGGCCGCTTCCAATCCAATCTTGGATTACGTCGAAGGGCCTATTTTATTTTCTGCTTTACTCGAAAATCGGCTGAAAAGGGTCTGCCAGTTGCCCCGATTTATACTGTCCAGCGCACGCCATCAGTCGTTGAGGATGTCTTGCTGATCCACTAATTCAAAATAGACAGGATCGCAATTTTTTGACTTCCTTTGTAAAAATACAAGTACCTTTAGCCTCGGTATTCATTTATGTATGAATATCTTGGACGAAGTCTGGAGGATCGATCGTGGGCATTTTTCATCCCGAAAGCCCTCGGTCACTGGCATTCAGCGAAAGACCTTGATCCTTCCAGTCATTATCACTTTACTCCATTTTGAGCGAAAAGCTTTTCCAAAGAGCGCAATTTTGCTTCTTTTCGATATGTTTGACATCATTAATCTTCTTCGATAGATCGAGAGTTGATCAAATAATGAGGAGCTGCAGTAATTCTGTTGGGCTTGCTTAAGCTGTCCCCAGATTCATCTTCTTCGGTAAAAAACTGTCTTGCTATCGGCAGGGAAACAATACCCCGCCTGCATAGCGGTTTTGCCAAATTCAACAAGGGAAGTTTTTGGCCTACTGCAGTAGGTCCAACGACGAGGATTCAAAACTTGTGTTCCCAAGGATATTTTTTATCTATTTCGATCTTCAAAATTAAAAGTAAACGAAAGAATGAAAGCAAAAGGTATTGATTTGTGAGGACAATTGATTTAAAACCGAAGCTATTCGAAAAATTAATAGGATCAACTATATAGCTTCAAAGTGCCATCCGAACCGGGCTCGAGGCTATTGATTATCTGACCAAAGAGCATTTTGAATCTGATTCTAAATGGATATTTCAAATTTGGCCCTAGATGGATGGGAATCTCCGCTTTGAAAAAAAATCCAACATAGCGAGTTTGACAGGAAAGTCCGTGTAATAAGCGGTTACAAGGCCTTTGCCTGAAGAAACCGATCGAATCAGTTTTTGAAAATGGGCTTTACTGATTTTATCACCAAACCATTAGACCCAAAGAGTTTTAGAATCCGATAGCATCCCACCTTAGTAGAATCAAAAGGGATAGTTAAAAGGACTTAGAGCAAAAACTTCTTCCTTACTGAAACAATACTGTGATAAATCTATCATTTTCAATTGATGAAATATAATTCTCAGGAGACCATTAAAGCTGTTAATTTAGAGGGACTTCTTACTAGATAGTTTCAAGCTTATTGAAAAAGCTTGAAATTGCCCTTGGACGAAAAAAATACGAAAGATTTACTGGAAAAATCTTCATTCTTAAAAGGGCAATTCCGGCACGTTAAGGCGCCAATTCGATTACCTAATTGCCGAAAAAAACTGAGATTTTTTGCCAGAAGCTGATAAATTGGTTCCTTATTGAGAGGGGGAATTTGCAAGAATTAAATTCGTGAAAAGGTCAATTTTGGAAACCTACATCACAACAGAATTTATTTTTGAATTATGAGTAAAGACAAAAAAATATTTGGTTTGGCGAGGACGCCCATTCATCATCAACTTGACCAAGAGCGTGTGGCATTGAAAAACTATCTATGAAGCTGGCCGAAAACGGGGCAAGCAAGTACTGGAGCTTTCTTGAGGAAGGAGGGATTTTTGACTTGATCTGATGGATCTTAGTATGGCCTGGTTATTAGATGGAGTAGAAGCACCAAGATGATCGAGCCTTCTGGCTGATCCTATTAAATCTAAACTTCCAATTTATTGCTATTTCCTGGAAATATCAATTAATTATACATGGATGATTCCGCAAGGCTCGGATCAAATGAATTTATTCCAAAACCCCTTGATTTTGACAAGCTTTCTTCGCCCACTGTCAAGAAATTGACCTCAGCTAATTCCAGGCCATAAAGTACACTAAGCGCTATTTCCTTGATTAAACTTGAGAACCTTTTTACCGAAACCAGATTTCATGCTCCCGTACGGAAGAAAGGGGAACTTCAAATCTGGGTATTTGTATTGAATGGAAAGGTAAAAATTCGTTTTCATCGTTGAATAAATACTTCCCTTTAGAAGGGAAAAATTAATTGCCTTGGTCACCATTCTTGATTGAGTTTAAATTTTTTAACCCGCAGGATTCATGATAAGTCTATCAGATTTTTTGACAGAAAATTCGGCCAAACCCACCTTAAAATTTTTGAAAGTCACCTTTATCGGTACAGGCCCACTTCTCAAGGCGTACCCGGATTGGTTGCGATTGTTGAAGTCTGTACTTCTTTCTGGATTTAGAGACAGCGATTCCGCGCTTCCATTTTATATTGAAGTTCGATGGATTAAGTCTAGTCGTACGGATTTACTGGACCTTTGACTCGAATGGCAGATTGCTTCGAGGCGGGGCCACCTCAAAAAAACATAATCCCCCTCTCCCCTCAGCTTGATACATCCCAAAATAAACTGCCGTAAGAATGATATTCGTGGATCCATAAAACTGTAAAAAAAGGAACCATTGCCGTGTTTGGTATAGTCGGAAGTTTCTTGAACCAAATCAAGCGCGATGTACACTTCTCCCATCTTCCTCTCG
>Ga0163217_1007271_pt1 | contig 14501 bp, 11 predicted proteins | sample SynspAceP_FD_185933 | JGI IMG/M metagenome (GOLD analysis project Ga0163217, IMG submission 185933) | Saline lake microbial communities from Ace Lake in Antarctica - Synechococcus sp. Ace-P (PacBio error correction) | ecosystem: Environmental > Aquatic > Non-marine Saline and Alkaline > Saline ... | reverse complement strand
CGGAATTACTTGGAACCTACCGGTTTTAGAATATTGCCATATCTGGACGAACCATAATAAAAACCACCATAAAAGAACATTCCCATTAGGATAAACCAAGGACTGTCAATACTTTTTCAAAGACCTTATAACGGCCACCATAAAAGAACGTAAGTATCACTACCAAAAAATAGTAGAAATAGCCACAACCTTTGGACCACTTAGTCCATGATACGCGAGTCTATTCCTTCCTTGTACTAAATCTGCACGATCCCATTACCCCCATAAGGGCAATAGTTCCCCAATAATGAGCACAGTAGAATATAGAGCGAGGATATCAACCCATTTAAATTCTTGTTTAAAATTAAATAGGGGCAGTCCTACCGGACACTAAAGTTACCTTGCATAGGCAATTCATAAAATTAGGTGAAATGAGGGATAGTACCAATGCCCCAAAAAAGGCTCATTCCGTTTATTCTTGCTCCGGTCTTGGCCATGGTAGGTAACACTACCCGTTCCTATATTGTAACCAAATAAGAAAAAGGCCTGGCCCAACAGCACTTTAGTCCCAATAGTATTTTTATTGATTAATTGAATTATTTGCCCATTACCGTACTTAACTCTTTTTAATTTCTATACTTAATTCTGTTTTTTCCTATATTAAATTCTGAAGAAAGTATAAATTAATCTTTAGAGTACACCAATTGCCGGACACAAATGTTTTGAAATAATCACCTTATTTATTTCAACCAAACTGGAAAAGAATTAGATTGCCTTTTTTCCCTTGCTCTATTTCACCCAGTTCTTTTAAATGAGAACATTCTTGCGGATTTACTTGCCATTGTATGGCATCCTTAATGGTTGCATTGGGTAATAATCCATTTCACCCCTACACAAGCACTAATTAGGGGAAGCCGCGCCGGCAAGGACATTTTTCCTTGGGTAATTTAACCACATTGGGGGTTAGCAATAATGCGTCGTACGCTCTTCCGCGGGTATATTCTCCGGTGGCACCCAAGCTAAATCTAAGGCATCGGGAAACCAAAAATAGTTCTTATCCGGCCCTTTTACCTTATAAAAACTTGCGAACTCCTCCTTGATGGTCAAATTGAAATTCCGTTCTGCTATTAAACTTGGCGTATCTACATCGGCCAAAACTGTGGCCAGAAGCGGATTATGATGCCTGTTTGATCTCGTTGGCACATCCATTTTCCAAGGTGGGGAGCCATTTTTGCACCGGCATCTATAGCCTGCCCAATTATCGGTTAGCGCTACCATTGTGATGTCCTAAAGCCACTAAATACCGTTGGTAACACATTTCCTGATAAAAGGGAATGGCCCCTTTCCAATCTGGAGCTAGGGTAATTAATTTTATACGTTGCTTGGCTGCCTCTGCAGCTCCTGGAAATTCTTCCCGTCGGGATTTTTTATATTTACTTCTCAAATGGGCGCCCCTAAAAACCAGGTAGCGGCGTATGTATGGAACCTTCCAAAATGAAATCCAGGTATTGAACTACCTATTTCCGCGCATCTTTTTGTTGCTTGGGCCCATTAACAGCCAAAGTTCTTTTTCATTCTATTAAAAATCGTCGCTCGTAATGATAGTCGGAAAATAGGTTGTAACCCCAGCCTTCCATAGTTTGCCTTTAGTAGCCTTCCAGTATTCTTCAACCGTAAGGTCGGGTCCTGAAAAATCAAACGCCCCATAATCCATTGATTCTGGACATCTATTCAAAACCCGGGGCCAAATTACATTTGGGAACGTTCACCCTCCTTGTTAAGGCGGATTAATTCCTGTAATTTTTTCCGTTTTGTTGTGGAAAGGAGACCAACCTTCGTCGGAATACAAAACTCCCTCATATCCCGTCCGCATCATTAGACTGTGACTTTGCCATATTACAAAAAAAAAGAATGTGCTATAATAATGTAACATTAAATTTCATAACAATTTTGGTTGGAATTTACACAAGGCTTACAAAATCAATTTAAAACAAAAAAACTAACCACTCTATTTAATTTTTTACGAATCTTTAATATTTCCTAAACCCAAGGCATCATCCTTATGGTTTGAAGGACGATATGACCGTTTTGCTTTCTAAAAAACCCTGGAATATCTAACATATTTGCTATTTTATATAAGGAATCCAAATTGCTTGGAACCAAAAAATTCATTAGGAAACCCACTTTTTTAACCGTTAAGCCCAGGCTCAACATGTGTTCCCATTGATCAATATCACAGACTCGTATGTAAACATCCCGATAGGTTCTTACAATTGCATTTTCAGCGCAATCATAATCATAGAGACTCCCAGTGTATGGAGAAGGTTTTAGTTTGCCCGCATAAAGGGTATCGGAATCGTCAAGTAATTGTATTCAAACCCTAGAAGCGGATAGGTTCTTGAGCCGTATCTTTTTTGCGAGATTTCTTCGGATACATTGTATTTTAACCCAGTGTTGCCCGCTTTTAATATTTTTCCAATCAAAAGACAATTCATAATTATTCCAAAAGTGGCTATGGTTATTAAATCACCCCCATGACCATAGGCTGACCATCCCCGGCATGGAAAGGAACCTCACCGCTATTCAATTTTTCCGTATTGCTTGCCATCCTCAATTTTCCACAGTTCGCTCTGAACATCTTCTCTTCCCCAAAACCTCCGCCAACCCCTGAACGACACGCCATACAAAAAAGCAAACGCCCTAGCCTTGCTCCTTCTTCTAAAATCGGTTAGGACTATTATTCACTGGTACAACAGCCTTTGACCTTCTTCCGTTTTCTTTTCGTCTTTACAACCCTAAATTACCAATGCAGCTTATTTGGGCAATAGGTCCAAAAAACCGGTGTATGCCATTCTTACTCTTCTTCATATTCATAGATAAAAACAGTTCCCAATTGTCTGTAATAATTGATTTTGAATCGTTTCCAGCACAGCAATTGCCATGTGATTGATGCTTTTCGTGGCTCCGGCGGTTCCTTTCCCTGTACTGAACATAGTTACCATATCCACATATTTCTATCCGGATTCCACCTTTTTCCTTTTTGGATTTTCAATTCCACCACCCCTTATCTGTCTCAACAAAGGTCTTGCCAGCCGTACTTTTTGGAGGTAATTATCAAGGTCGCCACCTACCAATTTTCAAATACCAGGCTGCACTTTGTTTTAAATTTCTTTATCATTTTTATTGAACCTAGCGGAAATAATTTTTTCATCAAACATATAGTAAGGGGTTCTACCATATGACCCACCAATAAAAGAAAAAACCACCATAAAATTGGAATTTTATTATCGGCCTTACCATAACAGGTTACCTGATTTATATCTTTCATATTCGCCAGTTGCTCTCTCATGATCCTCTGTGGCGTTAAAACTATGGGCTATGAGCTGTAGGAAAGTAACCGGAGTCCCAAACTGTCTTACCATTCTAGGAATATTTTTTTGCCGCCTGGCTGGCTTATAGCAAAATGGTCTATCGATAAGGGTTGGGTATCCCGGGCCTGTACGAAACGTAGTTGCCGCATCTAAGTGAAAGATCGCCATACCGATGATCTACAATCATGCATCGACTGCCCATCATTTCCGTGGATCTTTTAACAATAACGGGAATGCCGGCTTCGTTCCTTGGCCATTGGGCACAATTCTTCCTTTTCGCCCCAAATTATTTACTCCCAACCTGGAAACTTCTTAATCCAGAGAGATTGAACATTTTCCCAAAACCTCTGCTGTGGGAGTTTTCAGCACCATATGATACCAATAATCTTGGTTTCATTACCGACTTTTTCCTTGATTCAGTTGAGAAAAATTAAGGGTGCATTGTAAGGACAGTGCAATTGTTGAAAAGGCAGCCCCTTTACCAGTTTTTCCAAAAAAACGATCTTCTATTTTGCCATATTTTATATGTATAATTTCATTTCCCATCCTTTTTTCATAAGAAACGGCTCCATAATTTTTGAAGCGTCATTATCCCTAAAAATGTCCATTTTTGAGGATCAATATTCAATGATCTACCGTTACGCTTCGCAATATTTCCCAGTTTGTTTACCAACCAAGGTACTTTATGTCCCGAGTCTTGTCTGCATTATAGAGCTGCCCCGTTTAAAATGGCATCGAACATATTTTGTATGGTAAAAGCATCAAATAGCTCTGCTGGATTTAACGATTTATTCCTAGGGTCTATAACTTGGGTGTTTCCACTCTTTTACCAGTTTTACCCGTCCAAATCGAAAATAGTATAAACTATTACCACCTTTGGTATAACATGCTTACCATTTTTCTTCCATTAGGAACATGACCCACCCACGGCACTTCCTTCTATGGCTTTCCGTTACCAGCTTCCGTTCCTTCCCAGGACATGGATTTTTCCGTCGGAAAAAATCCAATATTGATCACTTGGGTATCCGGCGCCTCCCAATCGTGCCTGATATCTATTACCTGCCACCATTTGAGCTAACCTTAAACAGGATAGTTACCTTGCATTGCCCCAAACGCAATAAATCTATCATTAGGGGTGCCATTATTAAGGCTTCTCCTGCTTACCCCAATGCCATAACCAGTGCCAATTATAGTGTACAATATGTATTCTTTAAATTTCTTCTTAGGTGCCGGGGACCTGCCAAAGGTCCCAGTCCCCAACCACTTAGAGAAACCTCTACTTCCTTCCCTATTCCAATGGATAATGGCGGTTATTGGTATTACCACCCCCTTACCAAAATATACCCGTCCAATGGCACCAGACTGCAAGGCCTTTTATACTTCAACTACATTGGTCCATGAGCGGCGCTGGTTTCCCATCTGTATTACCTTTTCCATATTTTTTTAGCTGCCTGCACCAAAAAATTTCACCCTCTGATTAGGGTTATGCGCTACAAGGGCTTTTTCCACATCTTTACGTGTTTTCCTGCCTCCATTTTGGCCAGGAGCGAAGCTGGTGAGCATGCCAATGATCTTGGAGCGGCAATAAACCATTGAAACGTCCACCCATCTTTTTGCTCTCTATGATTTCGGAAATCGGTAAAAGACTTTGGCTTCCTACTTTGCCGGTCCTGTACATTGGGCCAAAACACTTTAGGACGGCCCTACTATCCACATCACATACATGGATAACCTCCACTGTTACTTTGACTTGCAAAATTTTGGGCCAAGCATTCCCCCTACTGTTTAACGCCCATTCATAGAAAACATTTATTACGATCGTTGCACCCTTAGTATACGAGCCTAACTTTTAGCACTTAAATTGAGTAGTAATTCCAGCAGTTAGCAATTAGAGGCCTGAACTGGCAGCTGTTTTTTTTTTATTAAAAACTTCTTCTTGAGTTTGTATTTGATTTCCATTTTATCAAGGTTTGAACGTTTTAATTGTAAATCCTTATTCTACTATTGACTCCCAAAAATAGCTAGTATAGACCCGAGAATTCCATCCCAAGTCCATTTGACTCCTTCTTCAGAGATTTCCCCAGAACATACTAGGGTACGAAAAAGGCAAGAAGGAACCGAAAGTCTCCCTTTTTTTTAAAACTCAAAGTTTCATTGATTCCTTTACCGTCGGAAAATACATTCTTGCCCTAATGGATTTAACCGAAAAAAAGGGACCATTAGCCACGAGCGTTGCCAATAGGCGGGGTAGCCTGGTTTCTCTTATGATCAGAATCACCACCGGCAATTTCTTATCCTTGTATTTTCCAAAAATTTTCATCCATTTGGCCCGGGTACCCCAAAAACATCCTCACCTACAATTCCTTCACTTGCTGTAGATAATCTCTCAGATACCACATCATTATTAATTACTTTGATTGGTTTCTGGATTTCCATTGTGCATCTGTCAGCGTAAGCGGATCATTCTGAAGGTGTTCCAGTTCACGGACTTAACCCTTATTGGCGAATTCCTCTTTGCGTTATCTTGAATAAATATCCTCTTTGGGGCCGTTTTTAAAAGTACTTTATCCAGTCAATGATCTGACCTTGCCCTTATCCATAAAATTGAAAAACTCAATTGTTCTTCTGTAATTTGGGTATTCCCTCCGGCTTCCCATTTTGGTTTTAACACGGTTAGTTCCCTTGTGCATTCATCGGCTTTAGCCTTCAACTACCTCCTGATTCTTATTACCCCACTTATAGGCTTTTTCTGTCTTCTGGGCGTTGCCTCTGAGTGCCCCCAATAGTCAATACCATTTACATCACCATAATTCATCCACATGCCTATATGGTGTGGATTGATCTGACGCCTCACCCGCTACAGTTCTTCAATGGATATTACCGCGTAATTTCCGTGCCCTTCCGAAGTTACTATGGGGCCACAACATGGCTTTCATAATATTATCCGGGAGATATACGAAGAGTAAACAAAGTCATCCCGAAGTAGACATCCAACTTTTGTTCAGACACTTTATTTCTACCCTAATGGGCCGATTTTTTCTACTTCTTTTGCAGTATTTCTGCTTATTCTTATTGGACTTTTCCATTGCACAAGAACTCCAGAATTTAGGAGGCATGAGAGTGCCAAAACAGGTAATCTTAATTTAATTTTTTCATTTAGTAACACTTATTGAAAATTAATATAGGTAGTCTACGTTTTCCTTAATAATTATATCCAAAGGCACATACTGTACTTGGATGGCATTTTTTTATAAACAAAAAAATCGAACAAGGTCTTACCGCTGTAAACCCCTTGAAATACGGGTCTCTGATGAAATAATATAATCTATATTCCCATTTTTCAGTTTCGCGTCACCATTTCCCGGGAACAATATCAAATCCCAACCACCTTTATATCCAGTTCATGCAAGGCGTGGATACCTAGAAATTAGATGTGCCGCTGGATTTACTAACAAACACTCCCTTAGTACCTGGATTTTTGATATAGTACTTAGTCAGCTCCCTACTCACTCTGTCTCCAGGGCGGTAGAAGGTTATGAGTAATGAATTTATTTTTCCTATTTAGCCAATGCAGTATTGGTAAAAAAATTCCCTAAATCCATTTTCCACAAATTCCAGTATGGGAAACTATTTTTCAAGGGCCCTTTACCAGATTTACAACAAGGATATCATCGGCAGGGCCCAAAAAAAAAAAAAAAAAAAAAAAAAAAAAAAAAAAAATATAGAACAATAATTTTCCTGGCTATATATCCACTACCCTTTAAATCAGGACCGAATATAACTAAGGTTTTTCTTAATTTAGAATATTGCATCAATAAAGACATTTAGGGGAATATTCCGTTCCTCCAACTTCTTCAGTAACATGACTTTCCTTTTCAAAATAGGGAGCCAAAAATAACGCCACTAGGATTTCCGCGTTCTATATGACATTGCATTGTTTATAAAAAACTCGATTCGTCAACAAACTGTCTCGTAGGAATCCAGCTCCATCCAAAGTCCCTATTAACTTCAATTAGCCTGATCAACACCTATTCTTGGCAGCGTCCAATAACTTTTGCAAAAGTGGTGGCTTCCGAACAGCGTACATTACCGTAAAAACTGCTTTTCCTAGCGCTCTAAAGTCCTTGCCAACAGGTTGCGGATTAAAACTCAGCTTTCTCAATGGCCTTCTTCTTTACTTTTTTTCTTTTGTATTGGACACTTTTACCCCTATTGTGCAAAACCCTATCAATGGTCCAATGGAACATTGCATAGTTTTGCCAAATCCTGAATAGTGGTTTCTTATTTTTTACCATCGTAATAAAAACATCACAAATGCATTAAAAATTAAATAATTTACAAAAGTGTGAGGTACACAAATATAAAAAAATTATTATTCAACATATTTGGTTTTTATCCAAAATATATCCCAATTAAATCGATTGGATTATTAAAAATGTTTAAGCACACACTTTTAGCGAAAACAAGCTAGAAATTCTTTTCGAAAATAGAAACTTATCACCATTTGCCCTTTGTTACTACAAGTGGCGAAATAATCATGTTTTTCGGGGATGGCTTACAACGGACCTCTTTATAGCGATAAACAAGAAATTAAATATGGAATAAATAATAAAAAAGGGAATATGTAGTCCGCCCAAACCTAAAACAAGCATTTAACACTTATAATCAAAAGTTGAAACCCTAGGCCGAAGGGTAGAAAACGGCAGTTCATTAGCCAATTTGGGGGAAAACGCTTTGCCATTGCAGCTTCGGCATCCAAACTTTATAAAATAATGATTTGATCGAAGCTCCCATAAAGGACCTTATACACCAAAAAAGGCATATTTTCAACATTTCGGATGCTCCCCTACCATTGCTACTGGTGTATCCCAGATCAAAAATTCGACTTGTAACATCGCCCTGAAATTTATTTTCTTAAGATTACGTAGTAATTAGTTATATAAGGTTCCCTGCAGCTGCAAAAAAAAAAAAACCTAAAGCAAGCACAGTTAAAACAAATCGGCCGTAGTTATACGCCCAGAGACCAAAAATATGAGCGATATTCAAAACAATATCGGATTACAGAGTTCAAAATATCGACCAGTATAGGAAGGTTGTATCCTTTAACCGTGCCAACTCACCATCCCGCCGCATCAAAATAGATTTTAAAATATTAAAACAGGGGCTGCGAGCAATTATATCCCATAATACATACAAACCAACAGCAATAACACCCGAGATAAAAGAATCCAAAAAGTTTATATGAATAGGGGTTTACAGCGGTTGCCTTAAGCGCGTTCGCAATAAAGCCTAGCTATTTGGCCTCCATAATCCGAAAGTCTAAAATTTTGTGGTCCTTGGGTAATTTAGACATTTTTAGCTTTTTTTTATGGAGCATTTTTAATGACTTAGTTACCCTAAATTTTTAAAACAGCACACTTATTTTGTAGTTACCTAAAATTATACGATTAAATAAAATTGAAATTATTTACATCCGTTAAAAAAACCAAAGGTATCAGTTATTTAGCTTTTTACTGGAAATTGCGGACGTTTAAAAAGAATGAAAAAAAAAAGACAATCACAGACAACTCTTTATTTACTTTTCAAAATTTCCAATTGTTATATACAATATCCCTTCGGAAATAGGGTATGGAACACCGTCTATAATTTGGACTTATAAACATCCGTTAAACAAATTTAATATAGGACGATTTTGTTGATTCAATTTTTTCTATGCTTTTCGCCATTCGTTGGCAATCGTGCGTAAGTACCCCAAATTTATCCGTTTCCTCGATTCCGAACAACGGGTCCATTTGGATCATTCCTGCCAACAATTGCTTGCTCTTGAATATCCGTTCGCGGCTTAACAAAGCGTACCCTTAGTACCATTAAGAACAATGAAGCTTTGTGGCTGCCACCACCAATGCTCATGGTTATAAACCACTTGCACACCCTTGGATACACAAATGGTATATGCCATAATCAATCCACTTGGGTCTTGGGCCTAAATTGCCCAGATCTTGTGCTTTTCTCCATCCAATGGATATCCAAAAAAAGTTGCTATTTGTCGCGTCCAGTAAATGAGGACCAAGATCATACATGAGGCCACTTTCCAGGGCACTGCGGCGTTTCCTTGGCCAGTTTCAGGGGACCCAATATGATGGCCGGGTATCGATCGTACCGCATATGGACCTCTACCAGAGACCAAGCTTACCAGAGTCCATACGCTTTTAACGGATAGAAAGTCGCTATCATACCTTCTATTCTGATAGGTAGAATGTAAAGCCCCGCTTTTTATTTGCCTCTGCAAAAAGTTTCTTTAGCCTCTGAGCTGGTAACACAAAAGGCTTTTCTACCAAAACGTGCTTTTTTGCCTTAAAGCGGCCTTTAGGTGCGAATTCGAAAATGTCGTTAAAACTTGGGCGTATTTACTTTATTACCAGCTCAATGGTCTTATTCCGCTATAAGACTGATCAACGCTATCGTAACTTTGATATCGGGATAAACTCTTGTGAGCTAATTTTATTACTTCTCTCAAAACAACTCCTATTAAAAATGAACCCAGGATGCTTTCATTTAAAAAATGGGGCATGGAATTAATGACCGACATCCCAAAAGGATAGCATCCCTGTTTTTATTATTTTTTGGCATAATCAAGATTGATTTCATTTTTACCATGTGTCATTTTCCTTTACCCGAGAACATCTTTAATTTCAGGACCTATAATTTTACATTACTCCAAACTGGCCAAACTTTTTTTCCGGGTATCGGATCTTGGCAAGGGCATTCGGCTTCCTTTTTGTCTTCCAGGCAATGACCTGCCTCAGGTGCATTGTTCACCAAATCGCCTTCATTGGACATTTTCTTACGGACCCGAAATCAGGAAGCCCTTGGGTATATTCCAATTCTTCTCCAACTTTTTTAATTTTCGCCATCAATACAATGGCACCGATCATGGGCACTAAAATACTCATTGGGATTTTACCCTAAAGGTCAGAGCCCGTCCACGGCACGCGTTACATAATTCAAGACGATATAAATTGGTTAACTTGGTGATAAACCACATCCCAATCCCGAGAAATGTCCCATCATTCAATACTGCCAATTGAAGAGGCTCTTCATAGGAATTGTTCTTTTTCCTTTCGAATGGTTCTGTACTTCGGCAATTACCTCCGCCAGCAAATTAAAAACCTTCGATCAATCCTCATCCACAACTTGTACGCTTGGCCATTTAGCAATTACAAGGCCTGTTCCGGTGTTCTATCTGCAATGTTGCTTAGGCCCAAATTCTTCGGTCAAGGAAGGGCAAAAAAGGGTGCAATAATTTTAAAGTTTTCTTCAAAAATATGGATCACTGCATCAAACGTAATTCTATCTATAGGCTGTGGTAGCAGGTTTGAATAATTTCCATAAAACCAGGAAACTATAATCATCCCAAACCAGTTTATAGATAGCCATTAAGGCATCCGAGTACGATACTTGCTAAAATGATCCTAATTTCGAAGGTTTGTTGAATTAGCGTATACCACTCAATTACCTAATTTGGAAGCTTTTCTGGCTGCGGTAGGTCGGCTTTACCTCCCATCTTTAACCAATCGGAATCGTTCCATATTTTATTGGCAAAGTTTTTTCCTGTGACACAAAAGCCTTCATCGACATTAAATCATTCCAGCCAGCAGAACTTAACAAGAGTCCTACACGAAACGCCGTCGCCCATTAATCCTCGATCAATTTAAGGCATTCAGGTGAATTCCCGGAGCGCGATTTTGACATTTTACGTCTTTTGCTTATCGCGAACCAATTCCAGTAAAAAAAAAAAAAAAAAAAGATATACAGTTTTTCAAAAGGGTTTTTTCCTGACCGGTATTCGTAAACCTTTGAAAACAATTTCATTCTAAGCCACCCAAAAGAACAAGATATCCGGTCCGGTAACCAAAATCATTGGTAGGGTAATAATACTCTATTTCCTTATTATTGGCCTCCAAAATTTACCGGTTTAAAAAAACACTTATCGGCCAGATCAAGAGAAAAACCGGTTATCCAAAGCATCTACTCCTGTTTTAGCCTTCCAAGGTCAACTTCCGAATTTCCAGGACTTTACCCTGGCCAATTCCAAGCCGCCTCCTTAGTTTCTGCTACCACAAAATCTTCCCTGTCCGTCTCCAAAATTAAAAAGGCCGGAATTTGTTGTCCCACCATAATGTCGGAGAAAAATATTTCCAGTCCCGGATGTTTTTCCATCCAATGGCGATAGGTATTTTTCAAAATTTTTTCGGGAACAACTTAACATCTCCATTCTCTAAAAAACTGCCTTTATTGCTGTTTGGCCAATTGTTCCATGCTTCAAAAAAACCATTGATCGGGAACAATCTTGGCTCTATCGACCTCCTTAGTTCTTCAGAAGTACCAATTTTATTAAGAGTTGCCTTCCGTTTTCACCAAAAAAGCCCTTTTCCTCAATTCCTTGAAATGGCTTTTCTTGACCACAAACGGATCCTGGACCTTCATAAATTGGAGCCCAAAAGCTATTTAAAACTGGCATTCCTCATTTAAAGATATCAATGGTCTCCAGATTTGTTGCTTTTCTCCCAAAGCCTTATCAATTAACATCATGTGCAGGGGTTACTTTAAGGACAACCGTTCAAATCGATGTCGACATTATTCGTCTCAATAATAGGGGATTACCCTTATTACATATGGGTACTATAGCATTTTTTACCCTTTAAATTGGGAATATCGATCATCATTCGGGTTATAACAGATTGCGGATCCCCTAAAAGGTCTCGGGGTCTAGTTGTAGCAATGGTCACTGGTTTTTCGTCAGAACCATCTATTTTAATAGTCAAAAAATAATACAACAAACCCTTGTCTTTCCTCATAAATTACCTCCTCATCGGACAAAGTTGTTTTGGCCTCTGGATCCCAATTTACCATGCGATAGCCTCTATATATCAACCCTTTGTTTATATATGTGTCCACAAAGACTTTAATAACAGAAGCGGACATATTGTCATCCATGGTTGAACTTGGTGGGTCCCCCCAATCGCGACGAACAGCCCAATTTTCTTTAATTGTTTCCAGGATAACCCCGCCATACTCTGGGGTCCAATCCCAGGCCATTGCTTCAAAAAATTCCTCCGAGTAATATCTTTTTATCAATCCCTGCTCCTTTAGTTTAGCCACCACTTTGGCCTCCTTGGCTATGGAAGCGTGATCGGTTCCAGGTACCCAACAAAGCATTTTTCCCCAATTTAAACGAGCCCTTACGAATCAACACATCCTGTAGGGTATCTGTTCATCATTATGCCCTTATGCAGAACACCCGTAACATTGGTGGAGGTTATAAACAATGTATAGCTCCCTTTATTCCGGTTATGGAATTGAAAAATAACTTATGCTTTGTCCAATAGTCGTACCATTGGCCCTCTACCTTTTGAGGTCATATTTTGAAGGAATTTCCATTGTTTGCGGAACAGTTTTTGCTTACTAAGCGGGCGATTTACGTAATTGAATGCAAATTTAGCTATTAAACTTGCTGTAATTCTAAGTTTTTTTGACCCAATTAGAAATACGAAACAAAAATAAGTAACGTTATTACATAACAAAAGAATTTGGAGGTTCATTAAAAAAACATTTTACTTTTGAAATTCACCAAAAAACTTTAAAAAAAAATGAAAAAAATAAGTACTAGTTCTAATATTGGTCTCTTAGGATTTGCCTTATCCGCTTTCAAAGAAAATTGGCAGCGAAAATTAAATTTCAAAACGGAAAACGTTGATTATGGTGAAATCGCAAAAAGGTAAGCGATGGCGTAAGGGTATTTGAATTTACTAATACCGGAAATTGCACCACTTGTTATCAGTAAAGTTAGCTCTAGTTGTGGGTGTACCATCCCAAAAAAACCAGAAGATCCAATTTTACAGGGTAAAAACAGGTGAAATTACAAGTAAAATATTGATACTTACATAGTGGGCCCATTGCAAAGTCAATTACTGTTAATTTCCAATGCCGACACCCCAAAACCGTAGTGTTAAAAAATAAAGGGGAAAGATATTACCTGTAGAGGCAAAAATAAATTCTTTCTCTAAAAAACATTAAGCTTGTTGGAGTACTTATATTAAGTATTTTAACAGCTTTTTTTATTTAAAGACATTCTTTAAAGAACGTAAGTAATCCAGGCATATCCCTTTGTAACGTTCTATAGACTTCACCCTTTTGGCCCTTTCCTTTTTCATTGAGCATATGCAAGATCTGTTGAAGCTTGTATTTTATGTATCTTTCTTTCCATTTCTACAGCAAGAATAAAACATCGCCCTTTCCTGCAAAACCGGCCTATGGCCTGGAATACCGGCAACGTTATTCCGAAAACTATAATCTCTGAACCACCCCCAACTAAGTCTGGTTCTATTTCTCGAAAAGCAATTTGGGCACATTCCCCAAAAAGATTTACCACTATCCTTTACCACCAACCCTCTGGGGATCAGCAAGGCTTTCGGAAATATAACGGAAAACCGCCATTATGCTGAATATTCAAAATTTCCGCTTCAAATTAAAATCCAAAGGGGCGATTTAAAGAGTGGCATTTTTTACGTAAACTAAGTGTTTGCGTTCCCCTTTATTAAATTGAACACCAGTGTAAAAATCTTTTTTAAGCACCTTTCCCCTTCCCAAACTTACCATTCGATCTCCTTAAAGGAAGTGATGGGAAATTAAAATTACTGCAAAAAAAATCCGGGGGAAATGGGGCAAAAACTTTGGCATCCTTTTAATTGAAAACTGCCCAAGGCTAATTTTCCTTCTTATTTTTGGTTTCCCCTCTTCCCCAAAAAAAAAACCGCTTTGCCACTAAGGTCCCTGCTCCCCCAAAAAAAATCTTTATAATTGTTTTTTCGGCACGCCCCAAAACCCCTTACAAATTATCCTCAAAAAAAGCCCCATATGGGCAATCCAGAAGCTGCCGGGAGGTCTTTTAACTTTAAAAAAAAAGTTTTTAAAACGGGAAATTTTTTTGGCTTTTTTGTGTTTATTTTTTTTTTTTTTTCATTTTTAACCCCCAAACCCATTTGGGGCCCCTTTTTTTGGGGAACCAAAAATTTTAGGGGGGGGCCTTTTTAATTTTTTTGAAAAAAAAAAAACTATTTTGTTTGGCCAAAATTGATCCCTCACTTTTTT
>Ga0163217_1024917_pt1 | contig 14503 bp, 7 predicted proteins | sample SynspAceP_FD_185933 | JGI IMG/M metagenome (GOLD analysis project Ga0163217, IMG submission 185933) | Saline lake microbial communities from Ace Lake in Antarctica - Synechococcus sp. Ace-P (PacBio error correction) | ecosystem: Environmental > Aquatic > Non-marine Saline and Alkaline > Saline ... | reverse complement strand
CTTCTTTTCTCTGTCCCCACGTCGCCCCCTGGCCGCCCACGCGAACCACTGTCGCGGCTACGAACCTCTCAGTTCAAACCGCCGCCTCAAGCAGGTCTAGCACAAGGCCGCGGTCCGCCGATCTCTCACCAGGCCAATTGCACGGCCGCCCTGTCGGCTGGGCCTGCCGCGGTTGCAGGGCCTGTCCCTATTCGCTTTTGGATCTTGAGGGTTCACACAACGACTCGAACGCATTTGCCCTTCTAGGTCGAGCCCGCGGGCGCTCCGCTGCCTCGCTGACTACCGAGCGGGCTGACCTGGACGTGGCACTGTTTTGGGACCGTTGATAGACTATTGGCCCACCCATCCCCAGCGAGCGTCGGACGCCACCTTGGAAAGCTGGCCCCAATCTTGATGCGGTCGAAGAGCCGGCCGCCGCTCGCCTTCTCTGCCGCCTGCCCACCCCAAGCGGGTTAGGGTGGCCGTCTTGACTCCAACCCCATCGCGTTTAACAGCCCGCACAGCGGGAGTTCCTCCTCCCCGTTCTCGGCGACCGCAAGCCCTGGGCCCAGGCCGATGCGGTCTTGCTGGCACCGCCTACTACCAGCGCGGCCGAAGCGGCCCCCCCTCCGGCCCCCGCCCGCCAGCCCCCCCCCCTTCCAGACAATCTCAAGCCCGAGCGACTCCCGCGCGGCGACGAAGATACGCCCTCCTGGCTATCCAACGGCGTGACCAGTTCAAGTCTGCCGCCGATTGTCTCGATGGATCTATGGCCCAGCTTGTTTGCCGTTAAACGGGCGCTCAGGACGACTGTGCCCTGGTCAATGCCGCTCCTCCCGCCCTTTCCGCCTCAACCCCATCCCACCCTTCCCTTTGCATCACTCCTGCCACAATGGGTTCTCTCACTTTAGCTGACAGTGCGTTCTGTACATTAATTCGCGCCACTGGGACGTTGCCAGCGATTCCTATTTAAATGCCTTTGCTCTCTCGTCAATCAGTTCCTTCCACACAGAAATATCTCGCCGTAAATCGCGCACTTTGCGGACCAAACCAGTGGTCTCTCGATTCACTCGGATGCCTGTGTCTAATTCTCTCGGTCCCGCCTACTCGCCAAACGGGACAAATAATACGCATATATAATTTTTGTACGTGTATAAAAATCAGGTAATACACGCGTGAACTCGCAAAAGACCTTGACTTATATAACCTTCAACTTCGGTTTTCGATAAGAAGAACAAACTAAACTCCCTGTGCGACTCAAGTCTACAGCTATCCGTGTCATAACAACAATTACATTCGCCCTCTTCCCAGCTTATATCGTCTAATTGCTTTCAAGTCTTTGGGGTTCAAAAAGACTTATATTACAAACCCCATCCCACTAATATTTTATTAGCGTTGAATCTGACTTGACCCACCTGTTGCTTCTAAACCCTGCGATTCACACAATCGCACATTCTCGGTAAGCCAGTTAAAACCCGATCTTTATCATTTTTTTACTCAGCGCCATTTGGCCAATGGCAGAAATACGCGTTTTCTGTACACGCCCTTCTTACAGGCAGTTCCGCCATATCACGTAACTACTCCCGGTGGCGGATCACCCTATGCTCCTTTTGAATGCTGCGTTAGATTACGGCTAACAATCGAATGCCCAACGCCATCCCAAACACTAATAACCTTCTTTTAGCGCACAACTCTCATTGTCACTACTCGATTCACCCTTGCCGGAGAAGTTTTTCTAAGCTCCTGTTTAACACGCTTTAAACAACCTCAATAAACAGGTTCGCCATATCGAACTTTATTACGGTCGTGGAAGACCGAATTCCTTGGACAGGCATACGTAAGGTCTATCGGACCATCCGGTCGCCAGTGAAATATGGAATTTCGTTTCACGCGCATAAATCGTCACAACGGGTATTCCCCACAGTATTGTGCAAGACTCTCCTGAGTCCGTCCTCCGATTAGTAATCACAGCCGGGCTGACTCATATGATATATTCAAGCTATTTACCAATTTTTCCAAAGGTCCTCTAACGTGCAGGAATATGATGTGTATTCTGGTGTGTGTTGCCATTAATTTTCGTGATTATTCTTGGAGCTACCACGCATGTACTATGATGGCTCGTACATTGCTCGCCCATGGGCCAGCAATCCACAGAGTTTTAAAAAAAAACGCGCTCGGACTCGCATCCTTTTTTTTCAGGCCAGGCACGATCTGGGCTTAGCAGCTATCGCGGCTCTCTTTTTTCCTGAAAGAGCAGACCTCTTGGTGTGGCGAGAGATTTCAACCTTGAGGCGGAAAGCGCGCTGTAACCCATCTTTTATCCCGCATATCCAATGGTAATCTCTACCACAGTTCCGTCTTAAATTTTCCGGTAATGAATAGATCCCGCAGAAGTGACTCTAAGCATATGTTCAAATCTTTTGTCACAAGCATTGTCGTCCTGTACTCACTTTTGCTTTTAAGCGCGAATGATGATCAAGATAACCCGGTCTTTGGACTTTTTGGCATATAGTAAATAATCTCTTCTTAGTTTATATCCTTCCTTGTTGAATCCCTGGTAGTTCCTTGAAGGGCTCATGAACACAAGTCGATAGTCGTTCAAGGTAGAATTATAGTTTACAAACCGAGTTATGGCTCCATGAAGCTGGCCGAAGCCATCTCTTAATCTCAATGCACCAATTGGCCAAACAAAGCTATTGTCATAGGCCTCTTGCGACGTACTAATCACCCTCGGGCCATCATTGTATAGAAAGGCATATCCCGAACTGATCTCAAAGTGAACCAGCGCCTACGGGCCCTTCTTATGGATTCACTATTCTGCGTTTTAGTGACAACTTGCAGAGAAAGAGTTCTTTACAGTTCTGGTTCAACATCTCGTAGAAGGTTAAAATCGCAAGCTGTTTATTCATTACATTTTTTTCCGTCAATTCTTACATTTCAAATCGTCGCGCTAGTGCGCGCTATACAAATCATCTCAGTGGTGCCGGCATAATTCCAAAGCATTTTGTATCGACATTGGTTGCAGGCGTTTTTTATCAAGCATTATTAGCCATACTGTTGTGTAAAAGCAGAGGTATCTTCCAGGTTTATTATTCAATTTACCTCACCGCCACTCGACTATGCACGTTAATTAGCATAACCACAAGGCGGCTGCCTGACCGGTACTTGGCGGCCCGCCATCCATGGGCTTCGAGGATCACTCCGCGGCTCTTTTCCGAAACGTGCCGGGTCTGTAAAAAAACAATTCGTTCCGCCAGCAACATTGGTGCTTATCACTCATCCCGCCCATAAAGCGGTTCTTCCTAGGCGACATTCAGCTTTACCAAGCCCACAACCAGCCTCTTCAAAGAGGCTTTGGCTTATTTTCCCCAGCCACCCAAAATAAGAGATGTCGTCTCCCACGCGGCCCGGTCTTTTGAGGATGTGAACAAGTCACCCGCCCTTCGCTGTGCCGATAGCCCAAGCCGCCGCTTGCTATAGTCTCTACACACAGCCACGGAACAAATCCATCCAACAATAGACGACACAGTGCGATCACTTACCCCGGATAACACGCTGCACGGCGCTGCCCCTTGATCCTGGCTGCAAGTCATTCCGGGCATGACGCGATTCCAATGGTCTCAACTCCGCCGCGGCGCGGGGAACGACATCGACAGTCTGTCGTGGGGCAGCTCTTCTCTGGGCTGCCGCCAGCGGGGGTGGCCGCTCCTCAAACTATCACCACTGTCTCCCCAGCTTTGCGTTGCAAAACTGACGGACATCCGTCCATTGGAAACAGGTATGGCCTTTGCCCTGAGCCCATTCCCGGAGCGTTCCCGCAAAGGTCCCACGTCACCCCCACTTACTGGCCAGAATAAGCAGGACGCATTCTGGCCCTGGCCCGCTGGGCGCCTAGGCCTGTTCAGTATACCGCTCGCAGTACCACAGCATCGCACGCGGCCAATCGCGACCTGGCTGAATACGGGCAGCGAACCAAACAATGACGAGCCGCGATCCTCCCGCCGGCCATTTTAACCTAAAGCCATAAGCGTCACAGTGGGTCTGACCGCGGGCTGGCTGGGCCCACCAAATAAATCGCGCCTAGTGCTTGCAGCTCAAACTAATTCCTGCACAGACTGCCGCCGCATGTCTGAGGTTACGGTCCTAGGCCGTGAACAGGACCTCGGATGGGGATGTGCGGGTAAAGCCATGACAGCAGAATAACCCACTTTACTAGCAGCAGGGCTACGACCCCGCCTGCCCATCTCCGATCGTATAACGAAACCTCGCCGATCTCAACTCGCGCCCTCTCGAGCATTCACGACGATAGGCTCAAGAAGTCCTCGCTGAGCTCAGCGCTCCGCCTCGTCGCGCGAGTCCGCCGCGCGTCCGAAGGGCCCGCCGATTATTGGTCAGCCATACAGCAACTTCGGACGAGTCTCGTTCAAGGAACATACTGGGGTCGTTGCATAGCTTTCTCGCTTTGCAGCATGGGACGATGGTGAATTCAGTGCTCGAGACGGCATTCGCGGCCGCGCAGGCAAATCGCTGTTATGAAACTGGCGCTGTCGCTGGATTCCTGATACCTAAGTGTGCGACAGCTTCATACGCCTCGGGCGATTTCTGCTCTTGATATTGAGCTCGTGTGGACAGGTCGTGTCTCCACGACGACAAATCAATCAGCGCGACTTTTCTGATTCTGATTCGACCTGAAAATTTCCGTACGACGTCTTAAAAGTCACCATCGATAAGATTGATGGCGACGTAATCTTGGCCTCGTAGATCAATGTACGCTTCCTGCAGTTTTGGCTCTCATCTCTCAGGGGATGCTGAATTTCTGAATTTGCAGGCATCTTGCCAGACGGCCACGTCCTGGTCAGATGATTGTCACAGATAGAAAAATACGCTGTTGTCCAGGCCCGAGAAATCGTGCTCCACAAGCCTAATGGTTCGCGGGGAAACCCGGGTGCAATGCCCGGATATGTCAGCAGATTGCATATGTACAGGACACATTGGCCCTGCTTTTTCGCAGACAGCGCCGTAAAAAATGTTCAACAGGACGTTTTCTATTGTAGTCGTTTGATCACTACAGTTTGATTGGCCAGTGTTACTTTAGCACCACCGCTCGCTAGAATGCCTTTTTTCAACGCAATTCCATCTTGGCTGGCTTGATTCAGACGCGCAGGGTTGGTTCGATAAACGCCACAGAAGAAAATTCCACGCCAGCGGCTTCCATCATCACGCCTTTTTGCATAACGCGTCATGTGCAGGCACGAAACTGCTTTTTCAGATAATGGTTGCCGATAAAAGCTCGGGCTTTGCTGACTTGCCTAGCAACGTTCTTCAACAATCGGGGATCCAGCCACTACCCGAGCCCGCAAATCAGCTGGTAATGCGTACGATAACCATTCTGCTGTTCATGAGGAAAATGAGCAATTAGCCTAGACGATGTTCAGGAAGTTCATTCATCTTCAATGGTTTATTTTGGTATAACCACTGACGCTAAATCGAGTAAATATAATGTGTTACTGGATAACACAAAGTTATCCAGATTGCGGATCATGCTGATAACGCGATGTGGTGGAACGTCAAACAAATCAAAATAATTGCCGCAGGGGGATACGATCCTCAATAAATTCATTTAAGGTGGACTTGCTTGGCAACAAAGGCATAGACAATAAAAACTGACACCCTGCTGATTTCGCTATGTGCAATATCGGCGTACAGCCGATATTGGGTTTGGGTGCAATGTTGATTGTGTTTCAGTTCACGTTGATATTCCTTGCTGGCCTTTGCCTGGAGCAGCAAAGATTTGAGGCACAAAAACTCGCCACTGTCATTGTTGCATGCAAAAACGATTCGGCCTGCCGGCCAGAAAAGCGTAACATCGACTGGATTTGATATTTCGTCCACCCCAACTCAAGTCAACCGGGAAAGCGGAAGGTAAATTCTTTAAGCAAACTTTGAGCATCAACATAACACTATAATCCGCCGCAACTTCTGCGCGCGGACGTTCAACATCACGCAGTAAATCAGCTCTTTTTCAGCAGCATACGCCAAGGTAAGCCCGAATAAAATCTGCATAAAGACGTAACTTTTCCCGTTGCGTCATTGGCACTCTGGGAAAGCTGAAATACAGACTTCCCATCCTTTATCTTGCATCGTTTCGTGTTCTTACGGCGATGGTCGCGCGGTGTAACGATCAGATATCCCGGCGCCGTCCAGAAAAAGTATTGTTTTCAGCAAATTTTTTCATCACTTAGAAAATGGACACAAATAAATCGCGGTGATTCATTACCTTGTTATGGCATTGTGCCCGCCATCTTCGCAGCTTTCGGAAATCGGCCTGTTTGGTGGCAACAACTTTTGGTGCCGCTGTTGCCACTGCTCACCGACATATTCAGACTCATGGTATTCACAGCTTCTCGGTTGGTGAACCAATGATCGCAATGTCGCCGGATTCACGCCCTTCTCGCCGTAACCTAGCAGATGTCATGGTCTCGATGCCATGTTTTCCAGAAAATGAATCGCCTGGCCATTCGTGTACGAGCGCTATAATCGGCAAACGCATTTGCCAGCAGATTTTAACATCCCGCCCATCCCACACCTTGATGAATATTTCAGAGAGGAAAATATGAGGGCTTATAAGTCAAAGCTAAGGTTTCGGACGGCGACTTCTTTATCACGAAACATCTTCGCCTCAAGCCGCCACAAACATTCAAAATACGGCTTTCTATTCGCGCCCACACCTGAGCCAGACTTTCTTGTCGCAAATTAACAGGATACTTTCATTAAGGCCATTCTAAGGCATATGCAGGCAGTGAGTTGGCGAACGCGCACAGCGTTTTTGAAACAACTGTTTGAGGAAAGCACAAATACTACCACCAGAGCCGAATGAGGTAAGCCGTGTCATTAAATATCCACCTTGCAACCGTCACCAGAAGATGATTGAAAGCTTGTTGATATGGCGCCTAATTAAAATGATTTACTGGCCCTTTATCAGCGACTGCGTATTGAATGACAATAAAGTGTTGTTCTCGGTAACGGCGCAGTGCTCGATGCTTCAGCATCTGCCGCGGAGTTCCATGTCATTCGGTATAAAAGAAGATCGCAGGACCGCTTCGCCCGATTGCGCTGACACAGATACAATTATTCTCACCCCCTAGCAACGATTACAGTTTTGAAAACCGTGTGTGATTCAGGACAAATTCAAGCGTGGCCCGACCGCGATGTGGCATTGGCTTATCCACTTTCAGGCAATAGCGCCAATGTGATTATTAACGGCATTAACACCGGCGGAAAAAAAGCCGGTTGTTGCCGCACGATTGCCCTTTACCGGTCAAAGTGGCGGACAACTTAAAGGCCATTGCTGAATCATTGTGTCTGTGTTGCCGATACCGAAACTGCCCGGGTTCAGGAAAAGGCCCATATTCTGATTGGCCACGGGATTGTGTTGAAGCGCTGACGAGAAAACTCAGCAAAGCATGAGTCATGGCAAACAATCACTGCAGATGTCGTCATTATAGGCGCGGGCATGCCGGTCTATGGCTACATAATCGGACCTACAGCCAGCTGGGTTATCACTGCTGTTGCTGCGAAACACCAGAAAATCGCCATGCCCAACTTTGAGTGTTCAGGGATTATTTCATGGGCGGCCAGCAAATACGCGTGAATGGCATTTTTCCAATGCCGCACCAGACCATCAGCAATATGCCCGCGCTGGAAAGCCTGCCTGCAAGCAAATGCGAAATCATTCTATCCAGCGTCAATGTGTTTACTGATCATCAGCTTGCTCTGTTCCACCCAAGCCTGTCTTCAAAATGGCTGTCGTTTTTTGCCAGCAAAGGCACTGCAAATGCCGATGCAGAATATCCTAAATCCGAGGTCGCAGCGGTTTGTTTGCGATGACGGTCTTTAAAGGCGCGTTATACCAAACTTGGATGAAACCGGGCTGGATGTCGCCATTTGCTTAAAGCTTTAATCAAACCGTATGCCGCAACGATGTTTAAAACACCGGCGGCACACCTGAAATGGATCAAACAGCGATGGCAAAATCACCCACATGCGTTTTGCGTGAGGGAACTGGAAATTCAGCACAGCAATTAGTTGCTGACTTTCCGTGAAAGGCACCGGTGAACTGTTAAAACAGCCTGCAGTTGACTCGCACCCAAATTACCCAGAGAAACGGCCGTTGCAAAATGCTTGCTCTGGCAAAGCAAAGATCCCGCTAATCCGTTACCGCAGACTTTATGCTCATAGCCTCGGCAAGTGGCAGCAAACCGATTGCCACCATTCAGCAGTCACTTCCTGATAAATCCCGGCAACATTCGTTTGGTATTTGGCGGCAATATCGCTGAAGGAAGGTGTCAGGCAAAGAATCCGTGATGTTGCTGATCAGAAGAAGCACGAGCTTTACTCAACACAGATCCTGCCGTGGATTTACCCTGCCGGAACTGGAAATGGGCTACCCATAATGTAAACCGCGCCGAACCCAAACCAAAGTGGTTTGTACGCCAGATAACCGCTATGTCAGTAAAGCCAAAAAAATCTGCATATGCCCTGGCCAACCAAACTCGCCCTATCACACCGATCTGGCCGATAAAGTGATTGAAGCGGTTAGCCAAAGCAAAAGTGCAACAAATCAGCATCCCGAGCAGCATTATCCTGCCCTTGGCCCAGAACTGGGACGACCGCTTTGGATCGGGCCTTTATAATGAAAAATATGCCAAAGAAAAACTTTTTCCCGCACTGACTGTGATGTTCGGTATGGGGCTGGGGCACCGTCAAACTGGGTCGTGATAAAAAGGCGTTAATACCCCTGAATCATTTACCATTCCCGACATGACCAGCCGCCCTCGCCTTGTTAAAACAAGCTGGGATTTAGCAACATCTGATCGATACCGCCCCCGGCCTACGGCAAACAGTGAACAACGCCTCGGTGATGTACGCCTCAACTACCTCACGACCTGGTTATTCTGCTCCAAAGCCGGTTGAATTGTTAAATAGCGACACCGGTGATATCGTCTTTTTTTTTTTTTTTTTTTTGGAAAATTTTTGTTCAGGCGATGCCTCAAACCGCAGCGTTTGAAAAAACAGTTTAAGACGCCTTTCAATCGTGATCAAATTGAGATTGTGCTGATTCATTAGATGGGCAACGGAATGTGCCGGTTATTGAAACAGTACAAGCCTGGAAACCCTTAAAACCAACTCAAGAACAAGGCTTGACTTTTTTGGCCACCGGCCCCATGTCACCAAAAAACTATTGAAGGCGGGCCTGTGACATTATGATCAAGCTTGATATCGCCCATGGTTACCCATAACCTTTGCCTATCAAGGCGAACAAGTGGTGCTAGATGGCGGCCGGCAGAAGAACAATCGGTATTATCAAAAACTTTCCCAGTGAGGCATTTGCCTGCGAATGCGACAAAGACAGCCTTCACCACCAAGCATTTTGAAATATTCTTGCCAACCCGGCGGTGGCGAGTTGGTGGTTGGACGATTAATCCGTTCATGGCTGATTAAGTGGCTAAGGCTTTAGGTTTTTGAAAAGAATTAACCACAAAGGCACGGGGCACAGGAGGTTTTTTGTGAGTAAAGATTTATCGCAGATTACGCAGATGTTCGAGTTATTGGGGGTGTTTTTGTAGGTGGGTTGAGGTGCAAATGAAACCAACAAATTGGCAAGAAAACAATAAGCTGGAACATCCACTTAACTGGCTACTGGAAATGAGAAAGATGTACGCAAAAGAAGTAGTTGAATATGCAAAAGGCAGAACAATTTAGTCTCCCGATTAAGAAAATACGAGAATTTACACCTCCACGATGATCGATCCGAAGCATCGTGACTCTCTTAATGAGAGATTATGCAAGGTCTCTATTTCTTCTCATTTCGCCGGGCTCAAGGAAATGTGCAGTTACTTGGATGACGCAGCAAGTGTAATTCGGAATCGATTACCCTCATAGTTTGGAAGTGCTCAGATGCACGCCTCAATCGCCTTATTATTAGAACTCAACCACACTGTTGTAGCTGAAAACGCAGCTCTTTGCCCATGACATTGGTAAATCCTCCATTTGGTCGCATTATGGTGAGGTTGTTTCTGAAGAAACTTAGTTTCTGGCTGTGGAGGTTATGAAGGTAATCTCAGGGCATTTCCGAATACTAAGAACACTATTTGAGAAGAGACATGTTGGCTTAATCCATGAGTTTTTAAACTTGAATTATAGGTCGACATTAATGGCAGTCACGGAAATATTTTTACAGCTAAAAAGCAAATACAAAAAATTTTTTTGTATGACAGTGATTATGATGTTTTTGCTGTAACCAAACTTGATTCAAAAGGTTATTACGTAACTAAAAAGCATAGATGCCGGAAATTATGGAATTTTAGCTGATGAGATTGCTATGCAGCTTTCATTGATCTTGAAGATGCAACTTCAGTTGGATGATAAGTTCTTGGCGAAATTCGTTTACGAATTTAGCATAAGTGATGAATGTGTTTCGGCTATCCTAAAATGCAGGAAATTGCCAAAGTGTTCAAAAGATTTGCTATGAAATCATACAGAATTGGCACATCAGAGGAATCGCTATTGTATTGAAAAAGAGTAACATCTACAATTGTAAATACGCTATGTTCTGATTATGGTTTGATCGAGGTAAGCTCGGCTATAAAACAATTATGCCAAAGTTAGCCGAAGGATTAAAAAATTACTCTTTAAAGCAATATTACGTAAAAAAAGATATTCAGCTCTACGAACGCAGGAGGAGCTAATAATACGCGACTATTCGAAGTCTTTTCTGACGAAAAAATAATAAAGGCAATATTTTATTACCCCCAGAATAAGACTCCATAAATCGATTTGTAAAGGACCCGCCTAGGTAACAGGATTATATTTCAGGCAATGAGGCGACGCCTATGCAGCACAAGAGTGACGAAAATATTTTGGGGAAGTAGTTCAAATCGGCTTTTATTTTAAATAGGCATCTTTTTTAAAGAATAAAGTAGACGGTTCCCTTTATTGTTTGTTCTTGATTTTGTTTGGCGTTTGCATTGCATTCAACCCCAACTACCAGAAACACGCCTACTAATCTGCGGTGGCATCGGCGATATTGCGGATACAGATTCTTTCAAAACTCTGTTGACCTCTGTGTTGATTAATTCAACGAGGAATCCCAATGAACATCAACGTCGAACTTTAATATTGTATTCTCATGGTGGTGGCCCATGCCGTTGCTGGTTGATGAAGGTCATGAGAGATGGTTGATTGTCTGAAAATATCGCCGGCAGCCATAGAACGGCCCTCGGCGATTATTTGTTGGTCAGTGCTCCACTGGGAGCAACACTTCTCCGACCATTACTTCTCGGTTGTAAGATCCGGCACTAATCTAGATATACAACGGCTTTCCCAAAGGAATCCTATGAGATGGAATTATCCTGTCCAGGAAAAATCCGGCGTAGCGAGTCCAATGGCTAAAAGCAATGAACGAGCTGTCTTGAAGCTCAAAAACTGGATTAGTCATCGTGGTTTTGATCATGGTCTTTGGCTGTGCCGCTTAACCATCATGTATCGGAAGCGGATATTCCCTGTGATGCCAATTCCTTGGTCAACAGCCTGGTATCCGGCAATGCATATCAAGATGGACAGGCTCTACCAAAAGCTGGAGGTGGGCCCTCAATTGCTGGTCTGATAGGCTTCGGGGTTTTACATTTCACAATAGCGGGCTTTCTTCACGCCGGAAACGGTTTGATCCAAACCATGAAACGAGTCGCTTCGAGGAATGGTTACTTGAACTGTCGGGATCAACGCTGACGAAGAGGCCAAGAAAAACAAAGGCTGAGTGTCGATGGCAGTCTGCGCGCGTCTGCACCGCTATTGCCTACCCGAGGGGAACACCCTGCTGCCGCTTCACGTTTTTATGGTTTTACCGAAGTCGGCTTTCACAATACTTATGAATTACAGGGCTCATAAAAAGCGAGCATGATTTATGGGTGGATCGGTAAGGAACCAAAATCCTTTAATTAAGGATCCTCCAAGGTAGGTTGGGTTGAAGCTTGCGAAAAACCCAACATTTTCAGGCCTGTGATTTCCGAATATTGTTGGTTCATTGCATTCAACCACCTACAAAAAACACCCTAAAATCTGCGTCATCTGCGTAATCTGCGGATAAATTCCTTTTCTCTTACAGCCCTTAAATTCATGCCAGTTAATCGCATGTGAAACACGATTTTTTAACCAAGTCCGCACTTTGCGTTGCTGACGATGTCAGGGCATTGAAGTAAGTCGCTTAACGCCGTTTCGGTGCGTAGCATCTGACCAGCTGTTGTTGTTTTGATATGCGGCTGGATCAACGTGGTCGGTAAAAAGTGGCCCAGCATCACCGCGTAATACGCATCCCGGATCAGTTCACTACATGGTGAGGCCTGATTAACTGCCAGGCCATCTGATTGAATCACTTAACTAGGCCCTTTTCAGGCAAGTCAGGGGTCAAAATCTGTAGTCGTTGCTACTGACTTAAATCACTTTCTGTCCCACTGTGTGCCAGATTCGCCAGTAGATGTTTGGGACTGACGGACGGTCGGTTGTTCGATCATGCCCCAGCGAAATTGCGGGACTCAATGTATTATTAACGCCAAAGCTGATTATCCCACAATTCCATTATCGATGACACTCTTGTGCCTCTTTGCGTAGGTAATAGAATTACACCGGGTGAGAGGTTTGCCGGAAAAACGCTACATGTAAATCTTGTCATGCATAGGATTGCACGAAGAGTTCCGGCAAGCATCATCGTGCAATACGCACTTCTGATTCGATGCCCTTCCAGATGTTGGGCTGATTCTGTCGAATGCGTATGGCGGATTGCCTAACGCTGACCGATCGCCCAATAGAGCTGTGGCAATGGGGGTTATCTGTCACGACCTGTTGCTGGAGCGTTGAAAAAGCTGGACAGCAACGCATCTCCACAAGCTGATCCACAGCGCGCTACTAACCGGTGCTCGCCGCATCACCTAAAGCACTATTGCAGCCGCTGCAAAGTGGAACCACATTCTGCCAGTTTTAATCAGAACGATTCAATTGGTTCAATTGCGCATATTTCTGTGACGATTACTGCTAACGCATCTGTTTTAGCGCTATATTATATGCGCGTCGAGTCGATTTTGTCGAACTGCCGCTAGCTCTAAAAGTACCTGTCGATTTATTGCGAGACAGTTTGCGTAAAATAGATCAACGGAAAATTATTCATCGATATCGGGCAATATCAGCCGCTGCTTAATTCAATATCGGGGGCTTGATCCGTGGGCTTACTCAAGGTTCAAGTGATGATTTTATTTGATAGGTAGCCTATGCTCCGCTTGTTGTCGTTAGCTTTGGCCTCTTATATCTTGCGCGCTTTGAGCTGGCAAATCAGCCTGCAAAACAATGATCTATCCTGTGGGCCGAACTGACCATTGAGCCGAATCGCGATCCGTCAAAAGGTTGTTGGTGATCTCGCGCTGGTGTGTTTGTGATCCATGATCCTTTGCTGTGAGGGCTAGCCGTGCAGCGTGGGCAGAGAGGGGAATCTGGATCTGGGCATTGGGTGTGTTTGGCGTCGTCAATGTTATCGTGATTGCCATTACCTGGGTTATATAAAACACCATTCTAAAAGGAGTGAAAACGTCCCGGCTGGTCGACGCTGAACAGCGTTCAGTGCGAGATACAGTAGGTTAAGTACAGCTGGTATTGTTGGGCTATCACCAGAGATTCGTGATTATTCATACGCCTTTCGCTGATACGCTCCGCTACGCCGATCCGCTGAGTGTGCTTATCATTGCCGGTGTTATTTCTTTCTTATTATTCGATTCACATGCGTTTGCACCAGCATTGCGGGCAAAAAATACTGTTTGCAGCACGACTGGACGATGTGCTGGCGCAGATTGATGCAAAGTTAACGGCCAGTGGAGTTCAGCCTCACAAAACTTTACGCATTGCTCATGTCGGTGAGCTTTCTGATTAGCCCAGTTGCCAGTGTCAAAACTGGATTGCTGATGGTCATAAACTGATGGCACGTCTGCTATTAATGAAGATAGCCGACACAACAAAACAGCGAAGTTTGTTGCGCTGGTTCAAGGTGTCCATATTCAGCAGAACTCTAACTTTTTCAGTTGACCTTTGTACAATAGCCAATTGATTTATCATTTGGTATTTCTTATTGTTTTTGTGCGAGGTGAGAAATGGTTGCAATTGTCGTCACTGGGCTCAACCAACTTCGGGTAATTACCTGTCATAATATCTAAGTAGACTACCTACATTTGATGACTACACAGAACTCACTAGACCACTATTCTTCTTCTACGAATAATATTCTCGTGCATACTTCTCCTCTGTTCATATATCTGAATTATTTGATGTGAAAGATGCTGGGAATATAGGCGGCCATAGAGCTATTTCGCATAAATATCATTTTTTGCCCTGCCCAGACTGGGACTTATGGTGAGTTCAAAGGGGATGGCCAAGGATGTTCAGGGGGATCTGGAGGATTTGATTTACGCCACCGAGTTTCATTTCG
>Ga0163217_1065706_pt1 | contig 14504 bp, 5 predicted proteins | sample SynspAceP_FD_185933 | JGI IMG/M metagenome (GOLD analysis project Ga0163217, IMG submission 185933) | Saline lake microbial communities from Ace Lake in Antarctica - Synechococcus sp. Ace-P (PacBio error correction) | ecosystem: Environmental > Aquatic > Non-marine Saline and Alkaline > Saline ... | reverse complement strand
CAATTTTCTATAATTGTTTATGTTTTTTTTATTTTATTTTTGTTTTATTTTTATTTTTTTTATTTTATTTTATATATTCATTATTTTTATATAGTTTTTTTTTTTATATATATTTAGTATTTTTTTATATTTTTTTTTTGTGTATTTTTTATTTATCTTATTATCTATTTATATAATAGTTATATGTTTTTTTTTTTTTTTTTTTTTGTAATATTTTTAATTTTCATAATTCTGAGTCTCTATATTTGTGCTGTCCATAACATGTGGCTTCCGGCGACATCTCTTCTTCTTGGAGAGATGTATTTGATGATCTCCAGGTGATGCTTCCAGTTTTATTTCGCATCAAGCCCACTATATTTAAAGGGCGCGACTCAAACCACTGTATGCGGATAGCAACGACCAAATTTGCTGCAAAACATCAAGCTTACCAGATTATGAAAATCTCATTCTGTTACCTGCGCGATTTATCCTTGCCGCCCATTCTGAAACTTAGGCTCTCAATGAAACAAAAGGTTCGCGCCAAAACGCTTACGCAAGATTCTCGAACCATTGTTGGATACGTTACGACTTTAATTCTTTTTGACTGCCCGCCGAATCTCACCATTGTTGACCGAAAATATCATCCAAGCGCCGGCGAATGTCAATTCGGCTGTCCGGTAATCCCCAACCAACACTCTCGGAGCGCGGACTTTTAAGCTCAACTAAGACAGTCTCCGAAGAGGAGCAAAGCTAGTACTCGTTCTTATTGCCGTTCTTCTCCATGCGCCGAACAAAACGCAAAAGTCACTTCAGACTGAGATTATGGATGACTTGCCCCACAGCGCTGGCCCTCTTTTGAAAACTGTGATCCCCTATTTTGTCTGAGTGGAACGTAATGGGGCATCACCGCGAAACCTGTGGCCGAGTCACTAAATAATGCATCTAGGGCCGCCAAAGTATTATGCGAACTTTTTGCCCGAGCTAATGAAGCCTTGAAAGAATAATATAGTAAAATAACAAGGGGGAAAGGGTAATCAGCCTTTACAGCTATGCCTGTTATGGCAGATATCAGACGTTTCGCGAGTTGAAGCTGGGCAAACCCTAAGGGTCGAAAGGCTTTAGCCTGTGAGCGATACGCAGACTTTTTAGTTTATTGTTTTTTTGTTGTAAAAGTATTACCCGTAGTTAAGATCGAGGTCTTGTCCGCTGACTTTAGATACACATTCATTTTTTAAAATTTTTTAGGGAAAATAATGGAAATATTTTTAAAAATTTGGCAATACTAGCTCTTTATTTCATTATTTTGTTTGGCCTTGCCTATAGATAAAAACCTCAGTCTCAGAATTGGAGGCACTCAGTTCTCTCACGGTCCTGATAATTACTGGCAAAATAGTAACCATAACATTCAACCGTCAATTGACTTCGCTTTATAAAACGAAAAAATGTGGCTTTTGAAAGCGGATGTGTCTGAACTAAATCTTGCTGAAGAAAAGCAGAATGGCTAAAAATAATAGGCATAAAGAGTGTTAGATAAAGTCAGGGTTGTGTTATATTGATTTGAAGTTTTTTTACCGTTTCCTAAGATAAACACTTAGTGGAGTTTCGCTAGGTCTCATATGTTTTTGACTCTCCAGAATTTAGTTGGATGGGATTATTTACTTATGGTTATTGTGATTTATAATTAGGAATGCGCCAGAAATAATATTTACCCCACGAGCTTATTCATGTTAAGGACCCATATTATGAGGAATTAGGTGTAGAAAACTTATTTGAAACTGCTACATGCTTGAGTTAGCATATTATGGGCATCGTAAGGCACCAATTAGGAGGTTCATGCTGCTTTACAATGAAGCTAAAAGGTATTTTTTTTAAAAAAAATTTTTTATAATTAAATTCGAAATTTCAAAACAAGATTTGAATATTGCCATTTAAAATGAATTTTTATTCGCAATATACCCATAGTTTCAAATTATAAGCTTTAGATGTTAATCCTTATTACTTGAGTTTTCTATATGGCGTAATATGTACCCTTATTGCTTTGTGCTTGGTGATATACACAAGATATACGATATTAGTGGCTTATTCAGTCCAGCTTTTGTTGGCAAAAACTGTCTTTGGCTATGATTGTCATATTCTAGTTCTAGGTGTTCCTCAGATGTATACATTCAGCCGCCAAGTTAAGAACTTGCCTTACCTTTTATTTCTTTTAGTCCTACAAAAAAAGTCGCCTAATCTGCACGCATATTAGCAGGCGTTCTTCAGTTGATGCATGGGAGTATTTCAAGGGCTGTTCATACCCATAGTTGCGTCGTAGTCGGGCGAGTAGTATGTTGAATAACCAAATAGGTGAAGTCTATCTAAGCTCAATCTTAATAAAGTTTCAGCAAAAGGTGTTGCTGCAAACCATCTGCTGGTATCTGCCAGATTATAAGGGCTGTTTTTGCGAAATTTTGAGTTTTTATTTTATAGGCATTTATGAATAAGTGAAACATTACGGACAAACCACAAAGTGTTGGTGTGCGTTTTTACGATGACTGAATATATATTCAATAAAAATTCGCGCTAGCTGGATGAGTTGGTTGAAGCGTTGCCAATTCAAAAGTTTTACATGCATATTCAAAAATTATAACCAACCTATCAAGTGAGTTTCTTAACATTCACTTTTTTGAGATGGGCCCTGCCTAATATTTACTGTGTTTAAATTGCGTCCTTAAATTAAAAATATGTGCTTGATATGTTAAGGACTTTACAAGGACTTAAACAAATATAAATATTATTCCAGCGGCTTATTTTTTTAAAAAATGGTCGTTTTTAGCGGTTGGGTTAAATTTAAGCGAGTACAAAAACCTTGTACAAACCTTAGCCAGTAATTGGTTATAGAGTGTGTTTAATTGCATATTTTTTTTAGGTTGTTTAATACAGTGTAGTTACCTTTATTGCTTTCACCTATCTGTTTATATGCTGCTCACTTGTAATCCCTTTATTGTTGCCTTTAAAAAAGAAAAAAAGTGTAAAAGTTTCATCACATTCAGTCAAGATTGCTCATGTTCCTTCTCGTTGTCGTTGCGGTGCGTGAACACTAAACCAGATAGTATCATGATATCTCTATACATCGAATACGTTGCAAGGATAGAAACATTGCTGCGCAAGAAACGGAGGATACAAGGTCTGAGTGATACTATTCTAGGTGGAATAGATCAGTCTCTGATTTTTACCGATAGTCTCAATGCGCGTAAAGATTTGTAATTATGATAACTAGGATGTTTTCGTCATTCAATCCTGCAACTTGTTTTTATACCTAGAGTTTTAATCTGCTTTTGTATGTTTTGCAGTTTGCAATATGGTTGCTGTAAAGTTGATAAGTTGTTATTAGATGATGATCATGAATTAGTCAGAACAGGGTATTCGGTGAAATACTGAAGAGTTGCGACTTTTAATGATCATTGGTGTTGCCTTATCAATTGCGGGAAGAGGCAGTAAGTTCTGTCGCTAAAAAAACGATCGCTGATATTGTGTGATGGATATGAAAGTTTATGCCCGCGTATGTGGGTCGGATTAGAAGCGACTAATGTGCCAGAAATTCTGCGTTTTTCAGAGCACTGCCGTATTATTGTGTTGTCAGTCCCACATAAGAGAATTCCAATTTCTGCCAAAGTGATGCAAATGGGCGCCCTTTTGCGTTACCTGACCAAAGATATCTGATTCCTGAAGAAATGATTCAGAAGCTCTATTCCGTAAAAAGTAGCGGCAGCCAAAAGTACGGTGTCTCCAGATATCGTCCCAGCATGATTGCTATAGGCCAATTGACCTAATAGAAGCAATACCCTTTCAGAGAACAGTTGTTCTGAACGAAGAATTAGAGATTGCGCTTTTGTTGACTAAAGGGGCAAAAGTGCCCGATAATCGCGTCATCCTTAAATATTCAGTGCTAAAACGGTTAATACTCATCGTTATCGCCGATGGTTGAGAAACTTGGCGTATTCTAAGATGTTGAATTATTCCGCATTTAGCGCTTAGAACAAGTTTAATTTAATTAATCTGACCAACTTTAAGTTATTTTTATGTTGAGCCCTATCTCTATTTATATCATTTATATCTTTATATTATGAATTTCTGATCAAGTCGAACCGTTGTCCATGGTTATTAATCATGAAACCAATGAGATTATTATGTGCTGGTGATCTTTAAAAAATTCTTTTAATAAAACGGTTTATTTGTTAGGGTAGTTTATTTTTCGAGAAAAAAACCATTTTATTTTAGATAGTGCATTAAAACCCGCTCTTTTGTGTGTTAAGCCAATATTCAGGAAAGATGGATGTTCACTCTTGGTAATGTTAAACAGTGAAGTAGATAGCCTTTCATTTTCTCTTGAAAATTAATTTTTATATAATAAAAGTTACAAACAACGCTATCTAAATACAACGTTTTTGTTTGCGGGTATTATAGATGACAATTTCTATCCTTTTATTTTTCTATACTGCCACTTTTAAAATATTTGAGTCAATCCTTGGTGTCCTTCAGTAATCATTCTGAGGCCCTGCGTATACATTCATAAGAGTGTGATGTATTTCGCACCTTTTACCCCAGTGCCTTGCTGGCTCGTGGCTGTGAAAGTTTTACGCTACTATACAGCGTTCACTGCTTTCCTATTGCCGCCTCCAATTGAAGTCAAGTTATTATCCCAGCGCCCGCACACGGCCTTTGTTTGCAATCAAAGTACAGTTAAAACGCTCTTGTGCTGGCCTTGCTGTAAAGGGCGCTAATTAATTAGTGATGTAAGAATATGCTCATAAACAAGTGGAACTGGCCCGTTTATTTTAAAGGGGGAAAAAATAAGTTAGTGATGATTCTTTTAGTCAAAAATTTATGAAGGCCAGTGCACAATTTCCAAAGTTTGAAAAAAGCGGTCCCTCGTTACCTCGCTGATTCTCAAATCAGTGCCCTTTAAAATAAAATTTCAATGAGCAACAATGCGGGTCAGTTGGCGATATAACGTAACCAAGAAACTCGATGTATTTGGTTTTGCTGTATCGCATATGGAGCCATAGCAGCATACTAATGGTAAATGTGTTATATTTCGTTGACATATTAAATCTGCAGCAAGGCAGTTAAAAAGCTATTTTATCCAAAGGTTTGCCTGCGCAGTCTTAGTGAGCGAAGATGAGTCTTTCAATCATATTTATTCTTTGCAAATTTTTATTTATGGGCCCCATATTAAGCTATGTAACCACTAAACAAATTGTTTATTCCTCACAGCGAATTAGCTGAATCAAGAAGCGATTATTGAATACTACTGCTAAGCTAATGAAGCGGCGCTATAACCGAGTTTTTTTTAAAGTTGCCCGAGAGTTGAATAACCGCGACTATTATTACAAATTGCGAGAATATAATGCCCGAAAATTCTTTAATTGCTTAAGCATAAGTCAGCAAAAATATCTGTTTATGCCATGATTTCTTTATTTAGATTAGAGCAGGATACTTGAATTTGAGCTGCCTACTATTCTATACGTATGGAATTTGAATATTTAGCCTTATACTTCAGGACAGTAAACGGATTGTCATATATTCGAATGTGGTTGGTATACAATCGTATGAACTGGTGCACGCCCTATTAAAATACGATATATGCGCTTACAAAACATTGAATGCTATTACCCTCGGTGTTTAATGACTATGCTGCCATGCGCAAGCCTTAGCAAGGCGGTATCGCTTGATGTAAAAGATTGAAACTAAATACCCGATATTTCTTTGGTTTATTGACGTGATAGTAAGGGTCAGTTAGCTCAAGAGCTGTAAGACTTATTTAGGTAAATTTGTAGACTGCCCAAATGCAAAAAACCACTGCTAATGGTTGTCGCTAAAAGGGCAGTAGTCGCAAAAGAGCAAGCTTAGTTAAACCTTGAAAGATATTAGCCGAGAGTCAACCAAACTGCTTCCTAATGGCGAGGTTATTCCATTTTGACTCTTGCCACCTTTATTCAACGATTATCAGTATGATTGAAGCCCATCGATTTTGCCATTACCGGTACATCGCGGACGTCGCTCAAAAAGATTTAAAAAACACCTTCTAAACTTAATCTTATATACCGGGTGATTGGTATATATGTAAAAAAAGCGGCAAATGTACTTACAATTATTGCGGGTACGCGCTTACAGGGCATTATTACAGGCTGGTAGAGGACGAAATATAGCCTAATTAAGATTGTACCGGGTATTAGTGAAGATCTTGGTCAGAAATCATTTATCGAGCATCTACATCATAATGATATTGCTAAAAATAAGCTTGTGCACTGGAAATATAAGGGTTAGAAAGTGGCGTTGAGTTTAAGTTGTTAAAAATAGGGCGAAAAAATAACCACATCTAGTGCGAACCATTCCAAATATCTATGACCCATGATTCGTGTTCTTATTTGATCCCTGTGTTTGTTGTTGTTGTATTTTTAGATTGAAATGGCACACCAAGCAGGGCCTTGTGATATTTGGTGCGCCATAACCGATTGGGTCGACGGTTATTTAGCAGCGTTAAATTAAAAACAAACCACGCCTTTTGGCGGCGTTTTAGATCCGGTTGCCGATAAACTCATAGTGGCGACTGCTTTATTGTGATTACCCATACCTATGCCCAACATCTGCCGATTTCACTATTTCCAGCCATTTGTTTATTGGCCAGAGAAAGTCTATATTTCAGCTTTGCGTGAATGATTGGGGGCAACAAGGTAAAACACGAAGCTGGTTAAAGTTGTCGTTTACCGGAACCAAACTAAAACCATGCGCACAAATGTTAGCACTCATCGGTTTATTATTCAGAAATGCAATATTTTATGGGCTTTCCTTATTTATTGGGTGACTTTTGGGATACGTTTTTTGATATTCTTTGCTGCCATATTGTCTTTGTGGTCAAATGCGTTGGTTTATACCTTAGGCCCGCATGGAAAGATTTAAAATCTTCATAAAGTTCATCAATAAAAGAGATACGGTTTGCTTAAAACTAGGGCGCTTATAAGCCAAAAAATAAGCAGCAGTCATAAAAACAACATTTTGTGGTTGACAGCTAATACTTTGAAGGTAGAATGCACGCCACAGTTTGAGGCTGAGCAGCAAGCAACTAATTAAACCAGTCATTCACGACTAAATAATTAAGTTCACTGCGACTTAGAAAATTGAATTGCGGAATAGCTCCAGTGGTTAGAGCACAACCTTGCCAAGGTTGGGTCGCGAGTTCGAATCTCGTTTCCCGCCTCCAAATTTGTAAAAGTGATAATAAATATTTATTATTGTTCTGAGCTTTATCTAGGTAGCGTAGCAATTTTATAAAATGCTTTACATTGCAAGCAGATTGACACTCCAAATTGAAACGTTAAATTTTGGCTCAGCGGAATTAGGACAGAATGGCTATTGCTAGCGGATATTGCAAATCCGTAGACTTCGGTATCGAACTCTCGGGTTCCGCCATCCATAAACGCTCAAATCAACACCAACTTGCAAAGTGCAGTACCCCATGCCCGCTGGTGGTTTTTTGGTGGATGAAATCTGGTATGATCACATAAAGAGATTTAAAACCCTCGCAATTCGTAATGGTCGTGCCAGTTCAAGTCTGGCTCCGGGCATCCATTTCTTTATTATGTTTTTAAAAATCAAATTACTAATTTCCTCAAATCCAAAAAATAAACTTCTCAATCTCTTGCTAACAATTTCTGCGAGTATACGAAATATAATGGATTTATGGCATATCATCTTTGTGCATATGTTTAGTTACTTTTCTTCATTTCTCATTAAAATAAAGCATAACTAAAAACAAATATGTTATCACTTACTTACTCGTTAATCCCAATTTCCATCTTAAAAAAGTCTATTATTTTTGTCACTCCATTATAATTACATAATTTTTAGTTACTTTATATTAAAATCCTCACGTCCATATACTGTTGTGTATGTTCGGGGTTAACAATAATCATGTTTGATATGCATTCTTTGTTACCATTAACTTATTGCTCTCGGTAGAGCACTACTGACCCTCGATCTGTCTTTATGAACACGCGGTTAATATTCTTTAATCGATAGCTGAACAAATAGTCAAGAAAAACTGAATATCGAAACGCTGAGGCAAAGGGTGGCAAATAGAGCTGTTGTATAGTCAGCGTATGTCCAACATGTTAGGAACGTTATCAGAAGTTTTGATTCTGACTATGTTTTAATAAAGCTAGCTATTTCGTGGCCCAAACATATTCTCACGCTGGCAAATCTTTCTCTCTGTGCAGTTGCGTATCGATGGATTATAGGCAGGATATTGGTATCATCGTTTGCGTTAGCGATTTTATTTCTTTTATCTTCCATGCCTGAATAAAAGTCGCAGACGTGATGCTTGCAAAGCGGGTTTTAATGCAAATGAGGATTTTTGTACGCGAGTGCAAAAAAATTTTTTGCCGTGGCCAAAGTTGGGTTATTCAAAAATCATAACTCAGTTTATTACCCAGTTACTTGAAGATTGCTGGTTGGCTTTAGTGTTTATGGAGCATTATCTATCTGTATATATGCCGCTAAGCATGCCTAGATATACAGAACTAAAAATTGTGGATAGATATTATTCGTAAATAACGTAGGGCAAATTATAATGTCAGATGATGCTCATGTCTTTTGTCTTGGCTGTTTTAAAATAAAGTTCCAAACCAAATTAAATAATATCTCCAGTGATTTTAAAAAGCTTGCAAGGCATAATTCACTTTGCTTAATCCCACCTTCAGACAATAATGAGCGCAAAGTGCCTAAACGTTTAGAAAAGAAGTCTGCTAGGGCTTAGTTTTAATTAAAAATGGATTGTATTGGAGCAAGTTATAACTTATGATATTATATATTTCGAGTCTACCTCATGACTGCTTAATGTTATATGGTTAAAAGACATAAAATATGGTCCGCTTATTAGTAAAACTTCAGAGTTGTCTGCCGCTAAAAAATTTCAGCTCTGAAGCGGCAGATTTATGTATCGATTATTTTCTAATTACTAATTTGATTAGTTAGCGTTTTTGCTTATGCGGCATTAGGTGGTTAATTACGCATCATCTTGTGTCTTATATATTGTTTAGTATAATGTTAAGCGCCCTATAATAGAGTTTTAGGTTTTTATTCAGGTTATAAATAATGAAAGTGCTCAAATTATATAAATTGTCCTTAGATGCGACATATATTTTTATTTAGTAATCATTTCCCATATTTCAAGGGCAATTGGATCTGGCACGACAGCATTTTCGTAATTATCGCAGAGAGGTTTATTTTAGGGTGAGCTTGTGGTCTGTGGTTATACTTGCATCCTAACTGCTCATTTTATTGTTCTTATGATTGAAATTGGTGTGAACTCTGGTACACCTCAATTCCCCAGTTATTACTGAAAGAACCCGTAGTTGGTTAGTCAGCCATAAGGTATTTGCAGTGTTTGTGCAGAATAAGTGTTAAGTCTCTGACTATTTTTAAATAAGAATTTATTCTGTAATAAAAGACAACCGCCATAATGTAAAAGGAATATCTTTGTCTGTGTTCAAATCTCTCGCTCTTCTAATTTTGATAAAGCAAGGTATGACTGCACTGCCGATGGCTTGGTAGCTCTGAAAAGGTTTGAGACGGATAATTGCAAACAATAACTCAATAGTAATTTAGAAAAATTTTATAAAATAATAACTCTAGTTAAAAAGATATAAAATGACTGTTACAGACTCTCATTAGTGCTGAGCCATCAAGTGCTTATATTTAAGCCTAGCTTTAAGTTGCGAAGGAGGATGATTTTATAGGACAGGTTTTTTTGTGTAGCATTAAACACCCCATCTCAAGATGGAAATTACAAAATACGAATTTATCCTCCCAATTTAGTAATAAATATAATGAACATTAAATAAAAGCTCATTCTATGCAAGATGGGTCTGGTTTTCACTTTTTGAATAGTTACTATTGCTTTTTCACAGGGCCTATAGTATAATTGGGGTGCCTTTCATCCATGATTAAACAGACTCTATTATTCAATACAAAATCTCCAGATGGCACCTAATAATTGAACAAAGCCAATTTTGATTTTCCATCCGCCTGGATTTGTTGCTGTACGTGCCAGTCGTTTTTATTAGGATTGCTAAACCCATACCATGATAAGCGTGGATATATAAAGATTAGCGCCAAAAATAAAAACACCATTATAATTCCCTGCGGTTCTCGTGTCTTTATTCCCATCCTGTACATTGCCAGTAAATATTCCTACAAACACTGCCATAAAATCTAGCATGGTTACCGATAATGAGAGCCAGTATGTTTTTCTGCCTTATTTCGGTCCCTTTGAATGATAATAAGTATTTCTATGGATTGTTTAGAGTCTTGAGTTTCCGTTTGTGAAGGCTCTTTGTAAATTTGCCCTCAGCGAACTTTGCAGTAACTTCATTTGTCATTTGTAATTCACCTGACGTAGGTCTATATTTATTGATAGTATATCTAAGCATATTGATATTCGTTCCAATATCACTTAGCCCTTTATTTCTTTTAAACGGTATTTAGAAGCTAACAATTAATAATATTTAACCCATTCTGTTTTATATCATTTTTGTTTTTATCTAGGCTTTTAAGTCCTATTAGAGATTAGTTAAAAGTTAGCTAATAGCAAATTTGAGCCTTGTTTGAGTTGCCCCTTAAGCCTCAGCCAAGTTTAGTTTTAAATGCTAATTGCCCTTCTAATTGAACCAATAACCTGATAGTAAAACCTATAGGCTAAGCCTTATCAGAGCCATCGCTTCAACTTAAAGGAGTCAGAGTTAAAACTCGGCGAGTATATCATTTGTAAGTTTAAAACTTAAACTTTACCTTGAGTGACTCTGGATTAATATGCTGCATTAAGGCCAACTATATCGCTTTTCTTTCTTGAATTTGTTAATTTTTCTTTCAATCAGAATTCTCGATATTCAGCTCTGTTAGCATATTACTGGTTTGTCATTGGCCGATAATGCAGATAAAGAAATCTATCGGTTGGCCTGGTTTCTTACCGCAGGATTCCACCAAGGATATCGAAATGGATCACGGTATTCTGCATGCTCGGTATTAAATTTAAGCCTATCTACCACCTCGGGGCTTTTTATAGTTATAATTAAATAAATACTATGCTAAAAGCTACTGTCCAGATTTGATAATTGTGTACTCAACCAATTCTTTGGCGGTTTTATCTTGCTACCATAGTGAGTTTTTACTGTAAGCGATATTTTGTCTCTTATAAGCTCTGCTTCGCATCAGGTTCTATACTAATACCAGTGAAAAACTGTGCGAAAAAATTTTAAAAATTATTACTGCCCTTCGTCGATCATCTCATGGCAATGGTTTTTCCATTTAAACTCAAGTCTTATCGAATTTGAGTATCATAAATTTAGCAACTGGGGGTTAGTATGAAAGCAACTGTGTTCGTGAATTATCATACTTGGAAATCGTAGTTTTATATAATAATTGTAGACGAAGTCGTATGAGAATTTCAATAATTTAGATCTGCAGTCTGTAGACCTTTATTGTGCAATCACTTCTTTTAGACGAACTATCCAAATGTCAGGGTCTGCCATTCTCTTGATTTCATATTAATTTCAGGCGTTGTTGATTCCATAATATTGCAGCTTTCTGCACAAATAAATATGGTTTTTTTCAGTGTTAATTTCTTTAGCGTATACGTCTTTGGTAAGCGCCGCAGGATAAATGGGTTTTTATTTGCGACTGGTTTGAGGCTTATGACTTTGCTGTTCATGATCATTATGTTTTTCAGATATGGTGTTCTAAACAGCTTTACATTAAATTGTTATAAACCGTGCTAAAAATCCAGGCAATAAAAAATTTAATTTGCCCGTCCTCCAGAACTCACTCAACACATAAGTGGTTTTCCATTGGTTGATGAGCCTCGAATTAAAACTCATGTTTTGTGGTGTAAAAACTTTATTTATAAGACCGCTGATACTAGTTTTAGTGCCTCGGTTATTTTTATTTATTAGAATGTGCCTTCATCATAGTATTTTAAATGTAATAAAATTAGCTTATTGGTGATTCTCTTTATTGTTATATATATTTTAATATCTTTTTATTTACAACTGTCTTAAATTTTATACTAATAAGTGGTAGTGCTATAGTATAATAACAATATCGAATTGCAACTAGGTGTCTCGAATTACTTCTTGGCGCTTCTGCCCATTAATTCAATCACGTAGACTGTGAGTTCAGGGGTCAAATTTATCGATTTTAATAGAACCCAATTTAAATATCACAACTTTTGGAGTAGCTCAATATAATTTAAAGGGTCCCTTTAGTCAGACCTGGCTCTTTTTTCCATAGAAAGTTAAATGATTTACCCCAAAACTCATGTCGTTCGGCCTAAAATTGCCATTTTAAGCCTTCATTTCCCCGCAAAAACTGATAACCAATGAAGCCCTTTGGAGTGTTTTGATTATTCGCCGTAATTCCTTTGTGCACTTAATTAAATTGCTTAGGTACAGGAACGGCGTTTTGAATAGCATCAAAATTACGCAATTCTCGGCAGGATTGGCGGATTTATTTGGCGCCTAGTCTTAATTAATCCCTAGATTGTCTAATCGTGCTAAGGGTTTTGATGGCACTTTGAAATAACGAAGAAAATGTCGCATATGGCCATCTATTTTTGCAAGGCCACCAGGCTATTTATAACAATTCAAACAAATTGTTATTCAGCAGGGGTTTGAAATACTTTGATAACGCAAGCGCCAATAATTTTACCACTCTATGTATATTCTACAAAAATTCTTTTTTTGTCAGCGTTTCCTAAATAGTTCTTGATTCATAATTTATAAAACTAAATATTCAATTGTTGGTAATTGTTCCAATTGCATAACTGAAAGCTTAAAATAGGAAAAGCTTGGCTATGCTTTGGCCAATCAAAATTTGTTAAGTCCAGGACTGATGGGAAAATTAAAGTCATGGCCATCCTCTTGTTTTACTTCAGCATCAAATAAACACTGTCAGTCGGAGTTCTTCTAATTTGTGACGGTAAAACTTTTCGTTTCTTAAAATCAATAAGCCAACCTTTTTGTCTCAAATACTTGCCAACTTTTGGTTATGTAAAAAAGCCAGCAACAGTTATAGGCGATCCTTCTAAAACTCAAATAACATTAATCTATTAAGCCCATTATTGATGAGTTTTTTAAAGACTAGGATATTAGGCTGCATGAAATGCCATTTTTGCGAGGTCGTTATCGCTATGTACTTTATTTTCAATATTGCAAAATCACTTGATTTAGAGATCTGGTGCTGTATATTCGATCGCCTTAAATGCCATCTTATTGGTGTTTGTACAAGGGAACAGTATGTACTAATCTATACCTCTGCATATATCAATATGTGGCAATATGTTAATTTGGTGCTGCTATATGGATTTTGCTGCCTTATTGACGGGTCTAGCCATAGTAAATAGTTTAAGGAATAGGGCCGGGCTTAAGGCACTAATCACTTTTTATTTATAGTTGATTGCTTTAGGCAGTTTTTTTCTTGCTATTTTCGACACTAAGGACATTTCTAATTATATATTTTAATAATCCCACTGGCAATTAATCTTCGGAAAAGGCTGGGCTGTAATGGTAAATAATATCGTTCAGCATCAAATTTTAACTAATTGGAGGATCGGTTTCTTTACTGAGCCAAGTTTATTACTACTCGCGATCGTAGTTAACTAATAGGCTTGTTGATATTTTATAATGTGGATATGTTCTGCACTGTCGTGTATTTGTGCGTTTCAAAGTTCATAGATGTAACTTTATGCCGCTGAGCCCAACTTGCGCCATTGCCAATGCCTTTTAAGGGCTAACCACCTAAGAACTTATTGCAGGTGGTCTAATTGGTCTCTCTTGCCTCATTATAAAACATTTCAAGCCCAGTGTTGACCTTCTTTTATGTTCTAGATTTAAAAATCTTGCCTGATGCTCTTTTAATGATATCGGAGTTTATGGCGCTCCGCGTATGACACTACTAAGATTTGTACGTCTTTGTCGTTCTAAAGTAACAAAAAAGACCTTTGTTCTAAAAGATAGGTCAAGCTAATTATATAAGTATCGTAATTTAGGGTTTTGCTTTCAGCCGCCTATTCTTTTTCTGACTTGAGGTTTTAACGGTAAGCTTGCATAATAGTCATTGGCTTCGCGAATAAAGTGTTTTTTCGCGCCCAGGAAATACAGCAAGCCTTTTGACTTTAAAACTTAATGCTTTTGTTGATCTGAGAACTTATATTTAACTCCATTCTTCGATTGTGTTAAATGATTAGAGGCTACATTCACATGTCATATGTTTGAGATGAGTAAAAATAATGGGGCAAGCGCAGCTGGCATGTTTGCAAAATCATAAAAATGCAAGATATACCAGTTTTAACAATTAGTTTACTTTATACACTAAGTCTAGTAATTGGCTTTGTTATATCGAAGCGAGCTTTTTAGTAGCGTCTCTTATATTTGGTGCGATATCACTTTAACCGAACCTCATTAGTATATTATCACTTAGCAAACTGCATT
>Ga0163217_1100214_pt1 | contig 14505 bp, 20 predicted proteins | sample SynspAceP_FD_185933 | JGI IMG/M metagenome (GOLD analysis project Ga0163217, IMG submission 185933) | Saline lake microbial communities from Ace Lake in Antarctica - Synechococcus sp. Ace-P (PacBio error correction) | ecosystem: Environmental > Aquatic > Non-marine Saline and Alkaline > Saline ... | reverse complement strand
TGGAAATTTGCGACCGAGGGGCAGAATCCAGGCGATTGCTCCGGCACGGGGTGCAACCTTGTCCAGTGTTGACCATTGCCATGTTGTTTGGAGATGCGGGCTCTTTGACGAGCGGACCGAAGATGAGTCTGCAACAAAGGAAGCGAAGTATTTTGAGCCATGTGCGTCAGGAGTACGATTGCCCTGCCAGAAGGATTGATGCGGCGAGACCACAGGGCAAGCACGTCGGAGGATCTTTGACGTGACGCTTGGTCCGCCTTGGCGGAGCTCAAAGCATAAAACATCAGGACGCTTTGGGGTTGCGAGCAATGATTCGCACGAAACAGAGCTTCAGTCAGGTGGTACGAAATTGAGAGAAATGGCCATATGGCGGTACGCGACAGTTCAGTTGGCGCGGGGGATCACTCGTCGCTATACCGCTAAGTGGAGCGGCCCGCGGCTGATGGCTGCGGTTGCAGGCTTTTTTGGGGACGCGCGCCTCTTCTCTTGATTCTTTATTGCCTTCTGTTCCTCATGGGGATGTGGGGAGTGATCTTTTTATGGATCTAGCCACGGACTTTGTGGTCCGTTCAAGGGAACAGATCGTGACCTTCACGTTGAGGAACTACGCTCGCTGGCATCGCCGACCGACGATGCAGGATGGCGGTGTGGAAGACCGCCTCTCACCGTGCTGGATGGTGCCCTTACGTTGAGCACGTTTTTCACTGGCAGTTTCGTGAGGCGGCGTTCAAGCACTGCTTCAGGAACTCCTCCGTTGATCGATGGTGGCGTTCCCTGATTCAACGTGGTGCAATGAAGGCAGGTCCGAATGGGCCGTTATGGAGCATTTCGAGCCACCTGTGTCGTACGGATCTTGTTGTGTACCAGGAGTTATCTTGCTGCGACGACCCAATTAGCACGTGCGGCAGCTCCTGCCCTTAATCCTCTGGTGGCGAGCTGCAGTGGCTTTGAGTGGGATCGTCGGGAGCGATGAGCAACCAGCGCTGCCGCTTTTCGCAGACATGTGCAGAGTATCCACATCTCCCATAATTCGGGCCGCCGTTGAATCGTTGGACCGAGATGTGCTCGACTCGCGCATCACGCTGCGGAGAAACATCGAGGAGGCGCCTCTATGACTGAATGCTATGCACGACAGCAGCGCAGAATCGATCACCGGTTGAATTCTCGACTCGTTTTGGTTTCGAAGCCTGTCGGCGAGAGAGTGAACCGATTTGTGCAGGTGGTAATAAGTTTTCTCTTTATTGCTTATTGATTTTCAGTAACCAGGATAGGACGAGTTCTCTTATTGCGTTTCCCGCTTTGCAAAGATGACCACCCTTTTCCACAATCAAGGCCTTGTGCGAGAATTTGAGTGAAACAGATCAAGGCGTCGTTGTACGAGATGGGCTAGCCGAGGTTTTACGAAGGCGTTGGCTGAATGCCGCATCAGCCTAGGGGCTTCTTGTGAAGGGCTGTTCAAGTATTGCCGTTGTTAGGCGGACTTGGCATTAACTAATTTGCATTGCCATCGTGGTGTGACAATTGGCTATCACAAGACATTTGACTTGAACAAAGAAAAAAGATATTACCTGGGCGTCACTGAGAGTTCAAAGTTTCCTTGCCTTTAGCAAAATTTAGATCGGCGAGTCTAAATCTGTGCGAAGATTCTTGATGCTTCCGTCAGGATGGTTCTGGAGCGTCTTGAACATTGTCATACCTCAACATGATCAAGCCACCCACGTTCGCGATCCGCAAGCGTGGCATCATCAGGACTGGCGCACACGCGCACAACAAAGTAAGCCGATCGGAAGAGTGTTCCCAGGAAGTCGATCAAGGCAATTTCCCGGATTATCAATAATTACTAGGATGGATTGAGTTGGGTGATCCGCCACACTGACGAAAACTACTCTGCTTCCAGAGAATGGGTCTTGTCAGAGTTGGTTCAAAGTTTGCCGGCACATCTGCTCTGTTCAAGCTGATATTATGCCATATCGATGACATTTCAGCCCCGTCGCCAGGACAAGTTGCAGAACAGGGATCGCTGGGCGCTTCATCAGCGCGGAAACATCGGATCAACTCCATCGCAACGCGATTTTGCCAGTCCTTCGTTGCACGGTAAGGGGTCAGCGGACCCGTAATTTCGCGGCAACCGTCGATGGAATGACTGTATGCGGATTGCTGAGGTGATTGATGAGGTCCATGTCTCCAGCCCGGCAGCGCATCCGGTAGATGCGGCTCATGAATACGGATTTTGACACACGGGCTGCATTCAAGGATTGACGCAAGAGGACAGGAATCAAATCTAACGAAGTCTTCACGATGGTTGCTCATTCGATTGCAAAGCTACGCGCTCTTCTGAATCACTCCGCGGAACGGGTGCAGCTTACCACTCAGCTGCCACCGTTCGATCAGGCACTCAGCGCTTTTGAACGGATGGCGTGGCTGTGAAGGCCTGCCAGTTCGATATGCGCAGGCACTGACCCCATTGATCGACACGTGCAGACGCGCGCCAGTTTTTGCCTCTGAAGCGATGACCCCAGGAAGGCTGCGGCGCTCCACAGACGCCACACCCGCCCAACGAAGAGGGTGGGGGCCAATTGATCTGCTTGCCATTTTTAAGGAAGGTACGGCCTCCAGCAGCAGCCCCAGCAGAGTGACGCCCAGGATCACCGTTACCCAATTGGGCATACGCTGCGTATTGCAAGGGATCTTGCTTGCGTTCTCGGCGCTCAGCTTGCGGATCGCGGCATGTAGGCCGAGATAGCCCGATAGAGCATCAAACCAAGCGCAGGCCTTACAAGTTTGGCCAGGATGTTGGCCGCAGAATCGGCAGCGATTCTGGAGATCCAGCTGCCAGGCGCGAGGTTGTTAGGGGGCAACGCTCGATGCACCAGGCAACATTCCGACCAGCAGCTGAGGCCCGCCTGATCCCCGGCGGGCCGATAGCGAAGCGATCGTAGGCGGTTCTGTCGCCGCTGCCGAGAACTCGAACTCGAATGCAGCCACGCGCAGCCACCAGGGCGGCGGCAGTGGCACCTCACAAGGCAAAGCGGGACGTTTCATTGGCTTCCAATTGGCTTTCGAGGATCGAGCGCGAGAGCCGATCACGGTTGCTCTTGGCTGCGACACCCAAGCCCCAGCGTTCGAACGACGGCGAGAGGCAATAGTGAGTGATTCGGGCTGCGGTGACGCTCGGCCGGCCAGGATGCCACATGCGACTCCAACCCATAACCAGGGAAAGAGAAGGTCACTCCGGAGTGGGCAGGATCTGTTTTGGCTTGCGGCTCTCGTAGTGCTGAAAGGAAGACGAAAGGCTCCCGCGCGTCAAAGCCTTGAGCAACCGGTGCGGGCGTGGGGGCAGCATCGTGCTGCGAGACCATGGCGTTGTGGCTGTTCAGCTCTTGAGGCCACGACTGATCGAACCAGAGGCGGAATTGCGGTCGACCGGATCGGCCGCCAGTCGGACCGCCGCAGGCCGCGCTGCGGTAGTCGCGACGCAGCCGGGCGGGATCAATGGGGGCGGCGGGTGGATGGGCGGTTAGGGCAGGGGCCCATCCAAAAAGGGCGCAGCCTTCAGCCTGACGCGTTGCCACGGGGCTTGGCGCAGGATCAAGCCATGCCGAACCTGCTGTGACCTTCTGTTACGACGCTTCCCTGGGCCTGCCCTCTGCCGCGCGAGGTGGACACCTTGCAGGGGCGCGATCGCGGCCGGGCCTTGATTCGTTTTAGTCGACATTGAGCGCCGGATTACGATCCGTGCCCATGGCGGCATCAGCTTACGCGGGCATGGGAAGCATGCGCGGCTCGCGCCGATGGCCGGTGATCAAGATAGTGGCACGTGTTTCGAGGCCTAACGCTTGGTGGGACTGGGGTGGCTGTATGCCCACCGCCTGCCGTGATCGGCCCGTTGGGGATGCGCTCTTGGCGTCTGGCCAGCTGGCGGCCTACGCTGACTGGCCGGGGCGACTGAATGGCTTTCGGGAGGAGCGAGCGGATGACCCAAAGCTGGCCCTAGCGAGCGTACACCGCGCCTCAGCTGGCCCACCAGCGCACCGCTTCCAAACCCGCCAAGGGCAAAAACGTGCCTTAATTTCCACTGATCGCCGTGAAGCGGCTGGTCGGTGAGACGCGGCACGAAACGAGGCGTCGCCCGCCCTGCATGACGATTTGCCATCAGAGCGCAGGCCAAGACCTACGACAGCTCGCGGGCCGCCTTCGGGGGACGGTGGCCGGCATCGGCGCGATGACACCGACACCAGCGAGGCCTCGCGGCGCACCAAGAGCCCTGGCTGCTTGCGCAAACGCGCTATTTGGTTTCCCTGCGCAAACCCGAGAGGCTCGCTACGGGTGACGCAGCGACAGGCCAAACACGCCCGCGACATGGTGCTCAGCCGCCGGAATCAAAGCTGGATCGCTTCAAGGCGGCTCGACGGCAAAGCGCTGGTATTTGCTGCGGATGCACCAGACCTTCAGCCACCGCCGCCCGGCAGCCGTCAGCGAGTGCTGGGAAGATCCGTTGCGGGAATTTCTCGCAAGCAGAGAGGCCTACTCGGTGACGCCCACCGGCATCGGCCCGGCGGTGTTTGGGCGGGTAGCGGAGCGATCGATGGGCAGTTGCAGCGGGAGCTGGGCCTGGCTTGATCGAGCGCGCAGCAGGATCACCTGAAGGAGAGAGTGGACGTATTCCCACCGAAGCAGGTTTTGACGGAATCGCCTGATGTCGGGGAGCGACTTGATCCAAGGGAGAGCGACTTCCCTGCCGCGTAACGAGAGTGCTGGTAGATCCTCCGTTTCAAGATCGGGAGCTCGCGAGGATCTGTCGCGTGAGCCCGGCGGCATAGAGATCGAGACATCATACCGATTGCGATACCCCGGAGTGCATGGGTTTGCCACAACAACGCCACGGCACTCGGATCGCAGCCTTCTCCGCGACGCAACCCATCGGTAGCGATGAACGTGGGCTAACCCTCCCCAAAAACTTGCCACTCAGGCAGTATCCGCCTGACGCTCCGCCCAGAACCCGTCCTCCAGCCGATAGGAGCCTGGAAACGGACTTCCCGAAGCCCTGAAGGCGGGCAGCCCCGTCCAAAAACCCAGCTCTGCGCCAGCTTGGGCTGGGAAGCTCCTCTACGGGATGTGAGGCCAGCACTGGTGGCAAGGGATCTTAACGCGCCGAGGTCGCAAGCGACAGCGTAGTCCTGGCGGCGCCGAGAGTGGTGCAGCAGGCCGCCCCGCAAGGCACCCGCAAGGCAACCTCCGCAACGACACCGACCAACTTGGCTTCGGGCAGCTTTGGCTTACGGCGACAAGACTGCGCACACTGGAGGGCCCGAATACAGCACGTGGTGCTCGGCCTATCTTCCTCAATACATATCAGACAGCTTCGAAGAGCCATTCGCGTTTCAGCTGCTCGCCGGCCTTTGGCGACTACGAGGGCGCAACCGGAAGACCCCGACGATACAAGGCCGAGAACGTTGTTCTGGGGCCGGCGAGGGCCGCTGGAGCAGTGCGGGCCCATGCAACAGGCACCATATCGGCAAGCTCGTGGAACGGCATGTGGCCCGGATTCGAGGCAAACCAGCCATCAGGGGTGTGCGAGGATTACGCGAGCTGGCTCGACAAGCAGCGCGCCTGGGGAAACTGATCGATGTGATGACCCGATCGAAATCCGCCCCAGCGTAAGGCGAGGGCTTGTGCGAGCCATCGCTCCGTGGATCTTGCTGGGGCGGGTGTTACGAATACTTCTCACCGCTTTGCCTCAGCCGAGGGCAGAGACACGGCGGGCAAGTTCTTTACCGCCCCCAGTTTGTGTGGTGGCGCTGCTGGTGGAGATGCTGAGGCCCAAAGGGGCGATCTACGACCCTGCGCGGCTCGGGGGCATGTCGTGCAGGGGTAGCGAGAAGTGGGAGCCACGGCGGCGGCTGGGCAAGATTCCATCTACGAGGAGAGCAACCGCCACACCGCGGTGGCAGTGATGACCTGGCCCTGCGCCCCCGGACATTCGAGGCCGGACTTCCGGCCCGAGCATGCCGACAGCTTCGCGCCCACGACTTCATCGATCTTGCGGGCGGATTACGTGATCGCCAATCCGCCCTTCCGACTCGGACTGGTTCCGCAGGACGACGATTAAAGGCGCTGGAGTACGGCGTAGCGGTCGAGGGCAACGCACTTCGCCTGGGTGCATGCACTTATCCACACTGGGCCCGCGGCATGGCGGTTCGTGCTCGCCAACGCGCATTACTCCAACCAGAGCGGGAAGGCGGACCGCCGCGCCCTGATCGAGGGGATCTGGTGACTGCATTTGGTGGCCCGGGCCCGGCCCGCTCTTTTTCGACAGATTCCGGTTTGCCTCTGGTTCCTGACGAGGTAAGCTGCGACGGCCATCGAAGGCTTCCGCGATCGGCGCGGGCACAATTGTTCTCGATGCGCAGTCGGCAGCGATCGAATCGGGAACTGATCGGGAGTGTTAGAGGCCGAACCTGGAGGAAGATCACCAGCACCTATCCCTGCGGGAGATCAACGGCGGGAGAGCTACGACAGATGTGCCGGGTTTGCCCAAATCGCCACACCGCCGAGATGCGGCCATGAGCACAAGTGCTCACGCAGACGGCGGTTACTGTGGGCGGAGGACGTGGAGGACGACGCGAGCCGTTTGAGGTGAAGATGCGCGGGCTGGTGGCGGAGCTGAGGCTCGATGGAGTCGCGAAGCTGGAGAGGCCACAGAGCAAACCTGAGGGGGCTGGAGTTATGGCGGGTAGTGGGAGATCTAAACTCTCCCCCGGTGATTTGGGGAGATCATTAGGCAAGACACCACTGACTGCGATCGAAGGAACTTCGGTGGTGATTCCATTCGTTAACCATAGACATGACGGAGGAAGACCATCCCCCAGCTACTGACCGGCAGCGGCCCACCTCACTGAATAGGAGCGGAATCAGTTAGAAGCTCAAAGATTCACCGCGGGTTGCCATGTTTATGGTGTGTGCATCGCGCATTTCCGGACATGGGGAAGGCGTTATCGCTGGCCGCGATTGGCAATACAATCAGCAAAATTATTCAATCGTCGTGGAACGACCGATTCAGCGCGAGTTATCTACTACAAACTACAGCACGCGCAAAAATGAGATTCGACAACAAGCAGCAGGCGGTTACGCGCAACCAATTCTAATAAAGAAACATTTCTCGCAGCTTGGAATCGCGATACCACCCGCGACGAGCAGACAAGCCATCGCGGCGGTGCTTGAGGGCGTGGTAACGACAAGTCGAGTTGAACCGGCGGATGAACGCGACGTGGAGGCCGATTGGCGCGTGGCGCGTTCCGAGCTATGTTCGTGATTACGATCTCCTGTGCGGCCACGCTGGAATGGTTGAGAGAGCATGTTGGCTTCGATCAAGACTGTGCAGTTCCCCGAGTCACTTAGCAGTTTCACGCTCGAAGACATTCCAAAGGGATGGCAAGTCAAGCGAATCGCGTAAGTTGTTGAAGAAGTCTTTGATGGCCCACGTTACACACCCAATGCGGAGACAGGCCCTGTCTTCGCTTGGAATCAAGACCTTACCGAAACGGCTCTTGATCTCATAGAAATAGATATCAGTGAATCAGGACTGGTATCCATTGACCGAACGGTAATTCCAAGGCAGCTTGATATATTAATTCAGTTATTGAAGCAACACTTGGATTTCTTTACTAATCCCCCAGGACTTGAGATGTGCTCGGACGCAGGCTGGCAGTGATTTACGCCAAGATGAGAACGGCAACGCTCACTTATTGGTATTCACAGTCATCGGCCAGATTCCAGCGATACCTTATGAGGATTCTGTTTTCAGGGCGTACGATGGATCGAATCCCTCTGACTCAATTCCCTAATACTTGGTAACTCAATCCGCCACGCTTTGAGAAACATTTTTCGAGGTCCAACTGTGAATGCAGTCACTTTGGGACAAATCCATCCAACGCAAACCAATCGCACCCTGCAACCTTTGGACGCAAACACGTTGCTTCCGAGCTTCTGAGCGGGCGAGCTGAGGCTGGAGGAGCGACGATGGCTTGCGGAAGAAGCATACCGCACCCTGTATCTCATTCAATTAAGCCCAGGTGAAAAATTTATAGGATGGTAGTTGGCGCAGGCTAGGATTGTCGTTTGCGATCGTAGTGTATTTAAAGGCAGTGCGAAGGGAACAGCGCAGGCGTGTCCTTACTGCATCCCGAACGAATGATTTGTGGGCGAACTCGGGACGCTTTCTCGCTGCCCGTTTCCCAGTGGGAATGTTTCAGCGAGTGGCGGCCTCTTTCGCGTCGCTGGACTTCAATTACGGGAATCACTGCCGCGGTGAAGTGGGGCGAAGTTGCGTGAGGGTTTTGCGTCATGTCGCGGGGTTACTATCTTTGACATTTGGATAGCGAAAACTGTGACGGCATGCGGGAAACTCTCAGTGGATTTTCTACGGGATTCCATTGCAAGAATCATCTTTGACACAGTCCGCCTCTTAGGTGTGTATTCCACAGTGTTCGCTGACAAGGGGGTGTGAGTTCGCAGGGTCGGAGTGTCCCACTCCCAAGACCTCACCACACATGTAGCCACCCTTCTGCGCCCGAGACACCATCAGTCGGGGAACGGTCATCCGCCGGCAATCTCGATGAAGGCGTGCCACTCAAGCCTTGCGCACAAGCGGGTCAGCCTGCGTCGGCTTACAAGTGGCTTCCAGGTTTGAGCAGGCGGCGTAGAGGCCACTGGCGGATCGCGTAGAGTGTTCGCGCCGACCGAGCGGCGGACGCTCCCGATCGCAGCAACTCAGCGAGGCTGTAGACCTGCGGCACAGCGTGCACGCTCCGCCGCTCGCAGGGTGTTCTGTGCCCTCGCCCCGTTGGTCGGCTGATGAAGGGCTGGGTCCTGGGAGATGAGGAACCTTGACCCCAAAGTTTGTTCGTCGTACCAGGTGGGACCGGGAATTGATCATGTCAATCAAGCGCTGCAGGTTGAGCGGGTCGGCCACGCATACCGGCGAACCGTCGTCCAAGGTCTCCCGAGTGCGGTACCCGAAAAGGTGACGTCCCGCCCCGATTCGCGACGGCACGCTGGCTAGTCCGAAGGATGGCTGATGAGCAGCTAAGGAGAACCCGTTGGATTCCTGGCCGTGCGTCGGGCTGTTCTCTGAGAGGGATCACTGTCGGCGGTCTCTAGACAACGGCCCCTCCTACCGCTCTGGGAGAATTGCGAAAGCCTGTCGCGCCTGGTCTCAAGCCATCGACCAAGCCCCTACCGCGCAGACAACGGGAGGCCGACGGTTCATCCAAACCTCTGGGAATGCTTTAGCGTGATCGCTACAACATGGCATGAAGCAAACCGTGGTACCGCTATCTGGGGATCTATACGGCCAGCAGGTGCCACATTGCTCTCGGATGCCTCCGCCTCCAGCCAATGCATCAGCGGCTGCTGATGTGATACTGGTGAGAAAGCACACTTAGGATACGCCGCAGGAAGGGCGAGACCGCTTGACGACGCTGCGCCGCCGATTAGGTTTCCTGGGAACGACGAATAATTCCAGGTGGCTCTTGGTCAACACGCTTGTTGTCGATGCGTGAACGTGACTATTACTTTGATTATGGATCAGGGATTAGGGCAACGCCGGATTTCTTTCGAGAAGTTGCCCGAAGGACGCCAGCCTTACGGCTAACCGGCAAGAAGTTCGCCCGTGCGATGATTTGAGGCAGGCGGATAATATGAATTCATCCACAACAGGGCGGTTTTCGGCTCCAGTTGGAAGGCTTGCCATTTTTGAACACGACACAGTACTGCTTGCAGAATAATCCCGACTTGGACCCGGTTGGCCGCGAATCGGGTCATCGTCTTGGTCGCTACTCGGCCTTTGAGCGCGTTTCTTGCGGTATCTGATCGCGGGAGAGTGGCATGTCGCTCCCTTCCAGCTCGTGACTGTCGCCCAGTGCTTCGGCATGGTTCGCTATTGGCGGATTGCAGTCGTAGGACGAGCATGGCCTTTGGGCGGCAGGTGACGTGGTGTCGTCAGTTCTCGGGGCTTTATTGAGTGTTGTGCAACAGACGGCGCGCTGGCAATTGTGTGGTATGGATTCGGTTCTTGTGTTTGATGCATCGCGAGGAGGAGCGGTACGGCGGTGGCGATCAGATTTTGCGCACTTATCGAGGCGAACAGCTGAGGAACCCGCGTATGGGTTCGCGAATTGTGTGATTATGGATATAAATCAACTCAAGGTCATCGCATTTCTACGATAGTTATCTTCTTCCCCCCTTCCTTCCCCCCTGTGAGGTGCCCTGTCGGTCGGCGTTGATGAGGAGTTTTTCTTTCAGCACGCTTGCCAACGGTACCGTGAAAACGAGCTTATCCCAACGCTTTCGATTCCCAAACGAAAGTCTGATCCAGAGAATAGGATTACGGCTTGGATGTTAGAGGATATTGCATAGCCCGAATTTTCTCCCCCGATACACCCCAGTGTTGTTGTGTGAATGCCAGATGAGCTGCTTTCGCAGCCCGAGGTGGACCCCAATCGATCGTTACTTAGGTCCATGTGCGGGTCGTGAATTATCCTTGATTTGAGGCAGAGGCCTTGAGGGGTTGGGTGGTTGCCGGCATTGTCAATTTGCGTGCACACTAAACAATTCCTCAGTGTTCCGGCCCACATTTTAGCAGTAAGGAAGCATCCCACCCCAGAGACGTTTTGGCCCTATTCCCGAATTTCGGTGTCGAGCTCCCGAATTTGGAGCTCCAGCTCCCCGATGAGTGCCAGCTCCTGATTTGACCGAGCAGCGGCACTTGAGGATTGCTTGGTGTCAGGCCCAGCTGCCATTTCTATGGTGGATTGATTGGCGCGCTCTCCGGGAGGCTTTGCCGATCCGTTTGGAAGCGAATTGGCATTAGAGCCCCGAACAAGAGAAAGGTGGATGCAGGTGATGATGCATGTCGTCTGGACTTTGCGAAGGAGGTTCATCCTCGCTGACTGGCAGAAACGGTGAGATCGTAAGACCGACACCCTCGGGATTCGTCTCAAGGTAGCTCGTCCGCAGGGAACTGAGCTTGCGTTACCGAAAAGGCACCTGAACTGCAGGCTACCGGCCGTTCAAGTGTCAACGATGCACCCCGCCCTTTCGCTTGCGTTGTTTTTGCCTCTGGCTGCGGAAGGGTGGCGAAGTGTGGAAGAGGAGAACTGGAGCGGCTCGTTACGTGATCCTCGCTCCGCTAAAGAGTTACCCAAGGCTGAGGGCCGGTCGTCCTGGCGGTTACAGGTGAACTGTTGGCGGCCGGCCCTGAGGACGGGGTCGACATCGCTAATCGGGAGGCGACCCTCGCGTGGGCTGGAGCAGCCGCAGGCAGGAGTTATGGGACACGCCTAGCTTACTTCAGGCGCCCTGAAACAGGCCACGCCAGCGCCTGGAGGACCTGCTGATGGTGGTTCACCGTCTCACGGGGCCCAGGGGCGCGACTTCCCCGCCGAGGCCCCCACGCATGATGCGCCGCGTAGCATAATCCGAGGTCCACGCAGGCAGGACACAGGTGGTGCTCCGGATCCCCGAGTAAGTCGCCGCCCAGGCGGCGGGGCTCTATTTGGCTCGGCGCGTGCAACGGCCGTTGAGTGAAGGATTTTCGCGTGGTCACTCAAGAGACCAGGGCGGAGCGGCGGCGGTCTCCGGTTGGTTGAGCTACAGGCCTAATTCCCGTTCAGGAAAGTGCCCCCGTACAAAACAGACGTGGCGCCCCGAGATTGAGTGGCGATGGCCGGAACGAAATCGCCGTTCATTCAAGGACCATCGCTCGCGTGCGGCAGTGGATGGTGCAGAGATCGGGCGCGTCGGCATTGCACCGGCCCCGGGCCTGTCAGGGTGCGGTCTTTCTGAGTGAGGCGGGTGGCGCAAGTGGTCAGAACACCGCGCCCTTCTTCCACGGAGGTAGTAGCACGCGCCCATCGTTCCCAGGGCACGGTTTTGGCAGGAACGGGGGTGGCCGGATTCCCTGATCGATCGCGGGGCCAGCCCCCCGGTGTGGCGTTCGGGCGACCGGTCGTTCCTCCGCTACGAGAGTAGCGGGCAAGACATTGGTTTACGCCAATCCGGGAGCGCAGCAGGCTCGGGGGTCAGTAGCCGGCCCACGGCTGGCCGGTGGTTTCGCCCCCCCAATCCGACCCGCTTCTCAGGCCCGTGGTGCTCCCGGCTTCAGGGGGCAGCTCCCGATGTGATCCCCCATAAACGCGAAAGACGCGGTGCCCTGCGCCGGAATGCTGACCGAACGCCTGGGGATGTGTGCCTTGCTGGTTGATCGAGTGGTGGCCCGGCTCGGCAGAAGTCAATCCGGACATCCCGCCTTGGGCTGGGTATTACCTTGTAAGGATAGGATGTGGGACCGTCATGGCATTGCCGTCGTTCAGCCGAGCGGTTATTGTTTTTGGACTACCCATGTGCGTGTCTTGATAGCAGGCACAGGTGCAATGGGTCGGTGGGGGGGCTCGATTCCGGGATGCGATGGAGTAGAATGCTCGCGCCCGAATGCTCGTCGATGCCGGCCATCCGGCAAATTTGAGGCGATGTGCGTCGGCGTCAAATCGCCGGAGCGGCCGAGGCCCCGACTTTGCTGGTGAAGGTTAACCATGCGAGCGAGCAGGCAGGCAGGGCGGGGGCCCGCCGGGCCGCTTTGAAGCGGCGGCTTGCGCGGGTTGATTGGCTGCACAGGCGTAGTAGGGCCACACTCCAATGTGCCGCTTCCGGTGGACGAAAACCCTGTTGTGGTGCCCAGGGGGATGGGCCTTGGGTTGCTTCGAACCAGATCGTTGTCCTCCGGACCCGGCATTTCGAACCGTGAGGCCCATGGCGGAGGCCCGCGGGGAGGGATTGTAGCCGCCCGTAACATGAACCGTGAGGGCGGTTGTGTCAGCGACGGCCTTCAGCGAACGGGCCCGGCCGTTGTGGCGTTGTCCCAGGCGTCGAGGCCTCGGGTCGAGGCCGAATCGTCGGGTCCGGCCAGAACTGCTGGGCGGCCAGGCGAGATTGGGAGTCACGAACGGGTGAGATGGTGCCGGAAGCGTGACAGCCCGATCAATCCAGTTTGGCGATCCTCGTGTGGCCCGTATTCCGATTGCGTCGTTGCTGGAAAGGGTGTGCGGGGTGCAAGGCCTGTCGTGTCGGGAATTGTCGGCCACAAGATTTGGCCGCTAGGCGATTGACTCAGCACAAGTTCCCCTGCTTGGCTTTGAGCCCCTTTCGCGTGGACGAGCTGAGAAAATGCTTCACTCTGTCCGGCGGAAGCTGTGCTTCGAAGCCGTGGTGGTGTGGATTGAGGGCGGGCGATTCTGTCGGGAGTGTTAGGACAACCAACCAGCGCGCTATCCAGGGCACGCAATTCGTGGGCGGCTCCATGGTGACGTTCATTGGTGCCCGAATGTCCGAAGAAGCAGGCATTGTTAGCGAGGAACGAGTCATCCTCCCGTGAACGTGGAGCCTGCGAGCGGTTGGTCATTGAGTTCGGGCCGGTAACTGCGCCCCAGTGTGGCCACCGGCTCTTCTCCGAGTTCGTCCAGAAGCGCGGGACAACGGGGCGAAAGACCGCGGATACATGTTTTTCAAGCGTTGACTCAGGCCTCCCGCCCGTTGCATGAGGAAGGAATTCCTTATCACGCTGATCCAGCAGCGTGCTGCCAGTACGTGAGCGGACGTTGAAGGGCGCCACGGTTGAGCTGATGGCGATGCGTGAGCCGAGCAATCGAATTCCGGACTGGTGCAGCGACGGCCATGGGTCATCTGTCATGGCGGGAGCTACCGCAGGTCGGAAGGATGGACCCTTCCTCAGCAGGCCGTGTGCACGGGTCGGGGACCTAACGCAGGTCTGACCAGTGTTAGGAAACGCTTAGCTTTGGCTGGCAAAGCAAACGAGTTGCCGGGGACCCGATGGCTGAGCAGGACCTCACGCAAAGCCTTTGGGCGGTGGACCCACGAAGAAGATCGGGGAGGCCGTGCGGCGGTTGGTTGCGCAGCCGCACCCACGCGCCTGATCCGCTTTGTTCGCGTTGGCGCAGGGATCTCGGCGTGCCAAGTCCTTGACCTTCTGGTGGGGAGCCCAGGGGCGACCGCTTTCCAGGATGCTGGCCTGCGCGGTTGTCCTAGCGGGCGGTGATGCCGACGACCTGATCGTGGACGAGCAGCCTCTTACGACTCCCCGCGCCAGTGCCGGCCTTGTGGAGTTTCGCCGGCTCGCAACAAGCGGGTCTGGTAGCGGGATGAGGCAGGGGCCAACTGATTTTGTGCACAAAAAGTTGCAGGAAATCTGCCAAAGTTTTCATCGGAAGGGCTTGGTGAAACTGATGAGCGGGGGACCGAAGTCTTGGCCCCCCAGTTCCGAAACTCTCCTCTACCGACAGAGATGGCCGCAACGCATTTCCCAATGTCGATTAGAAGATGGAAACTGTTGGTGACCAGGCCAACAGATTGGGCCGAGCTGTTTTGAAATCCCAACTTCCCCAGGGGGGACCGTGGACCCCCCATTTTTTCTTTCTTTTCTTTTTTTTTTGA
>Ga0163217_1001872_pt1 | contig 14505 bp, 13 predicted proteins | sample SynspAceP_FD_185933 | JGI IMG/M metagenome (GOLD analysis project Ga0163217, IMG submission 185933) | Saline lake microbial communities from Ace Lake in Antarctica - Synechococcus sp. Ace-P (PacBio error correction) | ecosystem: Environmental > Aquatic > Non-marine Saline and Alkaline > Saline ... | reverse complement strand
ACGAGAGTTCAATTGAATTTTTTATTCGATCTTAAAAGTATATCACATTAGACTTATTCAAAATTTTTTACATTGGATATGTTGTCTCTTATCTGATTCTACTGTTATTTACCTCTACAGATTAATTCTTAGAATATGATGAAACAAATAAATCCTACTAAGTTTAGCCTTAAGATTCATTCGATTTGTATTTCAACTACCTTTCTTGAAGGAATGATGTAAATGATTCAGATGGAATTATCTTATCTCACTAACTCATTGACATAGATGCTCATTCATTTCAAAATTATAAGATATTTCATACTTTTTGATTTTTAAGTTGAAGCTGTAAATATTGTAAATCTAGACTTAATCTTGAGATATTTTTAAATATTAAACCAGAAATTGAAGAAATTGAAAAATGTTTTCGGGAAGGGCTACTTATATCATTGGATTCCAGATTCTAAAAGGAGTGTTTTTATCTTTTTTCTGTAAACCTGCAAGGATTATTAATGCTAATGGCAAAGGATAGCCCTATACGTTCGTGATTCTTGAAATCAATATTTTGATAAAGCTTTACATTGCTATTTCAAATAATGTGTCGGTTTGAATTAAAACAAAATCACCATTTGCAAATTTTTATTTCAAACGGTACTCTCTTTTTCGGAAATAGAAAGTTCAGAAGAAGATACATTAAGTTTATTGATATTCATTTAGAATGATTAAAATTTCAATAATATTTTGATTTGATTAATGGTCCTTAATCCATGATTAGATCCTATCTCGATACCTTATGTTTCAAGTTTTGAAATTCATCATATTATGGTTGAAATGAAAAATTTGTTTAGTGTGGACATTATATTTTTGACTAACAAAGGGCGTTTGAAAAATATTCACGTCTTTTTCACAAACATGCTTTTTCAGATGAATGGAGGATTCTTTTTGATTTTTTTGGTGCCGCAGGACACGTTCGATAGGAAATCTTGAGCCTTCACGAAATAAAACAGGCTCCTATGGAATTCTACGCTTAATTTTTCGGACAAATGTACCGCTCATATTTTTGTCGGATTCCCTATTGCTTTCCTGATTACTTTGGCCAATCATATAGCCAGAATAACATTTGAAGAAGCAGGCTTATAGTGGCTATAGAGGGCTGATTTTATCAATTCTAGTAAGAACAGGTTTTTGGAAAATCGCAAGAAACGAAATCCAAACGGTTTCAGTTTCATGCGAATTTTGGAGGGTGGATGAGTAAAATTAAAGCTGATATAGACTCCATTGAGATTCGGAGATTGTCTATTATGTGTTATCAAATGACCCGTTCGTAAAACTCACCGAAATACTAATCTAGACCTCTCGCAGAATCTGTTAATTCGACAGTTTCTAAGACTATCGGATAACTTTGCTGTGTCATATCACTAAGAGTATATTGCAAATCGTGTCGCGTCTACATTTACGCGCCAAACAGCAGGAATTGAGTCGATTTTACAAACTCAATCTAAGACTGTTTTGCGTATGTGAGGTTAAAGTATATAAATTGATGGTTTTGCTAATATTTTAAGTTTTATAAACCTAATTGTGTGGGAAGACTCACATATAAGTGATTATTGAATTCTAGAGCGTGATCATTCTAATGTACGTGTTTCGAAATCACCATATTATGTCACCATCCTCAACTTATCAGAGAGTGAGTAGTGCTCGAAGGTTAAAAGCCACAAGCAATCTGATTTCAAACATAAGACTCGTCCACCCCCTTATGTATTGAGTAGTTATATAATGCGTGAATTAATCTAATATTTCTTATTTTTGTGTTATCTGCTCGACCCTATTGTGAAGTTGTCCAGTTACGTGATCATTTGAGAGAACTAGAAAATTTATGGTGAAGGCTGTTAGCTCTACCTTGTAGTTCGAACAAAATGGAAGGGTAGTATGCATCTGGCAATATGTGACTATTCTGCTTTTGTTGAGTGTGTGTACGAGTGTTTCTGCGCGCTCTGCCATAATTACTCAGCACGCTTGGTGCATGGCCGTAACAAGTCTCGTGTTAAATATGTTGATCTATGTGTGAGTGCAGCGTAGAAGCAATAGGAGGTCTTTCATTACGACCTTTTTCTTCGAACATACTCGAATCCCCTATCTCTGTTCTCCTGCGTAGTTTACCATCCCCTCGCTTCAATCCCATAGCTTTAGTGCGCACGGATGTTTTCGATGCCCCAGGAGGTGCAATTGTTGGGTGCGCAGTAATCTATAACCTCCGTTTTATTTAAACCATATCTGGGTTCTCCATCAATGAGTGTAGTGTTTTTAGCGGTATGTTATGTGGGCATAGATTTATACGAACGAAGCACAGCTTTCTGATTATGTAACACCTAAATGCTTTCTCGATGAGAGAGAGAATATATCTCCGTATTCCGCATAGCAAGAATGAAGTATACTTAATTAAAAAATAAGTATCGATACGTGCTTATAATTCTTATCTCAATATATTTGTGAGAAATTCATACTCTCTTCAGAAAAAGTATCTCCATGCCTCGCACACCTTTATTTCGGTTGCCTTCTAGACGACATTTTCATATAATATTAGAAGCTTACAAGCGCCAATATAGTGCTCGCCACATGGATCAGTTTTGCTTCTTCTGATCGGATTTATGTGGTTTATGTGAACTTCGTTTTTTCAGCTGAGGTTAAAACTCCTACTCGAGTAATGTCTGAATGATCTATCGATGAATTTTACTCTGCATACGTCTGCGGGGCTCTACCAATGTGATACATCTTATTCGGGCGCGTTGGAGATGACTTGCCGTTTCTTATGTTGAATTAGGCATGTTCACTATTATCGCTATCTCTGTTTCTCCAGATCAATTTTGCAGATCCCAGGTGCTCCAATTTACAAAGGTAAGGTTGGGACATATGGTGTCAGATTGCACAGAGATGAGGGATTCTCAGCCAAATATTGTGGTATATTTGTGTCGTCATTTTCTCGGCTCGCTGTCTACCTAGCGTTGTGTTCCTGGAACTCGGATTCTCAGAACTCTGTGTGCAGCGCCAATCTAAGGACGCCTCACACTGATGCAAGGAATATCGAGTGTCAAAGCTAAAAGGTAACCGGCATCAGGACTGCGATCATTTTCGATATTTAGTTGTTAGAATAAAATCGCTCTCATTTTTGGCATTCCAAAGTGAATATCCTCCATGGCTTGAGAACGACTTGATCTTGGTGTGATCATGAGTTAAACGCAACAGCTTAAATTGCGGGCTATTTGGAAAAACAGCAGTGGAAAAGTCGGTTTCTCTTCGGCGCGCAACATATATCTCTTTTTGTCAGACACTACGCTCCCAGGTAAGCAATTCTAGTATTTGCCCCCGGCCTAATTCAGTGATTGGTAAATTTGCTCTCTTGCTACGCAAACCCGACAATACTCATGTGACTCACTGAAGTTGTTACAAGTTCATACACACCCGCTTCGTAAAGAGTAACAGAGCTAGTGCTTCTCCCCCTCTATCCAGTTTACCTCGGCGTTGTTGCTGTACACTATGCTTTAGGCGTATTCTTCAGGGACACGATGTATATCGGATTCCATCTACCCCGCAACTAAATTTATGCGCAAGCGTTTCGACATTTCTACGTTCGTCTCTATTTGAAAGAGATTCTGCTAGATTAGGCCAATCATCGTGTCCTCAAAAGCCGTCCTTGTAAGCATAGTTTTCTATTCCAGAGATTGAATTGAGGACCAAATTGTCGAATTGATTGATCAACGCGTGCTTCAGAATTTTGGATTCTTTTAATTGGATTACCCTCTAGCCAGAGGGTTGGGTGATAATCTTCACCTTAGCAGTTTCAAAACAACTCTTTTTGTTTCTGACTTATCTCTTGGAGTTTCGTAATGCTATCGACAAACAGTCGCCACGAAATATTCAGCCTTTCTCGCAAGATCCTTACTCGTATTGGCTTTTTCAACGAGATTCGGTTTTTTGAGAGGGTGCTTTCAGGGCCTATGAAAGCTTAGTTAGAGCAACCCACCTCTTAATTCAATGCATTTATCACGGACTTTATTCCTATCGGATTATTTTAGGGACATCCAGAACTTCTTTTTGTGGATTATGATTATCGATTTTTCAACAAAATCATTGAATTCTTTATGGAAGTTTTTTCAATGTAAACCTTCTCGATAACGTTTGCGATAAAAATGAATTATAACAAAATCAGATTTATATTTTTTTCTTTCAGCTTACATTGTCAATAATCTTCGTCAGATAGCTAATCACAAAGGGTATCTTCTGTCAATATCTTTATCCAATAAACCATAGGAGCCCATTATGAAACAGAACTTATTATGCTTATGCTTTTTTTTCTGAGTATAAGTATCCAAATTGGCATTATTGCGCAAGGAATGCAGGTAAAGCGGTTTTGTCATCGAGATGATAGACAGGAACTCAGCTTGCTCTACCGGTGCCAACTTGTGATACAAAGGGATAGATAGCAAAAGAGATAGAGACGCTCTCGTGAGGCCTATGGAAGGAAAGGCTGTGCCGGGAAAGGAACTCACGGTTCGCTGCTCTCTCATTTTGTTCTCGCCAAATAGCACCGGTCCCTGACTATTGCAATGGTCAATTGGGTTAAGCATTTAGGCTATCAAAATTTTACAATTCTTTAGTCCCGATGATGACAGAGGAAACCTCCTGGACACTCTTATATTACGAAGTGGGTAGTGTAGTACCCCAGTTAGGCAAGCACGTTACTCATTACCGGCAGCAAGCGGCTCTTTGGTAAAGGAAATTCGAGGGGACTCCTAAAGTTCGAACGGAGGACGATTACGATATCAATTTACGACTCTTTCGAATCGTCAGATGTTTCACCGTATTGCTAGCTGAAGCAGAGCTAGGGTGACATTCAGGTGGGTCTCAGCAAAGGCTTCCGATTACATTCAAGTATCATTTCTCGAAGCGATGCGACGCAGACAATGTGATCTTAAATCCTCTCTTGAGGATCTTGTGTGGTGCTGTGAGTCCTCTCAGAGGCGTCGTGTGGGGGTGGCGGATGGGGGGGGGGAAGATCTTGGGAAATTGTTATTGCGAAGCTGACCGATGGTATTGAAGCCTGGCAAGAACAGCGGAAATTTTTGACTCTTGTCCCTTTTTGGCTACGAATAATGTATTTTCAACAGGGCTTCTCAGGCTAGATAACGATCTCGGTATTTCCCTATTCCCTTGATGAGATTCAAGTAATCCAAGTTTGGTGCGAATCTGCTATGGGAGATGCTAATCTCCGTCAAGCCCTAGAGATGGAAAATCTCTGTCTCTTAGGTATTAAAAATATCTGCTTCTCTGTCCTATACAGTTTAAGTCCGCAGCTTCAGGTATTAAACTGTGCTCCTTTAATAATGAAACACGAATTTTTTTTCAATTCCCTTTATTTCTATTCACTTTCTGTCTTTGGCAATACTTCCTTAGGTCAGGATAAATCCCGTTGACCTCATTTCTGGAGCTGATGGGACATGTCATTCAAGACAGTTCCTTACAATTTGGGATTTGCGAGCATCCAATGGTTTCAAAACAATACGCTGACTCAGGCTTCACTTGGGAACAAGTTGTGAAGGTTCGGTAATTGGGATCTGAGAATGAATATGCACATTATGTAGGTTCAGCTGTATCAAAGAATTTTGAATCCACTGACCTGGGAATGGAATTAAAATATTACAGATTCCATTTCGATGCCCGTACCTCTCAACGAGCTACTAGTTTGGATTAATGAATAATTAGTTGGTAAAACAACATTTGTGGTTTCCTTTTCCATTCACATTTGACATCAACTCTCTATCTAGCGGGGGCGAACCTCATATGTATGCAAGCGCAACCCTTGATAATAACCTTACATAGAGTTGACATAATTCAAAAAAATTGCGCACTTTTGGAACTGGGGGGATCAGACGCATCAGCTTTCCCTATCTGCATACCGATGGATCAGATTGACAGGGAATTACATCACTCCCATTTTCGACTAACAAGAATAAGATCTGCGAGGTCCATTTAAAGCTGAAATCCAGAACAATCAGTGAAATACCCGTAAAAGCCGGAAATCTTGCGCGGATGATTCATTCTCACAATATAGCACATAATTAGTGTTGCTGTGAAGCTGAATCTTTTAAAAAACTTCCCTTTGAGCAAAAAATAAACCGTCTGCTTCTGAGTTTGAAGTCTTTACTTAAAAACAAGATTGGAGGTAAAGGAATTTCTTTTCCATGGCTTTTGATCTCCCAACTTATACACCGACGGAAGTTTTTCTATGGTGGATCGGTATTCCCCTTGCTGTAAGAAAGACGGTTGAGAAAGAATCGGAATTGGATAATGCAATTAGCAAACTTCTACCATGGTGATCCATAGAGCATGGGTTTCCAATTTGGGTTGCCTGATGACAGAATCCTGGCAATACCCTTCCTCTTTGTAGAATCAAGAAGATATTGAACCGTGACAAGCAGCGCGGAGGAAACTTAGCCGACTATTATCTCGATCTTCCTTTGCCCAAGACAGACTCTAAAGTTCATCTTGGTATTTATAGGGGTTGATTCCATTTCAGAAGTCGTGCCATTATGGGGATTTGATCCCTTGCAGACCCAAATTCATCCCAATCCCCTCAGAATGGCTTTCTCATAGGTGTTTAGTTAGCGAAGACGCGCCAACGCGCACGCCCTAAGTCTGTCATATTGTATCGAGTCGGAAGCATGAAATCCCGTTTCATTTCCGCCCGGGAGTAACATTAGAGTAAGTGACTTCAAAGTACCGCATTATCAATATATGCTTTTTCGCCAAATCGCCATTGAGTTTCCTAACTCAAAGTATTCAGTGTCGGAACATGGCTCCAATTCCAGCGTAGAAAGCCTTGCTCGTATGTGGTTGTATGAACAGAACTTTAGCATCCACATATCCTGACGTCCGCGCATTGATCAATAAGTATCCGACCTTGTAGATTAAAACCTTTAGGTCTGATTGTTACCGATACCTTGAAAAAGTCCGCTGCGGAAGCACGTTAGCACAAGAAGGATTCCTGACAAAAAATCTCTTCTATGCGAATTATGGGAATAAGCTTGGAACATGGGAGCGATAGACATTCGGATTTTGATGCTAAATCTTGTGTCGGGAATTCACTTCGAGGCATTCCCATTTAATTGGAGGTTCACTTTTGGACCTTCAATGATTCCGAAGTAATCTATGTAGAACACTCGGCGAGTTTTCCGGAAACAGATCTTGGGTGTGGTTGGATGTGTACAGTAGAAAAAAGAAAGGCTTATTAACAGCATCCGAAAAGAAAAATGCCCCGATAGGTGATCTCTTCTTTGTCAAACAAGTACTGGAAACAGTGCTGTAATTTTCGATTCCTTCCTGCTCGTGTGAAACATGGACTATTCTGCCTTTTCACTTCCGCAATTATCGATTGATATGGCGTATACCCAAGATCAAGAGACGGGAAAAGATTTTGGAGTCAGGGCTTGACAATTTATGCGGGGGAAACTCTGCCGACCATCCAATCTCCTCGGTGTCACGAAGGCGCTTTTAATAGAACTTATTAGCATGGAAAGCCATTGTGGACAAAAATCGATTGTAATGCTCTTTGACTGGGATATATCCCCCTAATTGCGCTCAACGTATCCTCTCGGATTTTGAATAACAGATGTTATTTAGTAGAAGCCCCCAAATCGTAGTTCCCAGACGAAGGAACCTGTACTCGGGGGCAATGATGTGGCTCCACAAACTTAATCTCCTATCCTGCTCCTCTAATAATCGAGCGTCTTCTGGTTCCCAAGCGCGGTCGTGCTCGGGTTTATCACATTCGGGACTCAGGGAAGGCTCAACCTGCCGTTATACCTATAGCAAAATTAGACAATCCTGAAATTTGATGGATGCAAATGAGCATCGTGTCACGCACTGATAAGTTCGATTTGAGATAGTTCAATTCTCTACTCTTTTGACAGAATTGGAATTCTCCACTCGCTCCTTAACTCGCCGATATTGTGTAGTGCTTTCGTCTCCACGTACAGGACTTTAGGCTGGTAAGACTTAGGTTATAATGTCGGAACTTCTCGTGTCCGGAAATTGGATTTTTAAATAAAGTTCTTCTCCGCCATTCCCGCCATTTTCCGAGCCGTGAAACATCAAAAGAGGTCTCTTTGGTGGTGTTTATGCCGACCCCAGGCATAATTAGCTGAACGATATCCTCCAATTGGTCGCGGGTCAAGGAGGTGACATCCCAAGCAGGCAGCGACTCTCTGGAGATTGGAAGGCCAGCGGTTTTCGTCTGCTTGGGATCATAAAATTGTCATTACCACGAATCCGGATCAGATTTTCGTTCCCTTGGAGGCAAACTTTCCGACTCCTATACTTATCAATTCAACGGTAAAAAGATAATTATTATCACAGTGAGTGGTCTCCGGTGTAATCCAGTACTACCGGACGCAAATCTGTATCCGACAGTTCCCTTGATTAAGGGTGACTTTACAAAAGATCAAGCTTTAATCCACTTTCGAACGGTTCCAAAAGCCATTGCGTATCACTTGCGTATCGTGAGATGGGCAAGAAAGAGGCGCTTGGAAGATCGGTAACAAGCTTCAAAAGCGCCTTAGAAGATTTGTGTTTTGTACGATAAACCTTAAAAGCAACTATGAAATATAGCCATGCATTCTGTGTATCCGTTCACAGGGCCGTCGGCGAGTATTCTTCTTTAATCCAGAGACTATCCGAAGCTACAGAAAAATTAGATTGTTAAGCTCTAACATTCGAGCGAAAAAAGTCCAAACGTAAGCCTAGGACTCATGGTCAATTTTTTTAGTATCCAGATGTATCCTCAGTAATTTTCTCAATCAATTTTTATAATCAGTACTCAAGTTTTCACCTGATTTTGAACTCTGCTGATAAGGGCGTCGACTCCTCTCCATTAACACTTTAAAACCGAACATGCGCATGCATTGATACTTAACCATTCTCATTTTACTCATTGATGCATTATCTGGACTGCGGGGAGTCTTTTCTTGTTGCTACGAAGGGAAACGAATATGAAGTCTCGTTCGTTGTGCGCACAGACGAAGTGCAAGTGCCTCTGGTCCATGAATGACTTTCACTGTTGATGAGTTTCTTTTCGGCTGGTACGTTTCTGTCTTGGGAAGGGGTCTCTAAATCGCCAGCCCATTATAACGTATGGGACTGGTGGCCTTTACCTCATGTCAGTGGCCATGTGCATTGAAGGCTTTATAATTGAGTTATATGTCTTGTGCTCAACCAAATCGGTGGGTGGAAGTCCAAAAGCAAAACCATAAAACTAGTTTGCAGAGTTTATGTAAAGATTTTTATCAAAGGCGACACGCTGCAAGTCTCTCGTTCCTCCTGCCGACCCAAAGAATGAGTAAATAATCGGTCAAAACCCACAGTAGTGTTCTTGGCCACACTTGCCACGCCGCAGTGCCCCTCTATACGGCTGACAAAACCACCCGTTGGGCTTAAACTTTCGGCATTTAACCTTGTTGTCCTGGGAATCGTAGCTAGGAGAGCACAAAACAGGGCAGCTGGGGATTTTTTTTAAAGCCATCAAGGGCTTGGGGCCATTGATTATAGATATTTTAGCGGCGCCTTTTTACCGGTTTGTCCTGTCAAAACGATATCGCGTCTGGAAAACCTCTGGGATCGAATTCGATACAAGCGATTTGCGTGAAAAAGCTCATCAGTTCTTGTCGATTTGGGAGAAAAAAATATCCAATACACCAGCTCCCACCTTATTTGTTCCTGCTTTCTTTTATATGGCGTGTGTTAGCCGGGTGCTTCTTTTATCCTTGTAGCCCAAAATTAGTTAACGATCACCGGATTAATGCTGAATCTAATTTAGCTCCGCGATTCATTTTACATATATTCGGAGTGAAAATCGGTTATGTGTGCTTACACGCTTGTACGGTGGTTTAGGGCCGTCGTAGTCGCCCGCACTGCCCTCATATTGACCGCTTGTGGTAATACTTCCTCAATAGGAGGGCTCAATAGCGGTCGATTTCATCTGAGATCCACGTTCAATCGCTATAGGGAGAGTAGAAGGGCGCGAATTGGGCGGAATTTTGTAGACAAAAGCCTCCTGTACATTTCAATGTTTTTTTCATATGTGAAATATTATAGATACCGGCGCAGTCTTTTATATTGTCTTGTGCTTATCAATCTTATACCTCATGATCATAATTATTTGGTGGCAGCCTGGAAACCTGACTAGCTTCTAAGCGAACTAACCACTTCTCTGAAAAACCAAGTTTCCGAAAAGTAGGCTTTCTCTTCGGGAGTTTTATATTTGTCAGTCCATTATGATGGATGTTGGCCTCTATGATTTACGGTTTCTAAAAACCCTGACCTACAAGTTTTGTGAAAAGCAGAGGCTGCGTAATGTCTTAATGTAAGCAATTTAAATACAGTTTGTAAATGCCCTGTAGGCGGGTTTGGGCTGATGCTTGGGGATGATTTTTGCCACTGCCAGGTTCGGTTCTCAAGATAGTTCACTCTATAACCGTAGCTGCTGTCGCTATCAACAGCCAGTGGTTGACAATGATATTTTCATAATAACCTTTAGGCCGGAGTTCAACAGATAAAACCCTTATAGTATTTGTGGTCTAGACTTACCCTATTCCGTGTCTTTTAGAATCATGTCTACTTCTTGTTTTTTCCCCTTTCCCCCTGCCCCCTTTTTTATTTTTTTTCCCCCCCCACGTTTTTGTTTGGTTTTTGGTTGGAGGGGGAAGGTGGGGGGGAAAGGGGGTGGGTATTGTGATTTTTACACACCAAGAAAACATTGTGAATTTTTAAATGATCCTGGTAAGTCTAGCACATTCATTCAGGGTTTTTATCTGTTGAATTGGGCGTAAAGTGAAAACATTTGTCAACACTGCGGCGCAGCAGGTCAAGTGAAGTATTGACGAACTGGCAGTGGCAAAATGATTCACCTCCTAGATCTATGCCCCCACGCCTACAGGCTAGCTCACTTGCTTACTATCACTCAATAGCACCCTCCATTGCTTCTCCAAACCTTGTAGGTCAGGTATAACCCAAGACAAATTCCAGTAGCGGAGGCAAGCATTATTAATCTCGGACCTGACAAATATAATACGCAGTGAGAGAAAAGTCCCTATATTTTGGGTAAGACTGTTGGGCATCGTTTTACAGAAGGTGTGGCGCTGCACTATCCAGGTTTTGCAGCCATATATTGATATGTAAATAGATTGAAGTCGCAACAATAAAGACGGCAATAGTGATTCGTCCTTGAAAACATTGAAAAAATGCTATCAGGAGCTTTTTACAAACAAATTCCCGCGAATAGTGTCCTCAACTCTGCTTATCGAAAATGTGACTCAACGAATGATTACCACTGCTGTAAGTATTACAAACTGCCATACATCTGGTCACTAACGACCGCCCATTAACACCTACAAGCGTGTAAATCATTATCTTCCTCCGAGAGAGAGATGCATATTAATATTCTTAACGATATGATTGACGTTTCATTTTGGTACAGGATTAGAAATAATTGGGACACCCGTGTAACCCAATGAAAGAAACAGGAACAAATAGGTGTAGTATTGTTGGTTTTTTTCCCACATCGTTTCGTTGTGAAAACTCTGGCAGATAGCAGTTTATGCTTTGACTTCACCACTCTTGGTGCAAATAAAATAGTCAATTTCATAACAGCAGCTCAGCATGGCCATCTGACATGGTAATCGCCACCAGTCCGTTACTTATAGGCGATAGCCCCCAACACGAAATACCAGCCGAAAAGAAACTCATGAACAGTGAAAGTGCATTCATGGACCAGGGACTGCACCTCCTCGGCTGCAAAGAAGGACTCTCATATCGTTCCCTTGTAGCAAAAGAAGCAGCAGCCGACAATGATCATGAGATAGAATGAGAATGTTAAGTATCAAGCTGCTGCATGGCGGTCGCTAATGTATAGTTTGTTAATTGAAAGGATTCGACCCCTCTCTAGCTTCTATAGTACTAGATTTATTTTTTTGAAATACTGATAATTTGGATTACTTAAAATTGACCTTGAGTCTAAGGTGTTTCCTTTGGACTTTTTTCGCTGAATTAGAGCTTTCAATCTAATTTTTGACTTGAAGGTTCTCTTGATTAAGAAGAATATCACGAAACGCCGTGAACTTGAATTGGACAGGTACACGGAAGCATTCCAATTTCGTAGTTGTCTCTTAGGGTTGTAATTCCGTTTACAAACCAACAAATTCTCTAAGGCTATTTGAGCTTGTTACATCTTCCACAGGGCGGCCTCCTTTCTTGCCCATCTCAGATTAACTCTATGATTACTACCAATGGCTTGTTGAACGGGTTCGCAAATATGGATTAAGCTTGATCTTTTTGTAAAGCTCACCCCTTAATCAAGGGAACTGTCGGATCAATTTTGCTCCGGTTAGTTACTTGTATACACCGATGAGGACCACCACTGTGATAATGACTATCAGTTTTACGTTAGTTAATTTGGACAAGGACTATAGGGTTCAGGTAAGTATGCCTCCGATTGGGCGAGAATAACCTAAAACAATCTGACCCAGATTGCGTATTATCTGGTGAACATCTTACCGCGCGGTTACGCTCCAAAATCACTGCGCTGCCCTTGTGGTGCAGCAGCACGGCAAAAGGACAAGAACAGTGTAGTACCTGACCGAAATTGGAAGGTTCATCAGATTATCTCTGTCTGCATTATACCCCTAGACTAGAATCCTCTTCTTTTACTGCTCTGAAAATAGGCGGATGATGGACGTGAAGAGATCTTTTTTTAATCAATTTCCAGGTTCCTTATGGAATCAGATGTCGGTCTTCCTGCTGTCAGGTTGACTTGCGAAGACTTCCAACTCGTAAGGAGTAAAAATTCCATTCTGTGAGGTTCAATGAAAATTATCATATCCAGGTTGGTGATCCATTCACTGTCTACCCTACGAGTTTGCCCAGATTGGTAGCTTTCTTGATGTGAAAGGTGTTGCATTGTTGATTTAGTCCAAGGAAAATCCGCCAGATCTCCGGTATTATTGGCGTAGATTATTGGTGAGCCAATCTATGGCCACGCCCGGGAATATTCCTTTGTTGGACACTACTCGAGTTTGTGCGTTTTTCTAAAATCGAGAACGTTGTATCGAGACGTTATCATTTTGGGGATTCAGAGTGCATTAGCATTCGAGTTTTTTGTCATCAATGGCCTTCCCATGCGATAAGTTCTAGTAAGTTGCTCTGAACCAGGATTGATTTGTCTGGCAGGTTTCCCGCCTGGACTCCTCTAAGTGCTTTCCGTCTGATCTGTGTATTCCGCCATATCAATCGATTAACTTGCGAAGCTGATAAAGGCAGGTAATATCCGTGTTTTGCCGTGGCAAAGGATCGAATTAACAACTGTCTGTTTCACATACTCGGTTTACTGTGAAAACATGCACAAGAATCACTCCTACCGAGGCAGTTTTCTTCTTTCGAGATGCTGTAATAAGCCTCCTTTATGTCAATCTGTACCCACCACCACACCCAAGACTCTGTTCCTTGTCGAGTGTACAAAAAAGTCCCTTGTTGCTACATTAAATGTTTACTTCTGGTATCGATGAGCTAGGTTCTACAGTCTTTGAACGCTCCAATTAATGATTAGGGAATGCGCCTCGAAGTTGATTCGACCTCAAGGATTTTAGCATCACAAAATCCGGGATTTCAGGTCTTCCCCAAATTTGTCAATCCCATATCTCGCCATAGACAGGAATTTTTTCAGGAATCATTTTGTTGCGTGCTTCCGTAGATAGGCCACAGGTTTTACCAGTACTGTAGTGCATCATTCCGAGATCTGATGAGATGCTTTAAAGTCATGTTCCACTGTGCCGTATGTGACACGGCAGTTCACCAATCTGGTAAGAATCAGCGTTTCGGCAAAAGAGCAACATTTCTCTCTTCACATACCTCAAGTGCCGTTGGAAAATTGACCCGATTTAATGCGTTACACTCAACCTTGACCTGGCGTGTTCGTAATTGCGTCTTCAATCAATCAAGAAAAAGCACCATTACTTGAGAGGGATTGGAGAATTTGCGCCGTCTGCCAAGGGATCTTCCCTAAGGAACTTCTGAAATGTTTTCACAGACCCCTTTACATCATAATAATCGAATTGGACTTGTCTTTGCAGGCAAAGAAGATGAGAAAGTCCGGGCTTAAGTTTCCTCCGCGCTTGATTCCGGTCAATATCTTTCTTTGATTCTCCAAGAGGAAGGGTCATGCAGTTGATTCTTGTCACATCATAGCACCAAATGGAAAACCCAATCGCTCTAATGGATCACCATTGGAGTAGAAGTTGCTTATTGGCATTATCCAGTCGATTTTTCCAAAACCGATCTTTCCTTCAGCAAGGGAAATACCGGATCCACCTAGAAAAACTTCGTCGTGGTATAAGTTGGCGAGTATCTACTAAATCCCATGGAATAGAGTTCCTTACCTCCAACTTTGTTTTATTAGTGCAATGACTTCAGAATCAGATTTAT
>Ga0163217_1107309_pt1 | contig 14506 bp, 7 predicted proteins | sample SynspAceP_FD_185933 | JGI IMG/M metagenome (GOLD analysis project Ga0163217, IMG submission 185933) | Saline lake microbial communities from Ace Lake in Antarctica - Synechococcus sp. Ace-P (PacBio error correction) | ecosystem: Environmental > Aquatic > Non-marine Saline and Alkaline > Saline ... | reverse complement strand
CTTGAATGTTCTCTAGCCCACTATTACTGATGGTGGTAACTGGCCCCTTGGCTCTCCAATATTGCTCTTACAATACTTTGATTGGTTGGATTAATTTCCACACTAATAACGCGCATTTTTAACAGTGGTTTGGTCATTCTATATCGGAATGTTTGTTTATCAGACGCTTGTTTGGTGGTGGCCAACTGCATCATAAAATGGCATGAAAATTAATTGCGCTCGAGTAATCGGTTTGTTTAAAAGCCATTTCTAATAACTTGGGATTTTTATGGTGATTTTTGCACTATTATATTCTTTGCTATGTGCAGTTGATGCATTCAATAAGCAAAGGCATCAATCTCAACCGGTGTCTGCTGTCAATTACTCAGATAGGCCAGCCGTCTTGTATTAGCATTACCCAATCAATTAATGCCAAAATCCCAAAGGGCGGAATTATGCTCAAGTGCTTGACTGAAAAATAAAGCGAGCGCATCTTTTGCATTACTGGCTGTTTTTACCTGCCATCGAGTTGAGTGATCGTTTCCACTCAATATGCTCAAAACTGGTATTATGGTTATCATCAACAACAATACTTTAATGGGGGATTCGGTGTAAGGATAATTTAGCTATTCTTTAGGCTGCACGGCGGGTTGCATAAAACAGTAAAGCAAAATTCTGGAACCTTCATTAGCTCACTACTGCTTCAATCGTTACCGCCAAGGAAATTGATGTACTGGCTAGGGCAATGGTTAGCCCCAATTACCAGGCGCCGTATTGCCTATTGTCAGCATTATTGCCTGAGTAAACATTTCGAAAAAATATAACTGAGCTTATTTTTATCAATACCGATACCACTATCTTTGACTTTTGACTTGCAAACAAATATTGTTTAGCCCCCTGTTGTTGTGCTAGAGATTCTATTTAAAACTTTCTCCTTTTTTGAAAACTTAACGGCGTTGCTACCAAATTTTAATAAATACGTTTTAGTTTAATTTTTATCGCCATTACCATTACATAGGGTGTCTGGTGATACTTGGAAGATCTGGAATCTCTAGGTTGTCTCCTGCCATTTCATATAAAAAACAAACCAACTTCAGCGAGTAATGTCATTCAAGTACAAAATCACTTTGTTCAGCCTTAGTTGTTTTGCTCGGCGTAGGTCACTTCAATATTTCATCCAATGATTGGGTTAAAGATGAAATTGGCAATTTTGGTTTTGGGCGATATGCTTTTTGTTGATATCGTCCAATGTGGGTAATTGCAGTAGTTGCAAAAAAACATTAGCGCTATTTTAGGGGGGGTACGAAGTTCATGGCTCATTATTAGTAATAAATTCTTTTTGGCTTTATTCGCGTTTCCGCCCATTAAGTGCTGATTTTACTTCATTTTCATCTTTGATACGCTGAAGTTGAGATCTGTGGCGTTAATAGATAAACTGCTGGTTTTCAAAGTTTATTCGGCAAGCGGATACGAGTTTTAGTAACCATTCGCCCTTGGCATTTCTGAAACTGACTTCAAGGTTATATTGTTGCTTTTATCACTTCACTGACCACAGCTCCCAAGAAATGGCTGCTTTAAAATCGACTTACGTTCACTTGAATATTTAGCTTTGTATACGCGCTTTTGAGTAGTTGAGTCGTTTGATACGCACTAAGGGTTTGCCTTACAAATAGAGCCATCGATATTTACCATCAGGAGTAACTCTTTGGTAGTATTTAATGGCGGCATTAATTAAGGCAATGTTATTTTTCAAGTTCTTGTTTTTCACTTAGATCGTGCGGCAATCAGCACAAAACCATTTGAATCTATCAAACTGGTTACTCGTTCCATTTTCACTTTAACGGATTCACCTTTTTTGCGCAGTAGTAGACTAATAGTAGGATCTTTTTGTTTTTCCGCTTTGCTTCATTTCTATCTCAAACATTTTGTGCTGAGACTGGCTCCACTAGTGGAATTATCTGTTTTAACAGCTTGGCTCCATTAGATTCTAATATGTTTATTTGCCAACAGCCTCTGTTAGCGTCAAATCCGAGTAAATTGATGGCACTTGTTATTGAGTAGTGAAAATGAGCCCGGACTTATTAAAAGCGCTTAATGGCTGAATTATCACTATTCTTATAATGCTCTGCTGAAATTCAGATTCTTTTCGAGTCGGGCGTGCGCTTCGCTTACTTTTTGGGACTTATACCAAAGTTGTTTTTTTTCAAACCCCACATTAGCAAAAATCTGCTCTTTGCTTCAGTTTGTAAACGACTGGATGAGAAAACCCTCAGGTGAATAGAAACCAAGTGCAGTCAAAAAGAGCCAACCTAAAACGGACCAAAATTTTATGATTGGCATTTTTGTAGAGCAAGTGAATCAATAGAGTTGGCCGTGGGGCGTTTTTAGTAATTTGCCATTGCGGCAAATTGACTGACGCTAATATATTTAGGCTTTGGTACTCTATTGCTAATCATTGCTAGGCTTAGATTTTGCCGATGATGAGTAAAAATCAATTTTACGAAATCGTTTGTCGGTCTGAAATATTGAATTTGAACGTGGTCGGTCTGTGGCTAAAACTGCATCCAGTATTTCTGGGAGTAAGTAAGGGTGTATAGGACCCAAGCCAAACTAATTTTTGTTGTCCTTGCAGCCAGCGGCTTTTGATAACGGCTAATAACACAAAAACCGTAGTTCTCTCCTTGATCGGCTTGGATGTAAGGTAATAAGGCCAGTCAGTTGCGGTTTAGCCCGTAATTGCCGCTTGCAGTGCGCCATACGCGATTTTTTTGGCTGAACCAAGGTCTAAGCCTATGGCTGGCTTGATTATCTATTTCGGGATTTCAAATGTTATTGAATGAAAACAGCGGGCTTCTTGGGGCTCATCCAGTTGTTTTGAAGTTCAAGGGACTTGCCTTCTTTTGCCGCCGCTTGTAAAAAATCTCTAGTTGCGATTGATTCAACATATTTAATTTAGGCCAAACCACGGGTGCCGGAAATTTCATGTTGGGTAATTTCGACTATTGAAATTAGGGACAAGTTGCTTTTTATAATTGAAGTTTTCAGAAAACTCGGCGGCTTGAAATGGCAGCGATAAAGCGACGCAAACCATTATAGTATTTTCTAGCCCAAATTAGGATGCTCAGACTGATTCTTGTTAATGTGTTCGCTTCATTTGTTGACTTGAATCAGTTTGTTGATTATTCGCTCAGTAGAGGTTTTGCGTTTGAAAAGCGACATAAGTGCCCTTATTATAAAACACCCCTGCGAAGAGAAAGACAAACCATAAGACCGAGTTTTCATAAACGCCAATTATTCCTTAAAGTGATTTGTGATGTTTCGGCTTGGTTTTCATCAGACAGTCAAGCTAGCTATATAAACTTACCCATTTTAGGTTTTTTGTCGGTAGCCAATAATTGATATTAGCGCTTATTTTTCATCATTGTGCAGTTTTTTGCCAATAGTGGCATACTTGCCTAGCAAAAAGCTTAAGTGCCGTTATTTTTAAGGGGATATTAGGAGGGTGACAAAGATGCCTGCAGGCACCTTTGTTTTTTGGGTCCAAAACTTATTCGACTGGGAATTATTTTCCTTAGGGCAAGGGTGTTGTTAAGCGCGAGAAATTTAAGACTTTATTAACTAGGCACTTAATTTAATACATCCTTCTAACGTCAATTCACTTAGCCTAATAACTCATTTTTTGCCAGCCAACTGAGTGGTTGCGATAGGGGCGATAGTTTTTTGGGGAATAATTGCCCACGCCATGCAGGCAACAAAAGCTGCTTGCCACTTTTCTTTTCAATGGCTGTTTACCATGGCTTTGCGCCAGTTTTCTCGCGTGTCGACGATAAACGCACTTTTTTCCACTTTTTCGTTGATTTCACTGCGAATTAAAACGGGGTGGATGGTAGTCACTTTTGATGGGGGTGTCATTACATCGAATGCGGATCCCTTCACTCAATTGAGGTCAAGCTGCCTTTGTTGCGCTAACAGTCATGGCGCGCCGAAGCACGCGTACGCACTGACTTGAAGAAATAGTGTAACTAAGTTGCCCTGCATTTTGTGCTCTAAAGTAACTGCATAGCGGCCTCACACTGGGCCAAGGCGGAGCAAAGTTTGTAATGGCAGGTTTGTTTGTTGCCGTAAAAAATAACCAGTGCCCACGAAGCGCCTTACCATACCGGCTTTAACAATTGACTCCTGTCGAGACCGCCCATATCATCAGCAAAGGCTTTTGAATACGGCAAAACTTGGTGCTCGTGATCATCCACATCAAGAGCCGAATATAAATTTTGATGTCCGGATTGATAACAAAGCAACTCGGTTTTGGTTTCTTCTAACACTTCTAACGACGGCACACAAAGCCAGATTACGCCTTTTTGGCAAATTCACATGAGCCATACCGCGCCCTAGGCCAGAAAGCTTTCACCACTTAATTAATATATTTTTTCTGTAAGCATCATATTCTCGTTATTATTCTATAGCTGTATGAAGGTTTAGGTTGTGATTATTCAAATGCAGCATGTTGTTCTGGTGAAAGTATCGGGCCCCTTGCGACGTAACAAAAATTTTTTACTTGGACACCACAATTAACTAAGGTCCAATTTCAGCTGCATCAGCTGAACAGGCTGGGCACGCCCAATAGCATCTACATAATAAAGCATCGGGCCACCTGAGGTTGAAACGGCGACTATTTTGGGCCATGGCTGTGCTGGGCACTTAGCTGAGCTAGTGCAGATCGAATTCGTTCGTTGGTAAGCCGACCACGATTTCTTGAATCCTACATCATGCTCACTTGAATCCAACGCGGTAAAGCCTTAAACACCAAGTGTTTCAAGCGCTGTTTGGGGTTGGTTTGACCGAGTACCAGTTTTTGACCCCTTGCGCAGTGGCAATCATTGGCCTTCGTTATTGTGCCAATTATCTGAGATCTATTCCATTTTTCCAAAAAAAAAGGGCCCCCGGGGTTTTGGGCCATTTTTCCCCCCCACCAATGGGCTGTTAGCTGATTGAATTAGGCCGAGTTAAACAATGTTGTGCAGTTTGAGCATGACGTTCGCATGGCTCCAGCGCACTATTGGCTCAAAAATTGGAATAATTACGTTTCTAAAAATGTTGACCTAGACATGGGCTTGTTGGTTCACCGAGTTGGTGATAAACCAGTCATAATTGTTCTGGCCCAAAAGGAGGGCTGGACCATGACGAATAAGATAAATACAGGTCATTTAACGGTTGTCCGTTGATGGCATTCCGGCATTGCCACAACAAATAGTGCACGAACACCAAATATGCCTTAAATGCGGATTTGGGTTTGTTTGGTGATAAACGTAATAAAATTTGCTTGAAACATGGCGGCTAAACGAAATAAACCGTAAACCTCATAAAATGCAAAGCTTCTCACCTTAAACCCCAGTTTTGCTAGCGTAATAATCAATCCACTTCACGGAATACGTGCGTCAACATGCCATCTAAGTGGCTGGCGCTGGCGACTGTTCCCAAGCCTATGCGTCATCATTCTGCTTGTACCCAATTAGGCGAGGGGAAATTACCGAGGTCCATTAAAGGATCCCCTAAGGTGCGAGCTCCCAATCAAGCACACCAATGATATGGGCTCGGGTCTTGGCTATCCAAAAACTAAATTATCAAGCGAAAAATCGTTATGGGTTTTAAACAAATATGCTCTTGACTGGGTTGTTATCTTGTAGCCAGGGCCATTGACATATTTGCCGCTTTGGTACATTCCACGTTTTGGCTTTTCGATAGCGTTTCACTCAGCCCGATATGTGTCTTTCCGATATAACCTTCACCGTTTTGCAAGGTGACTTAATCCGGCCGTTTTGTAATCAACTAAAGGCAGGTTTTATCAGACTATCTAGCGGCGTTTAAACATTAACTGAGTGAGTATCATTTTTTGTCATGTTCGGCCCTGGCATATTTTTCCGGTTGGAACAATACCCTGCAAGTTTTTTCCCATACGTAAAAATCGACCAATATATCGGGTGTCATCACAAAATGCAGTGCATCTGCGGACATAGGATAAACGGTTTTAGGTGCAGCCTTGGGTAAGCGATATTTCACGGGCCCATTATCCATGGGGCACCTTTGGCCTTTAGTGCCGGCAGGGGCTCGACGTAAAATAGCTCAAAAACAGGAAAGCGTTTTCTCCCCCCAGCTATTAGTGAGACAGTAAGTCCAGCTTTGAGGCGCCGCCAGAAATATTGTGTTAACGCTCGGCCTTGCAAGTTGCGTCGAGGTGTTTAGCCTTGCTATATGTTGATTAACCAAGGATGAAGTCGCCTTAAGTCTAACTCTTCGCCTTGGCCTTTGACTTGACCGGACGGTATCGATAATAGGATTTTTACATGTCGCTTTGGGCCCGAAATTTTTTTAACTTTTCAACATATTTTTAAATAGCCGATTGCTTGGTAGATAACGTTTTTAAGCGATAGGCAAAATCGACCTTTCTTTATGACTTCAATATCATAAAATCCCCAGCATTTGCTCTGATTTTATAATTGATTGCGGCAACTTCGGCTGCATCAATCGAATTGAGCGTGTCGTGCTTGTGACTAAGGCTTGGTGGCACCGGGTTGTTGGACTGCGCATAGATTGACCAAGTGGGTGGCAAAAAAAGAAGGACAGGCGACACTGACTTGGGATCCCATTGTTGGGCAAGCTCCAAATACATGGGTTCCGAAAACTCACTACTGCCGCCTTACTTGGCATTTGTAACTGGCCATTGTAAGGGATGGCGTAATACCGGCTGTGACGCGCATATTAATTATTTTGGCTTGTGGTTTTGCGCAGACAACAGGGGAACAAAGGCTTTGGTTCATTCAACCAAGCCCAATAGGTTGTATTTATACCCATTTGCCACTGTTCTATATGCTTCATATTCTTAATGCCCGCCGCGTCGCTACCCCTGCATTGTTTACTAATACATCTAATTCTACCCAGCGTGACACGGATGTGCCTTGTATAAGTCTTCAATATCAGTTTAGCTTGGTATATCGCAGCGGCTGAAAAAATGATCATTGCCTGCTTTAGAATGGGGGCCGCAATGACCTCATTAGCGAAGCTCAGGATTTTTAATCAGCAATACAAATTTTAGCCCCAAGTTCCGGATAGTGTTTTACCCAAAGCGGCACCAAACCTGAGGCGCCGCCGTAAATTAAAGATATGCTGCGGCATGGATTAACCTGGCCTGATATATTACGTAATTCTAAGCGTAGTTTACCATGGCTTTGATGGCACCTCATCCGGGCATTCAGCTAGGGCGTAATGAGCGCGCACCTGCCAGCAAAAACGAGGCAGTGGGAAATCACCACACATGCCAGCACCACAGTGGAATTTGTACCGCCATATCAACCATTGTTCTAAACATTCTGGCCTGCCACTTTAATTGGCAGATATTTCTGTATGGCGTGCTTCACACCCACAATGTCTATTTCCCATTGCGCATAGGGCGTTCAATAAGCGGGTTGATCAATTGGCAATGCGTGCATCGCGATGCGTTCGCCTTGCCGCCCAAACTTGAGCAGAGTCGACCAAAAGCGGTGCGACTTAAACCCCGTTGCACTGGCTAACTCTACTGCTTTCTCAGCCATACCAATGGAGCGCGCTACAGTGGTGAATACGCCTTGGAACCTAAAGCCCTTGGCCGGCCCCAGATGGCAACAGCCCGCACCCCTAAAACCCAACCCCGGCTCAAGTTCTCCCTTCTCGGCCACCACGACACCACTTAGTAAAGTGGCATCATCACCATGCAGAAGGCACGCGCCTCTATCATAATTCTCCCCATAGGCTACAGTGATGCGTAAAAACATAGCCGTATTGACTCCTCTCCATCAATACCGGCAGAATCTCAAGAACGCCCACTCCATAACCATCCCTACGACACTGTTGGGCTGATGCTTGCTCGTTTCATCTGGACTTAGCGACCACAAACGCCATAAAACATATAAAGCCACCCTTTAGCCATTAGAGGCCCCAATGACCCCAGACCTGTCCAAGCCGAAACCATATCCCACACCCCACTATTTTTCTACCACTTGAGCACCTTAATTCCCCTCGCCGTCAAGTTCAACAGTTGGCTTGACATTATTGCCCGTGGCACAGAGCTCCCGGCAGACATCGGGTTATCAGATACATGCACAACCCCTGAAACGAACTTCACGCAATACACAGTGCGTTCCTCAGCCACTCCTATATTGAATTGCAGCCTGATCACCAAAGTGGTTAACAAAGACTTCCAGATCATTGCCTCCGCTCTTCAGCAGGCTTACAATTAAAAAATTTTCCATCGCAGAGCACAAAATTACCAAGCGACCATCACATCTGCTCCAGACCTAACAGCCAGAATACACGTATTCTAAGCCAGCTCCAAACCTCCTGCCCTAGTTCGCTGAGCCACAGGAAATACATCCCAACTCCACTAAACCTGCAGCTTAGCTTTTTTCCGTTTTAGCCAATGCTTCAATCAAGGGTCCGCACCTCTCTGACCAAGTTCGCCAAGTTAAACAATCAGAGATTGACGATGCCATGCGGAATCTCTCAGCATAAATTTAGAGTTCTCCCAAAGGGGAAATAAATACTTGTTACATCCCTAAAGCTTTTTAGCGCGACTCTACCCCCGCGCACACTTAGAGCGTCAGTCATTGTGCAGCCAAAGTTTATCATAATTGATGTTCCTCCTTTAGCTGCTTTCAAAACCACGCCGCTGATGGCACCGAGGGCACCTACTGCCAATTATCAATTCAGACCTGACAACTGAAAACATAAGTATATAAGTAATGTGATATGGTTCATAGTAACGCGAATGACTGAGTGACCGGATAGTTAATACAATCCTACCACAACGCTCTGACAATCATAAATCTCCTAACTTAAAAGTCTTTTGCGAAGTACATTTACAGAGGCAACCCAAAATATCGCTCGCCCGCTACACGCGCAGAGTCTGCTCGCCATATACATCCCCTCTGCTGTGCAAGTCACGCCACTTCTCCAAGGCCCCTGCCGTGACGCCTTATGGTAGACCATCCCTTTATCTTCGCTAGCCGCAAGCCCATAAGTCAAAATGTTACCACATCGGTTGCACAGCAGATCGGCCCCGTTTGCCCTCATTACGACAATTTGCCCACCGCCGCTTACGGCCAAATCCTTCCCAATGCCAACATTTGCCGGGCTGCGTTTAATCCCTCTTGCCTCAGTACCCATCCACTTATCGTTAGTATCGAACTACTGCGCTTGAGCCTTCTCATTTTGACCTCTTACTGGCCCTCGCCATTGTTAGCTCGATCGCTTGCGCCCTAACCTACCCACTTCCTCTCGCAGCCTATAAAAGTCGGAGACGCGAGCTAATTTAACCGCGCACCTTAGCAGGCACCACCCCCCCCCCCCCCGAACCCCCACACCCCAACCCACACAACCAACACCCCCGGCAACCCCCCCCCCAACCCACCACGCCCCCCCAAGCGGAGGGGGGGGAGCGGCTGGGGGGCCCCCACCCCAGGGCACAATTGAGTCGACCAACTTTTGACGTCGCCTCTGGCCCATCTCAGAACGCCCGTCTGCCCCAAACAGCTATTAATTAATGACCATTTTGTGTATCGATGAAAAAGTCAGTCACATCCGGCTAGCCGCTCGCGCTAAGCGCCCAGGAAGCGAGCCTACTTCCGCCGGCTAAACATATTGGTGTTGTCTAATCGACTAGTGGGACACGCCGGCATAACCTTAGCAGCACCCTATATTGTTGCAGCAGCAGGGCTTGGCTCGGCAACACTTGGTAATCGCTACGCCCAAACTTACTATGCTCCAAAGACTATCGTGGGCACAGCTCAGATTATTTGCTGACCATGCTCGTTTTCCGTTTGGCCACCCCCAATGATTACGGCAATTAGGCTGGCGCCGCGATCGATAGTCTTACAAGAGCTGGCGCGATTTACCTCACGGGTATCTGAAGATCTCTTATTGGCATAGCCTCAAACCGAGCAACGAATGCACGGCCTTGAGTTGGTTACAGGCATTCAAATGAATAACATTTATTGAATTGCAATCAAAACACTTCCTACAGTTGTCCAGGGTGATAAGATTTGAATTACCTTGTAATTAGTGACGTAACTGGCTAACGCCATTTTTGTGAAAACACTCCTTGGAATTTAAAACACTATGGACTGCAATCTTGTTTACCCTGTTACCTTAGGCTAACAGATAGCCACCCCTTCAGCACAATCAGATATTATTCATGCCGCGCGTCTAACGCGCTGTCGATGCAACTTTAGAGCATAGTTAACCTCATGACTAATGCGTGAATTATATGACTTAGTCACAGAGAGCGAGGCTTGGCCAGGCCTTAATTCATCAGCAGGACGCGCATAGGCGGGCCGACCGCGCACGGGAATCGTGATTTTTCCACGAACCCGCCAAACGGTTATTCTATTCGAAGAGGCAAGTTGATTTGCAATATGGCACGTAAAAGTGAACCGAGAAGCCAGCTGCAATGGCAACCGCGGCTGGAAAATATTTCTACAACGGCATGGTGGAAATAGAGCCCTGCCCTCCCCTGACTTAATACACGGGTAAGTGCGGTCGGGCCACATGCTATTGCTCATTCAGGGCGGAAGTTCGCCCCACCTCCAAGGGGAAACATGCCCCTATGCTAGTACCTTAAAGTTCTCCTAAAGACCTGCAGATATTGCAAGATAATCTCCTTGACAGATTATCACATCCGCAGCTTAAAAACGCCAAAGAGCGCTCTTTCGATCCGGTGTTGAGACTCCACGCGGCCAATGGTCTACTTTTAATTGAACTCAGTTTGCCGTGATTGGCATCAAATAAACAGTGATGGTCGACGCATATCGGCCCGGTGATTTAAGCGAAAACACCCAGTGCTCCCATTATTACTGTCGAACTGTCCTTGCTGAAGTCATTAATTGTTTGGCGCGCTAAGGGCGCACGCTGGCGCGATGCGTCTTCATCACCCAATTAAAATAAGTCTTTACAATAGCCATGCAACCGACTAGCGACCCCATGGGGCCTTATCGTGCAGCCAGTACATCGTTACTTAGCCGTATCAGTGACTACGGACCTCGCTCTGATGAATTGCACTAATGCATTTGCGCGCTGATTTGCAGCAAACACCACCACAGTCAAACCGGTGCTCGTTATGCAAGTGGCGTTGCGACTAATTTTGCATGGTATAACTCTTAATCCGGCAACATCCGCGGCCCCCCCCCTACTCACCCTTTTCCAAAGAACGGCACACTAACGCGAGTTGAAAACAGGGCAATTGGACAAGACGGCAGTATGCTTTTTGGCTGCCCCTCCTGTCCGCTAAATCGCCGATCTTAGCTTGCAACGTTATTGCAAAAGGTTTGGCACTGGCTCACAGCTGATAGCGCTACTTTGCTATCAACACATTGAAGCCTAAAGGCCTCATAGCGAACAATAAAACCCCCGCATAAACGGCGGGACTACATTTGATTACGTTGTGGCTGGGATCTCGGCTTCTAATTACGTGTCTTCGAGCAAGCTAGCAGCATTTCCGGCAGCCCTTCTTAGATGCCCGTTTCTATGCGCTATAGGTTGAAGATTGGCGCCATTCGCGTTTCAGTCATCTCTGAGGTCTAATAATAATCGAACCGAGGCAGTATGTGAGCAGCGAGCAAAAAGCCTTAAATCTCGATATCTAAGAGCTCTACGCCCATTATTTCAGCTGTTTTCCTTTTTCAATAATGATAGGGCTGCAATCCTTTGTGTTTGAGCCGACAGATAACCAACGCTCTTCATTTGACGAAACGGTCCATTGACGCTCAAATTGGTCATCATTCAACGTAGAAGTTAGCCTGGCAATAGTAACTACGGGGATTTCTTTTTAAATAGCACTCCGGTCAGGCACGGCTGCTGCACCTTTTCTTGCGCAAGAGTCACTACATATTTCGGAAACGTTTGAAAAATATAGGGTTGCTGGCTAGACAAATCTGTGCAGAGAGAACGCCCTCTTTTAGCCATTCCTACCAACACAACAACAATCAAAATCAACTAAGCCATTTAACTAAGACTCTTTTCTAGCCACGTTCTGGGCGGGACAATGGACAGCTTCCAAAAATTCTTGCCCAGATATTACCAGCCGTTGGAATCAGTAGGGTGACTTATTCGAAGATGCAAGTTTACCCCGCTGGCGGCACCTTTGCTGATAAGGGATCCATTCGCCTTTGTTGCCAACGGTCATAATTCGCTAAAGAAGACTCTTGCTTGGGCTCCTCGCCCATGTGCTTTCACACTAAGTTAAAATACTGCCTGCACACTTTCAGAACATAAAGTCGAACCAGCTGTTCGTTTATTATCGACACTGCATTATTTTTTCATCCTTGGCAATCGACGAAATTTTTTGACATGGTTGGGACTATCCGGTCATCATTTTTAAAAGTCAGGTACCTTGAAAAATTTAATAGTAATTTATAAATGAAAACAGCTCGAGTAAGCCGCCACCTTTCTTCAGGTGGTTAAGTCCGTCCGCGGTTTTTCTGCATGCCTAAACGACACACCCAGCAAAAAGGCACCGGTCACAGCTAACAATGAGTAAGCGCATCTCAGCTAGAAAAACAACACCGCGTCTACGGTTAACCAGGGACCTGAATAACACCCGCTCCACCACCACATCACCGCCAACAGGTTATCTAACATGTCTTAGCAACAACCCTCCCTGCCTACTGGCCCACTTTCATGTTACCTATTTTAACAGGCGAATATTGAAGAGCATTAATTCAGGTAGCGAGAAAGCAAAGAAAGGTTATCACGATGCCAATGATAGTCCTAACCAAATAATTCACGTCACTGACTTCATGAAGTGGAGCTATCTTCTACCTGCGCCCCACACCAAATGCGGCGCACTGACTAAAACTACAATACAAAACACAAACCTAATACCCGCGCCAAATTATAATGCGGTTGTAATTGGGTCTTTTGTCACCTTACTCCGGATTTCCTGTGATTTCATACAGCGAGTCTTACTCTCCCCTTATCATTTTTGGAGACCACGATACTCCAAACAATGAGTAGCACAAACAAAAATTGCCTAGTCACGAGCTATTGCCATCGGTCATGGACACGTTCGAAATCCGATTCAGATTGCCATACAGAAAACGAGATTGGCTCAGTTAGCCGCGGAAGCTTCTTTACGCTAATAACTGCCTGTAATGCAGCTGCGATAGGCTGATCCAAGGCTGGTTAAGCCTGCAACCAACAGATGATGTTAGGTTAAATTCATTTGACCGTAGCCATTGCCTACAAGCTAAACCCCGCCATTGCCTTGAATGCAAGCGAAAACTGAGACACATGAGCTCGGGTGCTGACGTACCAAAGCCAATTGATAAAATACCGGATAAATAAGAGGTGAACATTGAAAAACGCCGTTAACATTACAGCCAGGCACGATGAAGGCGCCAATGAAACATAAACACGTTCAGCAAGCTCCAAATAAGCTAGCGGAAATAGACAAAAATGCAAAATATGGCAAGGAGACTAGCCCAAAAAATCATTTTAAACATTCATACCATTCTTTTTAAACATTAAGCAGGCGACATAGTACCACAGGCATATTCAGGAAATCTCATAGCTAGTTGTAAATCAGCTTAATATTTGCTTGTTATTCTTTCGTAATTAACAATCGCGATTATCCCTTAATAACAGTCTCATTACCCTTGTTAACGACCTAAAAAGTCTCTCTATCTCCTTTCTTTCGGCCCCCTACGGTTCTTTAGGACTAGGTCTATTATCGTTGATTACTTCCTGCTCAGCGGCAGCGGGATCACCGAACAGAGCTGCAAAATTCCTGGCTTTTGCTGGCATAAGACTTCTCATTCTTTCAGCGGACCTTTTGCTCAAACATTTACTCGAAAAAGCCGGTTTTAAAGTAATCACAGGAAAATTTCCAGCTAAATTTCTCCAACGAGTCACCTAAAAAATGACTTCAGCGCGCGCTATCCTTCATTAGCCACCCTCTACAATCCCGGCGCCACATCTCAATCATTCCACCAATTTTACGACATTACATCCGCTGCGCTCACGCACCGCAGGTATTGGCACACCTACTTCACGTCGAAGGAAAATGAACCAACTTGGTAACCACCTCTGTTCAGTTGGCGTACAACATTTCCCAAACATTGGCAAATGACTTCACGTTAGCTTCCCCTTCAAAGTGGGACTTCCTGAATATTCCCCAATTACATCTGAAATCTTGGCGTTGAACTCTATTAGGAAAACTTTGACCAACAATCACAACATTGATGGGGGGCGGACAGAGCTAAGCAGGATCCTTATTAGGCTAGCCAGTGGAACTTGGGGCTTAGGTCTCAAGGGGGAGACTTGGGGTGGAATTCCATTTTCCACCCTCGCTTTACTTATCTGCGCGAATTCAGGCGGTTTTTTCATAGGGTACCCACAAAATTCTTAAGGCCCTTCTAGTCCCACATTTTTGAACATTAGCAAAAAAAAAACAATTTTCTATGATACCACCTATTCTTTCCGGTTTCATGGTTGTTGGTGTGGT
>Ga0163217_1085628_pt1 | contig 14507 bp, 16 predicted proteins | sample SynspAceP_FD_185933 | JGI IMG/M metagenome (GOLD analysis project Ga0163217, IMG submission 185933) | Saline lake microbial communities from Ace Lake in Antarctica - Synechococcus sp. Ace-P (PacBio error correction) | ecosystem: Environmental > Aquatic > Non-marine Saline and Alkaline > Saline ... | reverse complement strand
AGGTGATCAGCGGTTTTCCCTGTCGCCGATCTGCCCCCGTTGCCTGTTCATCGCCTTGGGTCTTGGCCTGCTCTCCCCTTACTGCTCTGGCCCCTGACCACCTTGCGGGTGCGTTGATGACGGCGGCCCTGGCCGGGGATCGCCAACCGCCCTGGCCCGCGGCTGGAGCTTGGCTGCCGCCCTGCTGGCGTTGCCGTTCGGGCGAGGGACCGGCTGACCGGCTTTGAATCTCCTTCTTCACGGTCTTGCAGCTGCCGGCCCTTGAGGCTGTTTGCTCAGTGCTCTCCCCAGGTTGACGGCTCGGTCTGGCAGGCTGCCTTTGCTCACCTTCAGCGAAGGCAGCGCCCTGAGTGATCTGCGCTTCGCCGGCCTCAGCCAGGCCAGAAGCGAGTGCTCAGCCTCAGATCGCTGTTGCTGGCGGTGGTGGCCTTCCTGCAGCGCGGCGCTCTCCCCTCGCTCTGATGGGAGGCAGCGGGTCCTCCGGCGCCGGCTTTGTCGACCTGCACTGTCGCCTGCCGTTCGCGCCTGTTGCTCTCCGCGCTGCTGCTGATCACCGCTCGCAGCTGGTGTTGCCGATCCGGCGCAGACTGGCTGCGGCGCTTCACCCTGTTGCCCTTGGGCCACCGTGTGGTGCTGCCGATCGCCGAGTTCCTGCCGTGGGCACCCAGTCCAGAACCTCTGGTGGAACCGCGGGAGCTGGTGGTGAAACCCCCCTAATCTGGAGCGGCAGCATTCGCTCCACCCCAATCTTCGGCTGTAGAGTGTCCAGGATTTCTGTCCTCGAGCCCCGCAGCTCCTGACCCCCGCCGACATCGGCCGGCACCGGGCAACCCTGCCAACATCCGTCTCAGGACAGCAAACCCGCTGCTGCCGCCAACCGCCAGCTGCAGCAGCTGCGCTGTATTACAAACCTTCGTCTGGTTGGCGTCGATCGCTACGCGCTCGGCGATGAATCGCGACACGGGGGGATCCCAGCAGTGTTGCTGAATCGCGCGCCCGGGAAAATCGATTAGCGGCGCCCTGCCGGAGGGCTCACCCGCACCTGGGTTGAACCCCGGCCATCTGGTCTTCACCCATGGCATGGCTTCACCGTCTCGGCCGGTCAACACCGTTCGGCCCCGACGGCTTGCCGTCGTTTTTTGTCAAGGCATCTGGCCGCAGCGGACCGTGTGCAGGGAAATGAGGCCCTTGGAATCAGTGATGCCAGCCCGCCCTTCGGAGCTTTCTCTCCTGTGGGCCGGGCGCCCGGCCTTCTATTTACGGCTCCGAGTCTGCTCCCTACGTGATCGCTCCCAACCCACTGTGGAGGAGTTCCGACTTCCCGACGTGGGAAGCTGATTTCTAGGACCCACTTCGATGGCCCTTGGGTCATCTCGCTCGCAATGGCTTGGCAACGGTTCAAGGCGCGCCTGCTGTACCTGAAAGGAGGCCCGCGTCAGTTGTTGTCAGCGCGCTCCCTTCACCCCCCCGCTCGCTGTTGCTGCTGCGTCGCCCGGTTGAAGACGGCTTCCACGCGCGCTCGCTCCTTCCCTGTGCATTTTTGAAGAGTAGAGCCCACCTAGTTCACCGTTGCGGTGGGGACCAGTCCAGGCTTTCCTCCGAGCACATCAATACTTGATGGTTGGGATGGCGTTCACAACGACCGCAGCTATCCCTACAGCGAAGCCAATGCCAATCTGCATCGCTATTTCCCAGACCCCGTCCAAGCCGTGGTCCGATGCCCACGACGGCGGCTCTGGCCTTATGTGAGTGATCCGGAGCGGGACCCAATCCTGCGCCATGGCAACGGGCTTTCCTGGAAGTTGTTCCAAACCGCTGGCGGCGATGCCGAAGCCCCTGCTTGAGCACATTACCGGGTACGATCAGCAGTTCAAGATCACCAGCGATTGCTGAAGTTACCACGTCACCGAGACGTGGCGCACGTTTTTACAAACGGGGAGGAGGAATGGTCGGTTGCCACTGAGATCTACGGCTTCGCGGCAATCTCTCTGTCGAGCCGTATACGCCATGTGCAGCTCCCGGAAAAAAGACACTGACAGGCTCCGAATCGTTTTGCTCTGCCGTTCTCGCCGGTACGGCGCTCCAACAGGTGGGTTGGCTGGGCAGCCCGCACGACGTTCCCAATTACGGCGAACTTCAGCTGGTGCCGCTTTCCGCAGCACGGGGGCTTTTTTGGGCTTTTTTTTTTTTTTTGGGCCTTTGGGGCCCCCAGCAATCACGGCCCTAATCGGCAGGACCCTCAGATAGTTTCCAGTTCGACTCGAACCGCACGGGCTCCCAGCTGTTGCGCGGCAACCTGTTGTTGCTGCCGGGGGAATGTTGCGTCTACGTCTACAATCTATCTGCAGTCGAAGAAACAATTCCTTTGCCCACCCTGTTGCGGGTCGTGGTCACCGATGGCACAGGTTCGTGAGGAGCGCGATCTCACACGGGCCTCGCGAAGCTGGTTTCCGACGGGCCCCTTGCCTCCGTTTTCCCCGCACGAACCCAACGGGGTTCCTCCGCAGATTCTCGATCCGGCATCCCCGGCTGAACCACAGCCCCCAACGTGACCCCCAACCTGCTGCCCACCCCCTGACCGGTCCCTGTCTCCAGTCAAAGGCCTACCCAGGCATCTGCACTAATGCGTGATTCATTCAGCCGTACACTGGTTCCGACAAAAAAGGAGCCGAAGCTCCCCTGATGGAATGGTGGTCTTGGTCTGGAAGCGAAGGTTGATCGGGCTGGAGCTTAAGCCGTTGGCTTTCACGCCGTTTTACCAAAAGCCGGCTAACTCAGACCTTTTCACTCAGACCGCAACGGCGGTCTTGGGTTCAAAGCACGCCCTTGGCGTAGAGCTCGGCGTAGTAGTGATGTTACTGCTGCTTGAGCGGCTTGCTTGGCGCGCGCCACCAAGAACTGCTGGTAACGACAAGGCAGACCTCTTCATGTCAGGCCCGGCCGGCTTGTGTGAAGTGGCGGGGGTCGAAGTGCCGGATCCTAAAACTGTCAGCCTCACGACGGCGCCGTGGAAGGCCAGGCGTTGTCGGTGTGATGTGATCTTGCGCACACCGTTGCGGATGGCCGTTTCTGGATTCCTCACGCCGGCAACGCCAAGTTCGGGGATGGCGCACCACCGAACTTGTTGATCATGTCAGCCATTCCTTGGGAACGAGCTGGAGCGCTTGCATTCCACCAGGTGGGTGTTTTGGTGATGGCCTTGTGAATCTCGGCGGATGTGCGCTGTACGATGGCCCAGCACTTCCCGCCGGTTGGGCTGCGGGTGAATTGTAGGCGCCGTTGGCTGTGCCGATCCGCATTCGCCAGGCGTCGACCTTGGTTTTGGCAAACGAAATCGCGGCTTCGCGGATCGGTGAGCAGCTGGTCGCGGAGAGGGCGCCATTCAAAGGCCGTGGCCGTCTTCAGCCTCGCCCTTGCCGGTTTCAGAGGAGCCAAGGCAACCCAGTTCGCCTTCCACGCTCACGCCGATGGCATGGCCTACATCCCACCACTTCCTGGTGCACGAGCCCACGTGTAGTCGTAGCTGCCGGAGAAGTTTTGGGCTCGGGCTTCAGGCGAAGCCGTCCATCATCACCGAGGGTGAAGCCGTTGGGCAGCACCGAAAGCAGGTGCGGGCTGTTGCCGTGCGGTCCTGGTGGCATCACCACCGGGATGCCGATAGGTTTCACGGCCTGCCAAATCAGGTGGCGAAGATGAAAAGTTCTCGCCGGCGTACTGACGCGCCGCGGGAGGCCTTGCAGGATGACAGGCTGTCGCTTTCGTAGCCGCCTCCATGATCGACTGCACCTGTTTCCAGATGTTGACGTTGAAGGCCGGAATAGCCATAGCCGTTCTCAAGCAGCGTGGTCAGCAGCAGCCGGAAGCGCGAACCGAGGGCATGGTTTGAAAAACCTCTGATGGAAGTGGTGAAGGAACTCGTATTGGGGCCTGAACCGGAACGCGGTGATAACCACGGCCAAGACGGAATTCCAGGCTCACCTAGGTGATTGTTCTTCGTTCTTCCTGTTTCAGCAAGCCAGCAGCGGCGCGATCACAACAGCGTTGGCTGCGGAAGCCTCGGCCAGGGCCCCGGCAGCTCGGCCGCCCCTCCCGGCACACTGTCGCTCCAGCGCCTGGTGGGAGGCAAAGCCACGGCGCAATCCGGCCATCCACCCAGGTTTGGGCGAAGGCGAGGTTTGATTCCGAGGCCAGCAGCTGGCAACGGGCCGCTGCCACTGGGCCTGCACAACTGGGAAAACCGTGGACGTAATCGATACGGTTGTCGCCTGCCCCAGCACCCAGGGCCCTCGCTGCCATGCAGCTTCCAGCCAGCAGCCCCGGCCCTGGCGCGTTCACGAGGAAAGGGGCGAGCTGGCGGGGGATCCGTTGCCGCGCTCCCCTTCCAGCTCCAGGCGAGCAGGGCGCTGTCCGTTTCGGCATCCCCCGGCCTTGCCGGCCGCTGCCATACGGCAGGGGGCCGCTCGGGAATCGCGTGGCGAGCGAAGCGCTCAGGGCGGTGCACCGTGACCCACCCAACCACTTGGCAGACTGTCGAAGACGCCAACGTGGGTGCCGAGGGCCCCCAGCACGCGCCACCTTCGCTGGCGCTGTGAATACCAGCTCCAGGGTCGGAGGCATCGGTCGCGGCTGCCCATCAGCCAGTCCCATGGTCACCAGCCAGGATCCCGATGGACCCGCTCTCGAGCAGGCTTCGAGCTGCTTGAACAGCGGTACGCCCGATATTCGAAGTCGACCCAAGCTCAGTCCGCCTGATGCCAGCCGTTGCATTCAGCACCTGCTCGGCCTCCAGCAGACCGGTTTCAGGCAGACAGGTTGCTGCCCGCCTTCAAGGCGCGCAGGCCAGCTCAAAGCGCGTGCCCGGTGGGTCGCGATCACCACAGCCTCGATGCGGGATCGGCGAGCAGCGGCTCGAAAATCACTGAAATCCGGTAACTCGCGCTGCGCAGGCGGCTTCCAAGGCTCGGCTGCGCGGATGCCAGAGGGCCACCGGTTCGGTGCCCCGGGCAGCCCGGTCAACGGCAGGCAGGTGAACCTTTTTCGCCAAAACCCAGGCCGGCCACCGCGACCTTGAGCGGCGACGCGATGTAGTCATGCGGCGGCGAGCAAGGAAGCCACCGCCGCGCAGGCCCTCCTCGATCACCTCGCTGATCAAGGTGTCCCGCTGCGGCGCTTGCAGGGGGCCTTTGAAGCGCGGGCAAGGCCATCACCGGAAACGTCACGGAACGCGTGCTCGCTTGCAAGTTGATCTCCACACGTAGAGGCTGCCCTGCTGGCTGCTGTTTCTGGCCTTGAAGGCGGCTCAAAACACCGAGAGTAGCCCTCGCGGCTGCGCCCGGGCAGGGCTGCTTTCGACCCACCACTGCTGCCCCTCCTCACTGGCGCTCCACTTCCTTCCAGCATCACACGGCGCGGCCAATGGCGGCCGGCGCCCAGGGCCAAGCCAACAGTGGTCAGGCCAAGCCCTAAGAACCAGGACAAGGATCCACCAGGGACTTTGTTCAAATGACCTTGCTCAAAAGGACCTTGCTTCAGCAGTTTGGTGCGCCCCAGCGTGACCGGGGATGATCTCATGCCTCCTGCTGCCACGGCGGTACGGCAAACCATGCAGCCTGAGCAGGCTGGAGAGGTGCTTTCAGCTGGGTGCGCGGAACAACTTGTCGCTACACGAAGCCGTGCTCGAGCAGATATCGGCGGTCTGGAAAACCCTCCGGGAGTTTTTCACGCAGGGTTCTGCTCGATCACCCGGCGGGCCGGCGAAGCCAATCAGGGCTTGGTTCGGCCAGGGATCAGGTCGCCGAGCATGGCGAAGCTGGCGGTTTAACAAAAAGGTGGTGGCTGTGGGTGAGCAGGGATTAGAGCAGTCGGCCTGGCGTGTGCCGCTGCAAGCGCACCAGAAATTCTTTCGCCATTTGCATCAGCTCAGCATGTCCCCCTGCATGCGGGCACCGGCCGGAGCGCAGACAATCACCACCGGCGCCCGCGATCTAGTGGCCGTCTCAATCAGCGGGTAGCTTCTCGCCACCCACCGACCCATCGAGCCGCCATGAAGCGGAAATCATCACCCCAGTGCCAGGGCCTGTCATTCCAGCCGCAAAATCCACAGACAAAACCGCATCTCTCAGCCGGCTGCCCTGGCTTGTCGAGGATCGATCCGGCATAAGCTGCTCTCTTTGAATGGCCAGCGGGTCCGTCGGTGCCAGATCACGGTCCACGGCATGAAAAGCTTCCCCTCATCGCCATCAGCGAATCCGGGACCGCCGCTGTCATGTTGTGGTGTGCCCGCAGCCGATCAGACGCTGCAGGTTGGTGATCAGGTCTGTTGCGGTAGACGACCAGGCACATTCCGGGCCACTTTGTCCAGAGGCCCATCCCCTTCTTCCCACCTCCTGTGCGGCACGACGACCGGAGTGGTCTTGCGTCGAATCGGTCGAAACCAGCGAACAGCGAATGGCTATCAGCAAGCTCGAAGCCGAGGAGGAGTCCATAAAGGCTGGCGCCGCGCTGAGGATCGGAAGCTGGCTCAGCCACCAGCTTTCGGCGGCCACCCAGGTGCGATGCCGCCGAAGCCAGGAATGGAGCGAATGCGGAAAGGGTCCCTGGGGCCCGAGCAAAGCCGGCCCAGCCTGGCGGCGCCACCGAGGCAGGGCTCCGTAAGGACGGGCCAGCATCACCGCCACCCAAAGCCTTCCAAGCCCAAGCCAGGCGCCGAAGCAGGGCAGCGCAGCTTGGGCGTCGCGCCCAGCCCAGGCCGCCGCCGATCAACCGTTCGGCCAGGCGTGAAAGCCCTTCAAGGCCAGCAGCCAGCGGTGGCAAGCCAGGAGATGGTCGGCCAGCAGCTCGCGGCCGTCGCGGCCCGGGACTGGCTCAGCCGAGCAGGGCGTGACCGGCCAGACCCAGCACCAGGCCCAGCGGCAGAGGGGTTCGGCAGCCAGAGATGTCGCAGTCGACAGGGGCCAGGGGCAGCAACCAGCTGACCAGCACAGGCCGGCGGACAGCAAGCATCCAGGTGGCGCGTTGCCATCGCGCCTGGCCTGGCGAAACAGCATGCGATCCAAAGGCCGGCGCTGAGCAGCTCGATCAGTGGATAGCGAATGGCGATCGGCCCTGGCAATCGGCGCAGCAAACGCGCAGCAGCAAGCCAGCTGATCAGCGGCAGGTTGTTGCTTGCCAGCGCAAAGCTGTGCCGCGCAACTGGCAATGGGCTGGGGGGTACAGGATCGATCGCGCCGCGGGAACCCTGTGGATCAACCACGTTGAGAAAAACTGCCGACAAAAGGCCAGCAGGGCGACAAAGAATGGCCAGGCCAGGGGTGATTCGACAAGGCGGCGGGCACTGTCTGAGGGTCATAGCCCGCGAAAGCGCGGCGGACGCCACCGCACTGCGGGATCAGATCCAGGGGCACGAACTGTTCGTCGGGAGCCAGCACCGCACTTCAGAATACCACGCGCCCCTGGCCGTGCGGCTGTGCAGGACGATGCCGATCGGGGCGTTCCCCCCGGGCAATGTTCGAAATAGGGAAATAAATCTGGCGCCCCTGCGCAGCACCTCACCAACTGTTATCTGATCCAGCGCAGGGGAGCCGTTTCCCGGCCGCCGGCCCTCGGATCCACGAAGGACGCAGCGGACGACGGCATCGGAACCTGGAGTGTGCGAAGGAAATCGCCTCACCAATTGCCTAAACTAATGGCGCCAGCCTAATCGCTCAGGCGTGGTTGATTTGTCCTGATCATCGGCCGATATCGGCTCCAGGATGATCTCATCGCGAAGCCCATTTTGCCGCCATGACCACCAATGCTGGTTGGGCTCGACATGAAGGAGTCGTGGATCATGCGCAGCAGATAGAAAAATCGATCCCCCACTTCTCGCGGGCTCCCTTGCGGAAGTGAATGACACGAAGCTTTCATCCGGGAGGGGATGTTGCGGCAGATGAAACGGGTTGGAGTGTTCCACCTCGGGCACCGCTGAAGTGATATCGGTGCGGCTGAATTGGGACAGATTGATTGATGTAGGTCAGGCATGCGGCGCAGGTCGTATCACGATCGCCTCGGCCGAATAGCCAACGCTCGGGCGTTTTCACGGCTGATCTTCTGAGATTCCACTCCAGATTTGGCGATCGGCACCAGGCCATCAGCAGACGACCAGCGCTGCCACGTCATAGCCCTCGCCCACCACGCCACCGTGCAGCCTTCGTACGAACAGCACACGGTGTCTGGGAGATCGGCTCCCAGGGGTGAACTGACCGGATCCAGGTGGTGCCAAAGCCGGCCGTTGTGCTCGGCGCTTCCTCGGCTGTGCAGGTAGTAAGCGCTTCTCGCCGTTTGCCGTTTTGCCGTAGGTGCGGAACAACTTTCGAGTTTGTTCGAAGACGTTGCCTCCGGGTCCGAGTGCGAGGAGAATTCACGCCCGCTTCTTGGGCCTTGGCCATCTCCGCCTTCATCGGAGCCCGCTCGAACGGTGATAGCTGTCACCTTCCACACGGCCGGCACGATTCTTCGCGATCGAAGATGTCTCGAGCGCGTTTGACAGTGCTGGTCCCGCGCCGGAAGAACCGTGACAGGCACGATCGGGTGACGCTTGCATCGGCGAGCGCGAGAAGGGGACTGAGTTTCGCAGGTTCGCCGTTAGAGGGCCGCCAGCACCAGCTCAACCATGCGCTTGACAGCCACGGCGGCCTCGCCCGCTGCCGGCCAGATCGCCGCTTGCGATGGCAGCGGCCAACACGGCGTCGACAGCCCGCTCCAGCTGTCGGCGGCTTCGCCGTGCTTCAGGCCGACGCGCAGAACATGGCGGCTGAGGAGTTGCCATGCCAGGGGGTGGGCCCGATCGAGCCGGCGATGCCGGCTGAACCATTGCACCGGCTCAAAAAAAACTCCCGGCCCGGCTGGCGCGAAGCGACCGACGGGCAGCATGCCGATGCTGCCGGTGAGCATGGCGGCTTTCATCGCGATGAGGATGTCGCCGAACAGGTTGCCGTGAGCAGCACATCGAATTGCTTCGGGCCCGCACCCAGTTGCATCGCGGCGTTATCCAACATAAGGTGGCTGAGCTCCACTGATGGGAATTCGAGGCGCGATCTGCTCGACCGGTCACGCCAGAGCTGGCTGGACATCCGAGCACGTTGGCCTGTCAACACTGCCAGAGCCTGCCGCCGCGCTCGCTCGCCAACTGGAAACCAACCCTGGCGATTTCCGCGTTCGATTCGAAATCGCTGTAGGCCATCGTGTGAAGGCCCTTCACCTGGCCATTCGCCTCGATTTCGGCCCTTGGGGTGTGCCGCGAAGAGGGAATTTTTGGGGGGCCACCGGGAGCTCACGCACCACCAGCAGAATTCCACCCCCTCGATCACTTCGGCCGAGGCTGCTGGCGCCGGCCAGACCGGGAGATCTTCACCGGCCGCAATTGGCGCACAGCTCCAGGCCAGCGCGCGCCAGGCCGAGAAGGCCGCTTTCGGCGCTGCGCCTGGGCAGGCGTCGTTAAGCGAGGCCGCCGATCGCCCGAGCACACGGCGGTCGCTCTGGCGGCAGGCCCTTCAAGTGTGCTGGCCGGCAATGGCTCCCCGCAGGGTCGATCGCGGCCGCCACGAACGCGCTGTCGTATTTCAGGGCAAACCGGCCTGCGCGCTAGCGCATCCAGCAGCCCCCGGGCCACCGCCGTGATCTCCCGCCGATGCCATCGTCCGGCAGAAGGGTTGATCGCGGTAACTGTCATGCAGGTGGCGGTCTTGATCAATCAGCTGCAGATTACCGGCCGGGTTGCCCTGCCCCCTGGCCGTCAGGGTTCTCCGGAGCTGGCCCGGAGCTGGCCCTCAGCTGGCGCCACGCTGTCGGGCCAAGCTCCGGAAGTTGTGAAGACGGCGGAGCCAACGCAACCACAGCCGGTTCGGATCGCCGTGGGTAGCCACGACCACCTCGCCGGCGGCGAATTTCACCATGGATTCGGATTTGGAGGAAGGCAATGGCCCATCGCCGATCCACGGCACGCGTTGGCCACGCCCACCTGGCCCGCCAGGACAACCGTTGCCAAGCACGGCGCCACCGGCGATCCCCACCTGGCCGCCAGGGCACAAGCCCCGGCCGGTTGATCACGCCATGGCCCACATGCACCAGGTTGTCAAATTTTTGGTGCCGGCACCGATTGCGGGTCTCGCCAACCGTGGGCGATCGATGGTGGAGGCCGCAGCCCACTTCCACCCCCTCCTCCAGCACCACCGGGCCGGTCTGGGGCATTCTTCCCACCCAGCCGGAGGCGCGGTGGGTACGAAACCAAAGCCCTCGGCACGTCATCACGCGTCGACTGGATGGACACAGCCAGGCCCCGAGCTGGCTGCCGGATGGAGCACCGCATTGGGGCATGGATCTCGCAGCCTTCAGCCAGCGCACCGTTTCGTAGAGCACTACGCCGGGATGGAGGGCGTGCAACCCGGCCTTACCCGCGCAGCCGGCACGATCACGGGCGCGGCACCACGTTGCACCCTCGGCGGCCAGTGGCTGGGGCTGGATCCACCACGGCGCTGGGTGAATCCCCGCTGTGCTGGTGCGCCTGGGGTGAGAGGGCAAGGGCCTCGGCGAAGCCCAGGCGCGATCCTTGAGGCCAACCCAGGCCAGGGCCCACCCGCTCGGTGGCCAGGCGCTGCAGGTTCGGCGTCAGGTGGCAGCAGCAGGCGGCGGGGCGCTGGCTGAAAGGCGCCGCCAGGGCGTTGCCGATTCGAGGAAGGCCAGCGGCGCCCCGGCGCGATCGAGGGCTTTTTTCCCGTTTTTCCAGGGGGGGCGCGGGGGCCCCGCTTTTTTTTGGAAGGCTTTCAGATCGGCCGCCAGGTTGCTGGGGCTCTCCTCTCAACGGCGCGGCTGATCCGATCGAGCAGGCTGCTGAAAGCGCATTTCCCTTCGGGCGGACGGCCCGGATCGTAGTCCCCACCTCCGCAGCAGCTTCGCAGCGGTACAAACCGGTAAGCCCCGCGGCGGGAGGTCGGGAACGATCCGGCGAAAGGATCAAGGCGGTGCGGGCGCTGACGCTCTGGGTGTGTCGTGCAGCACCAGGATTCCCCGGGGTGGGCATTTGATCCAATGAACAGGCGCTGATGAACCAACAGGGGTGGTGGGGATGGCCGCAGGGTGTCCAGGGAAGATCGAGCGAGTCCAGCCATGGCATAGGGGTCTCCCGCGATGTCGATAGCCAGTCACTCCATCTCCCTTGTGAAACAGCCGCCGCCGGGCGGAACCAGCGCCAGCTGGGCTGGGCTGGGCAACGCACGCTTCGCATGCTCTGCTCGGTCCGGCGCAGTGGTCTTCGAAGCTGGCTGGAAGGGCGCAGTCGGCCCGTTCGTCACGCCAGAGATGCGTTGCCGAGTTCGTTGGCCCTGCGCCAGCGCCCGCGCGGGAAGGCTCTCGTCGCGCTGCAGATGGAGCGATCAGGGCTACTACTCAAAGCTGTGGCCGGGCACCCCTAACTCCTGAAGCAGTTCGAATTCTACCTTGAGCCGCGCCGCCGCTTCGGTCCGTTCATCGATGGTGAGGGCCAGCCGCCTCTCTTTCGCGTCCGCCCCACAGAAGATCAATCCAGGATTCAGGGCAATCTCAGTCAGGACACAGGTTCACTAATCACCAAGAGAATGAAACAGCAGGACCAGCAGCTCAGCTCCAAGCAACAGCAAACTCAGGAATTAGGACAGCCATGGGCGGGCTCAATCGAAGCGACCTTTAAATGTGCAATTGTGCGGCAGTGAAGGCATTTTGGTGGGGTCGGTTTGGTGTGCGTGAAGCGAGTCTGGATCTGAGCGAAAACCAACTATGATCTGAAGTTGACTTTCTTGAGAAAAGCCAACGTGAAAATTGGAAGCAGAGCTTGTGTTGAAGGCGGGCCACCAAGTATGTGCCTTTTGAACTCCAGATCTTCCCAGGGTCATTCCAGTCACTTATAGAAACCTTATTCGAAAGGGTGCCCTGATGAGTGACGCCGGCCTCCTGCTAATGAGTCTTCAAGACTTGCTTATGTTGCCTTGGTGTTCAAGGACCATCGGAAAGACAGCAGCCTTCAATCTTTCGCGACTGGCCGATATGGCTTGCTGCTCTACTGCCGTTGTTCCGTCAGCTCTTCAGACATCGGCACATTGGGTGAGAGCGATACAGTTGTCAATCATGCGATCAAGCAGGTTCCTGTTGATTAAGTTAGGCGAAAAGAGAAGGCAGTCAAGAGCAGGGCCTTTGTTTCTGCTGGCTGGCCTATTACATGGCGATTGTCCTGGCTCCTTCTCTCATGCCCATGCGCCAACTACCGCTCTCGGTGGGCGGAGAGTTCTGTTACAACAACGTTCTGCCAAGCAATGGGATCCACGCCAGGGCCAACCGCTGTGGGCAGGGTGGTGTAGTTCGAGTGGTCATCCGTTATATTTTCAAGCGAAAGAAAACTGATGCAACGGCATTGATCGTCGCTGTTCAGCTGTGAGCTAAACAACAGAGGATGAAGTCATTGAGACCGTGGAGCGACGTCGGACACGATTGAACAAAGTTTCAGCGCTGTCGTGGCGCAGCTTGAGGCGTTCAACAAAACAATGGGCAGAACCCGGGGATCGACATGGGAGTTGATCAGAGCCCGGTGGAAGGCAAGGCGCCCGTTTTACTGTGGTTGGTAACGACGCTCTAATATCGGTACAAACAAAGCCACCCCAAGCACAAGAAACTGGGCAAACATGAAACAATGCACGAGTTTCTTTCGTGGGGACTGGATCGGCAGAGACATTTATCTATCTAGCAAATTATTAGCCACAATCACTCGATGTGCTGAGCAATGCCGGCACAACAACGCAAGAATTTGGCTGTGAGAAATGAAGGAGATTTCGGGCCCTCTTCTCAACGGTGCTTTGGGGAGTTCGCGCCTTTGATGCCCTGGTATCCTCTGGGATCGCCCAATCCTTTGCTCGCTGGATTCACGGGCTGATTGCCTTTACTGCCTTTTTGCTCCTAATCACCTGAGTCAGGCCTGCCTCCGAGACCGGATTTTCGTGCCATTCAATCCAGTCTGATAAATCAACTGGAATCTACGGGACATAAACAAGCGAGCCAATGAATCCTGTGATGGACCTCCCAAGGAGGCGCCTCGATCCGCTCGCGAAGACGAGCCACACCTCAAATGCGTCGAATGTTCGAGGCGCTTCAAACTTTCAGTTCCGCTGCGCGTCACAAACGAATTCCTTTGCCTATGAGCCTGCGGACGTGTCGCATGGAACAGTCCAGCAAGATGCGTCACATGCTCATCTCAGAAAGCTCTGGGAATCGGGTTCTGAGGGACTACAGGTTCCGCTTCAGCGGATCAAAGTCTCTGTGGAATTATGTCACTTCAGCTCTGTCGATCTCTGCTGCATGAGTTACGATTGTGGCTGGGTTATTTTCTGTTATATGATCTGGCCAAGTAGCCGTACGACCACGTTGGCCATTGCCCAGCAAGCTACTTCATTGTTTCCAGTGATCTGTTGTTGGCCTACCTTGCTTCAGGCTGGTGACTGTTTTGAATATTGATCGAACACGATTCAATAATTGGGTTTCGTGATTTCAATCGTCTCAGCATCCAGTTTCTAATCGCTACAGATGCGTGCAACGACTCACCTATGCATAAAGTGACTTAAAGGGGATCGTAAGGTTGACATGCATTCTTTTTTGGAATCTATGCCACCGATACGTTTAATCGTGGAATTGACCCAGCCGTCCTCGCAGGAAGCGGGGTGGTGGCGCGATGTGCCGAGTGTGGTCGATTCTTCTCCAGGAGTTTCTGGAAAGACATCGTGAATGAATTATGATCCTCATCAACGGATCGATTCGCGATCGGCAGATATCATTTTCAATGTGACGCCTCGGTGGATTCGTTGAAAATATTGGAATCTGGCCAACCACCAACACGATCCGCTGGGGGTGAGCTTGATCACCATTTCCCAACAGTGAAATACGCACGTTTCAAAGCTATTCCAATAATTTGGTCACGCGGTGGACTTTGAAGTGGTAGCTTGTAGGTGTCTTGCCGATTTGCGCGATTGCCGCCAAGCCCTTGCAGTGATCAGGGCAGGTTGCTGAGATGATATGGAAGCCGATCCAGAGTGGCAGGCACTGATCCTTCATTCCCGTGAGATCTGGGAGTCGACGCAATCAAGCACTCTTGGGTCATTTGCTACGGTGCCGATCAGCCACATCACCGCTGAAACAGTGGTCGTCGGCAGAGAGTTCAGGCTGCGGATCAATGAGCGTTCCACTGCATTGGCATCAGCCTCGGTGTTCCCCACAGGCAGTGAAATGGGATCGAGATGCGAACGAGCTGAGGACCAAGCTTCTGGTCCAAACTTGAGCGCGTTTTGATTTTTGGCGCCCATGTTGTTAAACCGGCTAGGCAGGTGAGCACCAGCTTTGATCGCAGGGCAGCTACCCCCGCAAATTCACCTTACAGGCCCCAGTTTGGACAAGCGGCGTACCGCAGTTCCTTAGCAGGCCCATGATCTGGGCCAAATTATCTCCCGCGCTCAAGT
>Ga0163217_1034683_pt1 | contig 14510 bp, 18 predicted proteins | sample SynspAceP_FD_185933 | JGI IMG/M metagenome (GOLD analysis project Ga0163217, IMG submission 185933) | Saline lake microbial communities from Ace Lake in Antarctica - Synechococcus sp. Ace-P (PacBio error correction) | ecosystem: Environmental > Aquatic > Non-marine Saline and Alkaline > Saline ... | reverse complement strand
GAGCCGTTCTTTTTAGTATTGCTCGGGGTGAGTGATGTTCGCTTTTATTGCTTTGGGGGGTTGGTTTTGGGGTAAAAAGGTTTTGGTAGGGTTTTGATTTGAGATGTAGTGGTTTTGGTCGGTGTTGAGTGGGGTGTATTTTTGTGTTGTAGGAGTTTGGGATTTGGGCGTGGGATAGTGTTTATGGAGTGGAAGTTGGAGTAAGATTATTCTCGATTTGATGGTTGCGTGTTTGGGATAGAGGGGTGTTTCTTTTCCGTTTGATGCGAAAGATTGGATAAGTAAAAGGTTTTTTTTTTAGTATTTGTTTTGTTGTTATCATTTGTCATTTTTTCTTAGTTATTATTCTTTATCTTTGTTTTTTCCTTTTTTTCTTTGGTTCTAGTTTGTATGAGGTAACATTGTTTATATTATTTTTTGTATGATGTTGATGATTCGAAGTTTCATTGGGTAATGGTGTACTTCCTGAATTTTATTGTGTCATGCTTTTTTTCGAGGAATAGATTACAAGCGTTTGAATTAAAAATGGCGCGCAATTGTTTCTCGTTTCAATTTATACTGGGCCGAGTTAGGTAGGGTAGTTAGGGTGGAGGTTTGTTTTTCCCAGGGGAGGGAATAAGATTTGATTTTTAGTGTTTGGATAGGCGGGAAGTGGTTGGTTGTTCTTATTGATGTGTATATCCTTTGCTCATCCTTTTTTTGATGGAATAGGGATGTGATGGATTTTTTTAATAAAGGCTATTAAAGGAGGGTCAGGGAGCTAATTTTGTTCTTAGATTTCTTGGGGGTTTTGGTCTGGCTGTTTGCAAGTTTCGGTCACGTCTGACTTGGTTCTTTTGCGGTAGTTTGGAGTTTGATTCTGATTTAATTAAAACCGGTCTCACGTCAGGTAGATTTTCGTCTCGTGTATTTATCCGGGCATTTCAGAAGTTTATTGTGAGGTGGCATGTCTGGTCATTTTAAGTCTTTTTTGTTCTGGTCTGGATTAGTGTTTTCCATAGGGTCGTGTGCCATTTGGTTTTATTAGTCTTCAGGTCGAAGTGAGATTGTGCGATAATAGTAACGCTTCTTTGCTTGATTTTGTTTGGTTCCTCCATAAGGGTGATGGATTTGTGATATCATTTTGGACGTAGTTCATTGGGGTTATTTGTTGCAGAAAGACTTAGTTTGAGCTTTATGATGAAGTTGTTCTCTTTAGGAGGAAATTTTTGTCAAATAATATCATTGGATCGGCGGTTTTTGAAAAATGTACTCTTGTTGTCATTTATGAATCGTTATTAGGTGGTCGTAAAAACGTCCCAATTCGATTTGTGGTGGTGTTCTGAGGTAGATTTGATTTTCGTGGCATTTTTGGCCGGCTAGACCTTTTTTTTTTCGATTGTCGTGTTGGCAAGGAAGTTGGGGGTAAAGTTTGATTTAGTTATGGGGTTTTATTTATTTTCGTTCGTGGCTGCAGTACTTCAATTCATGTAGTTGTATGTTTGAATGTGTTTTGGTTTTGATTTCAGTTGCTTATTTTATCCCGGTACTTTCGAGTAATGTTTTTGAGCTTTAAGAAGGTGTTGTACACAAAATTTGGGAACTCTCTCTAAGGTGGGCGTCTGATTCAATATCATACTTTTCCATGTAGTGTGCTTGTTTGAAATTTAGTTCGAGTGGGAAGGTGTGTTCGAATGGTTTTTGGTTTCGATTTCGAAGCGAGGATTTTTTGTGGCGATTAGACCAGATTTGTCTCTTTTGCTGGGGTTGTTATTGATCCAATACATAGCCGTTTTTTTATCATTTATGGGTTTTATCTGGGTTTGTCTGTTAATGGTTGATAAGCGCGTGTTCTTGTCGGGTGGGACGTTGTGCTATATCATTGCGTTGTAATTCGAGGGTTTTTCGTTTCCCGATCAGAGTCTTGTCAGATTTGTGAATTTTTTTGTTAAAATTTACGCGATGATATATTCGATTTTGGCAGTGAGGACGTGGTATCTTTGAATAGCTGGTGGTTGTATTATTTTGGGCGGTCCGGTAAGTAAGGTTTGGGAGTTGATGGATGAGTCTTTTAGGTTCCTCCCGGATCCAATTCTGCAAGTAAAATGGGAGTGGTAATTTGAATTTAACTGAGAATATTATTGTTTTTTGAATTTGATATTAAATGAGGTGTAGGATCAGTGATGAATTAACTTCCCGAATTCATTTGATTCCAATTGAGAACCCTGCGATCATTGCGTTCGTTTAGAATTATCAATTCCTGATGATTTCCATATTATTTGGACAGATTCTTTAGGTGGATTTCTTTCTCGGGTTTCCGGGTTTCTTATTTCTACTTTTCAAGGAAGGCTTATGAAGGTTTTGAAAAGGCAGGAGTCTTCCCTCGAAAAGGATCTTTATTGGCGATGTCGGTTTTTTCTTCATTGCTATGTTTGGCGATGGGGCGGAGTGTGGTGGATCCAAGGGATTTGGATGATTCCGGTGCTTGGGCTGGTATTTATCTGGATTTTTGAAGCTGGTTTTGGTAAAGAGGGCTTTACCTGTGCAGTCCCCGTGATTTGCTTTGTCCGCCGGTATTTTGATTAAAGCAGGATTGGATGTCTTTGGAACCTTCAGAGATTATCGGTAAATTTTAATTTAGCTTTGTATTGAGTGGAGATGGGTTAGTCTCAATGAGAAGTTGTTTATCCTGATTTGGATGGGTTGGAAGTGATGGGAATAGGACCATATTGGCCCCGTAACTCAGGAGGCTTTTGATGGAAAAATCTCGTAAGGTTTTGCGCCAGTCGATGCGGAATATTGTTTAGCGTTAATCGTTTACAAAGATTTACGTACTGATTTCCGGCAGGTGTTCCTATTCTCTTTTTTTTGGGGGGAAGAGTTCCGTTTGGATATATCCTAGCCGGAAATGGATTTGTTAGGGATTGGTATTTAGTTTGGTGGTGGAAAAATTTGGATCAAAAAAGATTCATTGCCGCCAAAGCCAGTTTGATCCCAATCCCCCAAATCTTTGTTGGAAAAAAGTAAAGATATTCGGAGATAACGTATCTGTCCTTTTTTGTTCCGTGTTAAGTCGTGATAGAACTGCTAATGCAATAAGCATTTTTGGAGTGGCATTTTTCGTGATTCTTTGCCTGAAGGATAACGTGATAAGCAAGTGTTTGGAATTGGATTTCTGGTCGGGCTTTCGATTATTTTCTTCTTTTGGAGTCTTAGTTTGCCAGTCATTGGGATTTGATTGGTGTCGGGAGTGGTTGGTCGTCATTGGTTGCTGGCTCAAGGGTTTTTCAGGCTGTGTTTGTATGGGCAATGTTTGCTTTGTGGTGATTTTTTCGGTTTTGGACTTTTAAACTTAAAACAACCGATTAGGCTATGTTTGAGACCTTCAGGATTTAGAAGGATGGCTTGGATATATCTCAGATGTTGAGCCTGGGACCGAAGGGTTTATTTGCAAGTATTTGGCGAGAGGACTTAATGTTCTTTGACTTATTGGGATTTGTGGGTTTGGGATTGATGATTTATTTTTAGGGGATTGGGTCGGTTTTTTTTTTTCGTGGGTATGTTTTTGTCGATTGTGATTGGTCCTTAAGCTTGGTTTGATACGTTAATAGTAGGTGGCGATTGTTATATGGGTTCTGGACCAATTTTTGATGAATACTATACCAAAGGGATTCTGGTTTTTTGTAACATTTTGGTATAAGATTTAATGGATGGTTGTTATTTGTGGAATTGGTGGGGGTGTACCGGATGGCTGGAGACTTGCGGATTTTCTGGTTTTGGGCTGCTTTGAACGCCGTAAAGAAGATGATTAGTTGGGTGAGGGAGTCAGTCAAATTTTAGGTGGGAAGGCGATTTTCCGCTGGTTTCTTTATCAGAAATTAGCCCTTCAGCCCGGAAGAGCCGAGGGGGGTTTTTTGCGTTACTGTTGGCCCGAAGTGCAGGTAAATATAGATGGATTGAGTGTCGCCTTTTGAATTTCCGCCGTATTATTGAATTTTAGTAAATAGATTCTATTTTTGTTGTATTTAGCCAAACTGCTATTATTTATTGGGTAGAACACTTTTACCGATGTGTTAACCATTTTAACTAGAGTCTTTGGTGTAGATTTTTACACCTTTTTGTCAATTTCCAATTTATAATGTTCTTTGTGGTTTTGCGTGGCTTAACCAAATCCACTGAGTAAAATTCAGAATCATCTGTTGGTTTGTTTTTTTGTGTTTCAAGTTCATGGATGTTGAATGAAGGGTTGAATTAGTTTGCTTGATTTTTTAGAAGGGGTGCCGGTTTATGAGGAATGGGGGGTTTTAGATCTTCAAGTTCTATTGGGATTTTTTATTAGTCAAATTGTGATTTTTCCTAAATTTCTGTTTCATTACTGATGCTGTTTCTTTTGTTTTGATAAATTTATTGGTTTTTGCTTGCTTCTGTTGACCATTAAGCGAGACTTTGTGAATCGTCATATTATGATTCTGTAGTTGGTTGTGGTTAAAGGAATGATGTTTTTTTCTTTGTTATTTTTTCTGATGATCAGGAAGTTGTCGAATGGCCATGTATGAGGAGATTTGCCCTGATGTTTTTCCCAGGGATATGGTTCGGCTAAACCATGACCTGGCTCAGTAAATTGTCCTTGTGGGTTTTTGTTGGATTTCGGATTCTTTAGTTGAGGATTCTTTTCTATTGGTTAAACTTGCGTGGAATTGGGATTTTGTAATTGTGTGTTGGAGACTTATTTTCGCGGCGTGTGTTTGTATGTGGAGGACGTTTGATTTGATGTGAAAGGTGATGGGGGGGATAGGCTACTTGCTGCGTGACCTTTATTTTTTTTAATGGCGATATGGAAGCACTTTGAAACGATTAAATAATAATTCCGAGGCAGACTTTTGTCAGTTTTGGAATTGTTGCGTCGTTTGTAGTGTTTTCGGTTTTTCTTTGGTATTTCAAGACACTTTGGAGCTACTGAAGGTGGGTTTGATTGACGCAGAAGCGAGTTGGATTTCATTTACTAATATCTGGGAGAAGGGTTTAGAGTAAGAGTGGAAGTGGATTGATTTTTTCCGAATGAAGAGTTATTGAGGATAAGAAAAATTTTACAACATGGCTGTTTCCGTATGCGGAATAAATTATATCGATCATGGTCGTTTTTGTTGGTTTTTGCTTATGGGATTTGCCATTTTGTTGTCTGGTAAGAGTATTTGTTTTTTTCGCCATAATCGATCATTTTTTAGTTTATTCGGGTTCGATGCAGTGGGATCTGATTTATGTTCTTAAGTTGTATATTTTGACTCGTACCTGTAATTGTAATGAGGAATCCGAGTTCTTTGAAAGATGGGACTTTGGAAGATCTGAAGTGGATGTTTTGTTTGTAAGTTACGGGTTTGAATGGTTGTAGTGATCAGTATGGGAGGCTTTTGTGATCAGATATTCATTTCTTTTGTTACCGTTTTTCGAGTAAGCTTATGCGTTTTTATCGATGGCTTTTTGAAGTCGGGATTTTGATGGTGGGAGGATGATCCCTTCAATTGCTTATTATTTTGGATTTGTATTTGGAATTTTTTTGATTTTCGTTTATCGGGGGTAGCTTGATCGGATCTTTTTTTTTTTTGCCTTTTTTTTTCTTTTGCTTTTTTTTGGATATTTTTTTTTTTTTATACTAGTTTCAAGTTTTTTATCTGTGTAAGTGAGGGTTTTATTGGAGGAGTCTCACTTAAGGAGATTTACTTATTTGATTTCCGGAGTTAAGGCAAAGTCTGGTTGACGGAAAGAGGGGGTTACTTGGACCGTATTCGATTTTTTTTATGCTGGGGAGTTGTCGGCAAGGTGCAAGTTCATGCTTCTGCTGTTGGTGTATAAAAAGTATTGATTAGATTCATTTTTATTTCTTCTGTGTATTCGAAATGGTTAAGGTTCGGCAGTTTAGTTTTGCTAAGAGCCGAATTGTTTGATTGGTTCATTTTAAGATTGCGATCGGTTCAGTTGGTTTTTTAATTCGGTGTTCCTTTTCTCGATGCGCAGATTGTCTGGTGGCATCGTTTTTCGACTTTTGCAGGTATTAGGTGTGGCATAGGATTAGTCAAGGCAACTTTTTTTTACGATCCACCCGGTTCACTTTTGGTTTTGTTTGCATCAGTTTCTTTTGGTTTGTGCCGCGTTGTAGTTTTCCTCTTTCGGTGAGTATGTGCCCGAGGCCAGGCCCGATTTGGCAATATCGTGGGATTGAGATTTCATTTTGCAGTTTGACTGAGTTTTTCGGGCCGAGCTGCCGTCTTCGTGTGGTAGGGCCATCGTTTGCAAGGATCAAGGGTTTTCAGCTTGCTTTGGAATGCGCGGTAGTGTGATTTTTTGTTTTTGTTTGGTATATGTTTCGTGGATTTCGCGTTATTTTAAATTCATACCTGTTGAGGGAGTGGGTTCTTTGTCCAAATTGCCTGATAGTTCAGTGCAGCTATTAGTGATTGCTTCTGGCCAAAGTCGATGTGGGTTCACCTTCGGGGATTGAGGAGTGCAGCTGTTCTATGTTCAGCTGTCGCACGACTGGGTGAGTTGCCTGGTGATGAAGGGCCATGGTAGGTTTTTTGGCCCTGTTGGGCGCGCGCCCGCTCTCTCTCGCGCTCGCATGTCCTGTTTTCGCTCTCTCTCTGCTGCAGGGGAGTCTGATGTCGCTCATTATTTGTGCGTCTCCGATTGTATTCTGTTTGGTTTTAGTAAGTAGTTCTTCTGGTGGTGGGCCAAGCTGCTAGCTGTTAGATTTCGCTTGGAGGCTGGTGTTCGCGGACTGCGATTTGTCGCTTTGGGCTGAACGTCTGGTTATGGCTGGCTCGCACTTTGGCGCGTTAGTTGCAGCAGATTATGGTGGTCTGTGTGTGTAGGTGAGACGTGGGTGAGTTTGTAGATGTTGCGCGCACGGGGCGGGATCGTGTGGCCGCCGTCCGTGCCTTCGTCTCGGCGCGTGCGTATTGGGTCAAGCTTGTCCGGTCTCGAACGTTCGCTGCTGGGCGAAGGTGGCTTGTGTGTGGTACGCTCTTCTAGCGTGCCCTTTGGTTGGATGGGCCGTTTTGCTGTCCGGGGAGCTGTCTGTAAGGGGGTGGGCTGTGAGTGACGGGTTGGGGGAGTGGGGGTTTTTGGGTCTCTTATGCTTTTTTTATTTTATTGTTCACCTGAAGTCGCGCCACGGATTTCTTTATCTTTTGGGTGAGTTGGGCCTGAGCGCCCTGTGTGTACTGCGTATTTCGTCCCGTCTTGTGGTTCTTTTTTTTTCAGCCACTCGGGAAATCTCTCTCCAAGCACCGCTCTTGTTACTTTTCGCGCGTGCAGTGATTTGTGTAGATTTTGCGGCCGCTGAACCGATTTTTTTGGGGCGAGTCTTCGGCGATGATCTGTATCGTTCTTTAGGGTCTGCGCGGGATTTGCTTCGTGTACTCGTCCGGTGAGCTAGAGACGCGCGGAGCTATCTGTCGTGACTATTTATGGTCTGTGTGGGAAGCTCATAGTCTTCATTTTAATGGTCTCGTGCTGCTGTCCTGACGGACTGAGAGTTAGTCGACCTTGGATATCGATGTTGGAGGCGCTGTATTTTAGATGAGGATTGGATGTGCTATCGATGTGTATTAGTTACTGGTCGTGTGCAATATTTAGTGCCTTTTTGGTCCGTTGATTTTCTTTCGTTTCCATTGGCTGTCAGGTAGGGAGGAGGGGTATTTTTCCGGCCAAGGAGGCGTGATGTAAGGGGTTTGGGAATGTGTCTGGCTTGGGGGGTGATTTTGTGGGTCGAGGGTTTCTGAGTTTTCAAATGGTGGACCAAGTAGCCAAGGATTTGTCCTTGTGCTTTTGTATATTAAAGGTTATCTAGTTAGCGCTGTTTGTTTCGGATTTTAATTTGGCTTTATTATAACAGTTGTCTTCTTGGGAGTTGTGGGAGTTACCGATTCGGATCTTTTTGGTATAGTTATAGTCAGGTAGATTTATTAGATAGTTGACTTATTTTCAGGGATAATAAGAGCTAGGTACTGCTGCGTTTTTGGTTATTTTCATTTTCCTAGTTGTGTGAAGTTTGTCTTGTTGGCTGGCTGAGCGATTATTGGCGGACTGGTCCTTTCGGGCATTTTCGCACGCACAGGTGTTGGGAACTGTTCATTCGGAGCGCCTTTGAGGACTAGTCGTTGTTGAGTCGCGTTTTGGTGCTGTCTTGTGTGTGTAGAGCGAGCCGATGTGTTTAGCTGTGACTTGGGTTTCTTGTTTATGACCGCTGGGACACGTTTCGGCTCACTATCGTGATGACTTGGAGTGGCCGGGACGGTCGTGAAGTTTGTCTTGTGGTTGTTGGTTTTTTGTTCGCAAGTTGGTTTCGTGCGTCGGAGTCGTCTCTTGCGGCGTGCTGTTTTTTTTCTTGTTCTCTCGTAGCTTTTCTGGGGCTTGTTTTGTTGACAAATGCTCGTCGCGTTGGGTTAGGCTCTTCGGTGTTTGCTGGAATTCGTTGGCACACTGCATGTTTGACGGAAATCCCATTGCAAGGCTTTGGGGAAAGAAGCGCTCGGCATTGTGTGCGCGCGAGATTGTGTTTGCGCGTTGCTGGCATTTCGGGCACTGTGCTCTAGTTTGATTAATGTGGTTGGTGTCAAGTGGGTTGTGGAGTGTTGTTGGGCGTTGCGCTTGAAGTTCTTGATTGGATTGTTGAGAGATATAGTGCAAAGCAAGCCCGTAGCTTAGAGCGGCGGGGCGCGTGGTGTTGTTGTGGTCAATATTTGCAGTTTTCTCGTTTTTCGATCCTAGTTGGGGCGTCCTGTTTGATTCATTGGCTTTGATGTTCAATTAGGGACCCGATTTTTTGATGATTGATGAGACGTATTGACTGTTCTACATTGGTCAAGGGTGGCAGTGCGTATTTCTGGGTCTGGGTTTTTTTATCGCGTTCAGGTTTTTCAGTGAAGTCTCTTAGCCTTTTCTGGTTGCGCGTTTTGTGAATGGTGGATGATTAAGTATTTCCAGTTCCGTATTTCAGTATTTTTAGGTGCGAAAATTCGCTATCGTTTGTTCAGATTGATTGGTTCGTTCCGTTGTAGTAGTTTTGAATAGGCATTGAGGTGAGATACGAATGATTTCATTCGCTTTTTTTTATGGGTTTCATTGACGAAGGCTGGATAGTAGCGAATTGAATGGCCGGCATTGACGTTTTTCGTGCAGAACAATTCTTTGCTTAATTTTAACGCGGGTTTTGAGATCTTGTTTAGTGTAAAAGGCTTTGCTGCCGCATGAAGAATTTTGGTAAGTGGATACTCTTTTGATTGTTGATGTATCGAATGTGTATTGTTGGGTTATTGGAGCTTTGTTTTTCGTGGTAGTTTGATTGACTTCTCAGGCCGTCTTCTATAAGAGTTTTGAGGTTAGATGAGCTGGCAGAATCAGTTCTTTCGTGTTTATTATTTGGATGGTTTGAGAATTGGGTTATGTGTATTTAAGATAAATTGATTTTATCAAATGAGGCTTTTGAACGGTCGAATTAAATTTCAAAATTCGATGACAGATTTCCTGAATATCGCTTGAGATTGGTGTTAACTATTTTAGGTTTAATCACGTTTTTTGTCACAAGGATCTTTTAGGTTTAAATTCCCCGATTTGTGGACAGGGTTGGTTTTCTCTTTTGTTGTTTTTCGTCTAGGATCTGTCAGTGTTGCATGGCAAGGTAGCAGCATGTATTGGCATATATCTTGGTTTGGACGTCTGACGCTGTTGCTGGTTTTTCCTCTGGGTTTCATATGGATTCTTTATTTTGTATGCAACCTTATCGCAGTAAATGACGTATTTATTCGAGTCCTTTTGAATGGGCATTCCGCTCTCCTGAAATGGATTTTGATTTGCCTTGTGGATAGACCAGTGTGAGATCCGAATTGGTTGGGCCGCGCCGGAGTGTTAGAGGGGTGATGTAATTGAAGGTCTCTATTGTTCTTCCTTGATTCTTATGATTGTTCGGGAGTTATTAACGCTAATGGGCTCCTAGCCAGCGGCAATAAATTGCTTCGTTTTTTTTGCTTTTGGATGAGCCTTAATGATCGTAGTGAATCTGTGATTGTATCGATCGATTTGGAGGTTAATTTTTTCGTTTCGATTGGAAGTTTTGAAGGTTTCCAGCAGTGGATTTGGCGCTGAAACTTCAAGCTCGGATCAATCATAATTTTTGCCGTCGTTTTGAAGCAATGCAGAATGTCCACCACAAGCGGGTTGGAGTGTTTACTAGTTCTATGATAGGGTGTGGAGATGGGTAGTTTCTGAGGAATCGGGAGGGTATTTTTGAATTGGGAGATTTTGAGTTTGTGTCCAATCATTGTCCTGTCGTAGGAGTAGGTTGGTAATTTCTTCGGAAATATTCAGCTGTTTTCATATTGGTTGTCTTGGCTTGGAAGGTACAAATCAGGGCTTAATTGAAAAAAACTCCGATGGATATAAACGGCATAGCTATTAAAGGAATCATGGATTCTTTGGTGATTTAGATCATCTTTTATAAAATTTTAAAATGAAGTGGGTGTGATTCAAGTGATAAACCAGGTCATTGAAAAAAGTGAGCAATTGTATTATTTCAGCTTAACCACTATTGTTTTTCATTTAAATCATGCGGCAATCATAAGATGGATTAATCAATATATTGTGGGTTAGTTTGGTTTCTTTATCTTAATGCTGAAAATTTAATTATACTGGCAAAATTAAGTTTAAAGTTAAGGCCAGTCCGGGGGGTTAGATTGTCGAGGGGCTTACCCCCGCTTTTGTGGGTCTCGTGGGACATTGGGATGTAGGTACAAAATTTTGCCCGTTTTATAGCATGTGGCGTGTAGTCATAAGGGAGCATTTTGTTCGATTACCGGCTCGTTGCGAGATGAGTCATATATGAGGATTCGAAGAGGAGATCCTGTGCAAAGCATGGCCCGAGTAGGTGTGGGCCTGCGGCTTTGCCCCAAGCTGGCCAATTGAGTGCAGCAGGTTTATAAAATTTGGCTCAGTATGATGATCCGTCGCATGAATCGAAATATCTGTCGGTGTGGATTTCCTAATTCAGAGAGGCCGTTGCATGGTGTAAACTTTAATAATCATGGCCATCCACAGCAACTCCCGATGAGTTTCAAAAATGCTGGAACTAAAGTGGGGATTATTTATGAGGATTTTTGGATGAGTTGCGACTACAAGTAGAAGTCCTGAGTAAGGAAGCAATTTTGGACAGTCAAGTTCACTGGTACTTTTATTGCTCAACTGGGTCATAGTTATATTTTCGCGACGATTTAGGCAAAATTCAGACTATCCTATGGTCGTAGTGAGAGTTGATGCGGATTGGAAAGTGCGGTCTCAAGCAATCTGGTACTGAGTTTTTGTGACAATTGACCGGTGGTTAGGGGGCCATGCTCATAGTGGAGCCGCTGCGGAAGGCGGTACGCAAGATTTGTGTTGGTGCTCGCGTAACTTTGAATGGTATCAGAAGGATCCACTGTAGACCGGAATATTTCACAGCCTCTTTAAATAGGTACCTTGGAGAATTTGTTACCGAGTTCTACTGGGAGCCACGAGAGTAATTGACGATAAAGGATTTATATTGGTCAAGCCGTTAAAACGTTGTAATGCTGATTTTCCCAATGGAACCACTTTTCGGGTTAGACTTCTTCCGGAGGGAGCTTATGCCATGGTGAAGCGCTTTTGGAATGAATCTCTGGTGGTTTGTAGTGCAAGGAATTGCTGTGTGGAAGTATGATCTATGAAAATATGTAGCTTTTGTCGGAACCAAGTCTTGGCGTGTGAAGCAAAGGTTTGAAGGATTTATGAACGATGGCCGTAGAAGTACGAAGATTATAATCGTTCTAGTATGATTGCAATAAAGGAGGTCGACCGAGGAAGGGATGTAATTAAGCTTTTCAAAATGCCGGCGGAGTGTTGCGCTGATACAGTGTCCATTTTGGTCCCACTATCAATGGAGCCGAGAGATTTCTTTGCATGTCAAGGTGGCCAAGCGGCTCTCGGACTAGCGGATCCGGCGAGCGGCGACGACAGCCGTGAGATTCTGGGATTCCCTCCGGAAAATTAACGTAGATTACTCGATAGGCGGTTGGTTTTGTAGAAGGGGATCGCTGAGATATGTCGTGAGGGCCGTTCAATCTCAAAATTGACCAATGCTCCCGTTAAAGTGATTGGAATGAGAGTTGATGGTTAGCGGAGGTTTATTTGTCGGCCCAGTCCCCCGTTAGTTTTGACGCCCCCGGCATTGGTGGTCAGGAATTGATGAGTTATAATTGAAAGGAAGCTGGATCAATTCCCGAATAGCACGACAGTGATATTCGATCCCGGGAGTAGCAAAGGCTTAGATGAAGTGTTGAATATCTCATTACTTACCATTGTTGGCGAGAGCCAATTACTTTCTTGGTTTGCCAGGCAATATTTTTGTGAAGTAGCGACTAGAGCGGAAAAAGATCCGGCTTCAATTCGTTAGATGGTGGATAGCGGAACTCCAATGGTGAGTCCCAATCCCGATGTGGATCGGTTTGATTGGGTGATCCAAAGTGTGTAATAATTGGGGTAAATTGTGTATGCAAGATTTAGTGTGTTTTCCAATCGAATTAGTGCCAGTAGCGGTATTGCAGGGAGGTGGAACACAGTATTAAGAAAAATTCCCCGCAAGGCCATGATTGTGGAATGTCGTCCTCAATGGAGCATTCGTGGGGTGGAATGTTGATGCGATGGGTTGGGATGTTGGAAACTTGCTTTCAAGAGGGTTCCAAAGAGATTTTGTTCTATATCATCGAATGAGAGTGTGAAATTGTGTTTGGCTTATGTGGTTCCGGATTTGATTACAGGATGGGTGAGCCGGCTTCCGGCTACGGTGGGTATTGGCACCGATTTTTGCTGCGAGGCAGAGATTGGAGCGCCTTTTAATGAGCGGAGGAATTTGATTTGATTGGTGTAAAAAGAGCCTAGGCTTAAATCAAAAGCCTTCTGGCGTATTTCAGAAGGCTTTTTTTAGTTTAATTTCAATCCTTCTTTATGGCAGTATTACCTTTTAATCAGCTTTGATTTGAGATCCAATTCAGGTAATTTCATTCTTCTTTTTCTTGTTTAATAGCAAGCAGCATTGGAAAACTAATTCAATGCAACTTAAGTTTATGATTTTGGTTTCTGTAAGTTGGAGCTCTTTAATTCTACTTTCTGCAACTTGCTTTTTACTCGATTAGTGTAGAAGAGTTTCCAATTCTTTGACTTGTTTTAGAAGTCTGAAAGAAGTTCCCCGAATCATGGAGAAGTATAAATGTCAGTTTCTGCTGTGGATGAATTCCCAAAGAACTCTCTCGAACTGAAAGAACGAGCATATCCACTATTTAACCCTATGAATTACCGATTTCCTGGATACGATTCTAACACACTTTGCATCAGAGGTGATCAGCATGCTTCCATTTCTTTGGAATCCACTTTGGGATCCGCAGTAATCACATCCATAGGCTGGATGAAGAAATGCCGTTGGAAGCGGAACATTGCCATTTGATTGGGAATCCCAGGGAATCATTTCATTCGGGGTGCTGAAGTCATAATTTTCCTTGAAAGTATTATGTCTTTTTCCCAAAGGCATGTTTATATAGCTTGTGAAGGCCAGGCAGTTTGGATATTGGGATTACGTGGAAGAAGGGAAGCCGAGATTTATTTTGAATGTGGTTTGAGGAAAGATTGATCTTGAAAGAATTAGTCAATTCCGGCCTAGAACCAAGTGATTGCATAATGTGGGCCATATGAATGGGGTATTTACATGAGGAATCGCCAAAATAGTGAGATAGGTGTTGGAGGCTTTTTGTGGTGGTGTGCAAGTGTAGGTATTCTATCCTTACGAGAGTTATCTAGGGGCGATTTCAGCCCCATCTTTTGCCGGAAGGGTAGGGGACTTTCTCCGGCTAATCATAATCTAGAACCTTGCAGCCATCGGGGGGGATGAGAAGGTTTATAGGACATTATTGTCCCGGGTTGTGGCATGGGTAGGGCAGAGAATGGCTTTTATTTCGAGATGGAGTATGAGCTAAGGTACGAGATTAGTGATTTGCTGGAAAATAAGTTTGCGTTCCCACTTTTTTGATGAGTCAAGAGGTAGTTTATCGCATGTTATATTTGCTTTTTGGGGAGTAGAAGGGGAGGGTTATTCGAGGTCTGTTGAAAGTAGCCAGTGGTTGGCTCGCTTGTACAGGTATCTACCAAAAGTCTTGTGTTTTGAAAGCGTGGGTTTGATTCAGGTTTGGGAGAGATCCGTAGTTTCAGGCCTTAGGGAGTCACCAACGCGCGAATTTTTAGACCGGCGATTGGTGAGGTGTAGCGGTTGTGTGTGTGTGATGTTAAGTCAAAGTAAGTTGAGAATCCCTAAAAAGATTTGAATCTGAAATAATGAAGTGTAATTGGTAATATTGTCGCTTGCCCGACCGCGCGCCGCAGCGAGATGGATCTTAGTTCAAGTCTGATTAGGAGATTTTCTACCTGGTTGTTCCTATGTCCTTTTTGTGTCGGAAATTGGTGGATTTGACTAAGGCGCA
>Ga0163217_1104926_pt1 | contig 14511 bp, 19 predicted proteins | sample SynspAceP_FD_185933 | JGI IMG/M metagenome (GOLD analysis project Ga0163217, IMG submission 185933) | Saline lake microbial communities from Ace Lake in Antarctica - Synechococcus sp. Ace-P (PacBio error correction) | ecosystem: Environmental > Aquatic > Non-marine Saline and Alkaline > Saline ... | reverse complement strand
AGCACCGAGACATCAGGCCATAGGCACTCGAGGAGGAGCCCCATAGCTGTTGATCACCTGGAGAGCCTGGCCCAGAGGGAAAATCACGCAGCCAACCATTGATGGTGATGGCGCTTTGAGCGAAGTTGCCGTTGGGCGAAGTGCTGAACAGTCCGGATCCGGATTGACGGTTCCCCAGGACATCGCTCTGCATTTTCCAATGGAAGTGGAAAAATCACGATCGAGATGGAGTTGTACATCGCAGAACAGACCAGGAAACACGTAGTCGCAAGCTGAAACCTGGAGGTACCGCCACGGCCGGGGGCCGTCACAGGGGAAGCGGAAGCCCAGGTTTCGCGCTTACGGGATGAGCCTGGAGCTTCCGGCTGTAAAAGCACACCCTTCAGCGAAAGATCATGGCACGGTGACGTGGACGTTGAGGCGTGGGATGTGGTGGACCATGAAAGTCGGGCCGTTCCCAGGGGGATCGGACCGGCGGCCACCTTGCACCCACAGCAACAACGGCTCCGATTGAACACTCGCTGACACCGCGAGAGCGCGTTAGGCGCTGTGGTGCGGCAGCGGCGGCATGCAGTCCTGTAATCCACTGAGCGAAACAGGTTGCAAGCTGAATGGCGGAGTCACTGAACATGTCCTGAGGGACGGCCCAGAGCACGCATGTGTCGTGTGGATGTAGAGGCCGAAGCTGTGGAAGCCCAGGGAAGATACACACCCAGTTGAGGTGGCTGATCAGGGCATCGCGCAAGCCTTGAAGAACGCGATCGAGCACGTTGTCCACATCTTGGCGGGTTCGTAATTCGCGGATTGAGTGCGGATAGCCGCCTGTGGGCACCAGGCCCACGATGATGAAAGCCACCCAAATCCACATGTGGTGGGTAATAGCGACAACTGAGTTGGGTAATCGATCCCGATGTAGGGGATAGGGGAGGCATCGCCATACATGTTGATGCGCCACGATTAATGGTCAGCGACCCAAGCACGGGCAGGTTCACGGCCAACTGGGCATTTGCCAGGAGGTGGTCATTGAACTCGAAACAGACCATCCGTGGCCCTTCGAGCGAGGAACGCAGGGGATCACCCTTCTGGCCTTTCAAGGATCTCCTTCAGGCTGCTGACCATTCCCCAGTTGGTGCGGTTCTGGTGGCCGGCAATGATGAACAGGACCGCGATCGCCAGGTGGTGATGGCGCGATGTCTGTCATCCAGGAGGCTGCAGTGGACGGATTCAATCCACCTTTGAAGGTGAGAGGAAATCGCTTGGAGGAGCCAGGTCCCGGTGAAGAAGGGCGGCAAGCCCTGCTCCAAAGCCTGGGAATAGAGCTGGGGCAATTTCAGCGTCCTGATATGAATTACATGGCGGCAGGGGGATGTCCGCACCCCGAAAGCAATGGACCTTGCCATTGAGCGGAACAGAGGGCCCAGCGTCGATGGCATCCATCAACTGGGTGGTGGGCAGGACCACATGCAACAGGTGTCCAGGTCAGGAGAGGGAGCCCAGTCGAGAAGACCGGCCAGATGGTGGTTGAGCATCGACTCAAAACTTTCTGGAACCCACTCCAGCTTTTGGGAGCTGCCTGTGATAGGGAAGGACACCGGCAGTGACATGAGACCCGGCCATCACCAAGGCGCCGATTGCCGTGCAAAGCAACTGGGACTCATGGTGGGAAACCCCAGGCTCTCCACACATGGAACATGCCTGAGGTGATCTGGGATTTGCCGTGGAAACCGGCGCCCACATCGGCGTGAGAATCTCTTGGCCAAAGATCGGCCAAACCACCTGCCGCACTGGGCTTGACGTGCAGGGATCGGCCAGCCAACCGGGTGTAGTTGGAGAAGCGGGCAACCGTGATAGGAAGGCGCCGCTGGAGCCAGATGAAAATGACGGCCAAGTTCGCCGAAGTGAGCACTGAAGATCTTGCGGAAACTTCCTCAAGATCACTCGTGTGGCTGTCGAAATCGTGAGCCGGGTTTTGGGCGTGGGAGGTTCCAAACCCAAGGTGGTGGTTTATAGGGACCTTTGCGAGGCTGCGATCGAGTGGCCGGCTTGCCGAGCACATCGAAAATCGACAGGGAACAGGGTTCCGTCGGCGGGACCTTCGCCTTTTGTCCCACGCTCTGGGTTGGGCTGTGGCATCGAGACGTTTTCCTCGAGGACGGGATCCGAGGTGGGGTCCACCCCTCGGCGGCAGGCGGGAAAGCCTGGCCGGTGGGTCTCATGGCGTTGGCAGAAACAGGCCCGCCGTGGCGCATGGAACAGCGAGACCAGAGGACCAGCTAATCGCCGAACCCTGCACAACTGGAGCTGAAGTCCCAATGAAGGGGACGCTGGCGAGAGTATAAGGGCCGTGGTTTCGGGCCCCTAGGCGCGGAAGTAACAAAGGTTCATCCAGCGGCTCTCCTGTCAGCGGACAGGGCTCTAGCAAGGGATTACTTATCAACGAGCCAAGGAATTCTGCATTGTTTTTGTTATTCAAAAAAAATTTTGCTTATTCCAACCATCAGTCGCCGCAGAGCCAGGCCCGCCAGGGCAAGGGGAACCCACGCAAAGCGGCGCGCAGAACTTGGTCCAGGGACAGGGGCCTTCAAGGAAACGGTGATCCGAATGATCTCGTTGGGACTTTCGATGGCTGCCCAGCGACGCTGCTCTCCCTGACCGTGCTCCCTCCTGCGGAGGCCTGGAGTGTTGTGGCCATCTGCCGGCCCGGCCGCTCCAACCAACCGGGGCCCCTCCCCCACCAATCCAGCTGGTGCCCTGCAGGAGGTTGCTCCGCCGCTGGCGGTTCAGCAGTGCAGGCACCCTGCTGGCTGAGCGGCAACCGCGGTTGAGGATACCTCTCGCCGCCAACGACGCGGATGCTCCCCGCAAGCCCTGGGATCTGGAGCTCGGAGATCGGACGACTGGCCCCTGAGTGGGACCAGGCCCCCTCGGATCGGCCCCCCACCTCGTGGTTTCAGCTCGACCACAGGGGAACCCTGGCGGCTGAGTGATCCGCCCAGCGACGGGCCTGGCCCCCGTGCGCTTGCACCTGACGATGGCCCCACCAGGCCCGGCAGCCACAGGCTTCAGTGTCTATGCCGCCAAACCCTGGGGTGAGGGCGGTGAATGAAATCAGCTGGTGGTTTCGCCAGGTCAGATTGCACCGCGCCGCCGTCAATCCTGCGAACTACCCGTCGCGGGCTCTGCCCAAGCTGATTCAGCCGCCATTCCTTTTGATCAGGTAAGGGAGCAGCCTGTCCCGATCGACTGGTTGCCTGGTGGATGCTCCGCTGCAGAGGCTGCGTGATGACGATCGCCACTGCTGCTGCGGTCACGGTGAACGGCGACAGTTTCCTGGTCGAATTCGCCAGACCACCGTCTGGCTAACGGGCTTGCGCCAGGCGGCAATGCGGTGCAACTGGAGCTTCCGGACAGGGCCTCGTCGACTCCCTCAACCTCCTTACAAACAGCCTGGTCGAGAGGTGGACCTCGCTCCGGAAGGCGACAACGCTGTGCTTCAGGGGACACTTCTCGGCCCGCTGAGCTCGATCAGATCCTGGCCGGGCGGCAGCCGAGCCGAGGGCCCCAACGCAACCAGCTTGCCGCTGCCAACCGGCGAAAGCCCGGAGCCAACCGTTGCTTGACGCGCCAGGAACCGACCCAGCCCAATTCCGACTTTTCCGCAGAAGAGCCGCCAGCCCCCCAACCAGGGACCAACACGTGAACCCGTAACAGCAGAGAAGCGACCACCCCAGCGGCAGCATCCCGGAGACCAGCGCCCGAAACCGATGCGCCGTCGTCCTTTCCAAACGCAGGCTGTCGTCCCGCCCGACGCGGCTGGCAAACGGCCTGGACCCGGCCGGATTGGACAAGTTGAGGCTGATGGGCGAACACATCTGCTGGGGGTCTGGGTCTTGGAGTAAAGCTCCAGGTGGGTCGGTTCTGAGTCGGCTGGAGCAGCCGGCCTGCTGCAAGCGAGCAGGCTGCGGACGCACCGCTCGCTGAGTTTCTGGCAGCATTGGGACAGCGCCGCCGCGTTCGTGGTGCGTAGGCGCCTGTGGCCCGCAATCACCCGACTGATCGCGCCCCTCCTTCAAAGGCAAAGCCCGAAGGACCCCCGCCCGTCGTGGTGGTGGATCGGCTGGTCGCTTCGCCATCCCCCTGCTGGGGGGGCATTGGGCCGGTTGGCGAAATTCCCTCAGCCAGCGGGTGGACCGCCTGCTGGGGGGGCAAAGCGGTGCTGAGCGGATTCAAGCGGGCGGCCGCGGGTCGCCTGCCCCTGATTGCTTCGGCCGGGACTGGGGCTGGCGGCGGGGGGCCGGCGGCGATTGGGAATGGGCTGTATGAGGCGGCGCGCGGGGGCCGGGGCCCTGAGCTCCAGCAGGAGGCCGGCCGACCCTTCATGCAGCAGCTGGACGCGGCGGCCGCCGGGCCCAAAGCCGCAACTGGAGGTCGGGCCTTTCGCTGCACGTCAGCCACCGCCAGGGCCCAGGCTGCCCCGCTTGGGCCACCCGCCCTTGCCTATGGATGGGGGATCGGCTGTGAGCGAGACACGAGCCTCAGCCTCTGGTACGCGGCTGTCGACAGGGCCCTCAGCGAGCACCAACTGGCGCCGCAAGCCGGTGGCCGGGCTGGCCAGCTTCGATTCGCAAAGGGATGAACCGGCCCTTCTGGCCCTGGCGCAGCAGCGAGGGCTGGCCCGCTGCGCCTGTTTTGGGGCACGCAGCCTGGCCCCGGGGCGGTACCCACCCCATCGCTGGCTGTTAGAGAAGGAATGGGGCACCGCCAGCGTTCGCCGAGGCCGCAGCCCGGCTTCGCCGCAGGGACCGGCAGGCTTCACTGCTGGTCAACAAAGCGGATCGACGGGCAGCCAGCGCCGCACTGGGCCTGACGTGGCCAGGGAAGGGGCGCCAGAAGCAAGGGGCCGCCACCTTGGCGATCGCAAGGGCCGCCCAGGCAATGGGCGCCCGCCCCAGGGGCACCTCCACCTCCATTGGCAGTGGCCCAGGCAAGCCTCGATCTGCTCACTCCCGACGCCCGCCAGGCCCTGGCCCTCCAGCACGGTCTGGGTGGGCTACGGGCTCTATCTCGACCTGCTTGAGCCGCTGGCCGGCGACCCGACCAGTGCGCTGCGACCGGCCAACTCACCCAGGAACGCCCAACGCTGTGCCCGGCCCTGGATCTGGCCAGCCAGGGCTGACGTGTCCTGGTCTCCTCAGGAGGACAAGCGGCATCTACGGCTATGTCCGGGCTGGCCCTGGAACTGTGGCTGGCAGCGCTGAGGACGGCAGCAGAACCGGGGCTTCAGCGTGCACCCCGGCCTCTTCTGCCCTGCAGCTGCGGCGGCCGGGTCGGGGCGCCGCTGATGCACGACTTCTGCACGATCAGCCCAGCGATCGGTCACGCCCTGGCCCATCGATCGAGAGGCGCCTGCGGGCTTGCGGCCTTGGGCGATTTTGTGGTGGCTCTCTACAAACCTTCGCTCGCTCGGCCGCGACTGGCAGCATGGCCAGGGCCCTGGTAGGCTTTGCTGGCCGAGGGGCGCACCACCGCCATTTTCCCGTGTGCTGGCCCGCCAACTGGGGCCGGCCAGGAGGAGCAGGTCAGCCTGCACCGGCTCGGCGAACCTCCCCCCACTGACAGGTCGACATCTCAGCCTGTGTGCTGGTGGGACAACAGCACCCACCCGGCTGCAACGGAACGGCCGGATCGTGACCCGCGCGGCTATCCAGGCGCTGAAACTGGGCAGGCCGGCATCAATCGGGATGACAGGATTCGAACCTTTGGGGCCCGGGGCCCCCCCCCTTTCAGTCCCTCCAACCGAAGTGCGCTACCAAGCTTGCGCCACATCCCGTTGGGAAGAGGGCTAGGGCGATCAATCAACGCTCCCCCTACATTTGAACCCCAGCCTTTGGGAGGCCCTTGCGTTTCTTGCTGAAAACCCGAGTGGCTGCGTGTCAAAGGGCTCCGGCACGGGAGCGCATTGGGGCCGTTGCCGACCTGCTCACCACCTGGCGCTGAAACCCGTCTGTCAGGAGGCCCAGTTTGCCGAACATCGGTGAATTGCTTCGCCAAGCGGCACCGCCACCTTCTGATCATGGGCCGGGCTTGCACCGCGCCTTGCCCTTACTGCGACAGTTCACTTCGACAAGAGCGTGCGCACGCTTGATGCGAAGCGAACCGCTGCGGCTGGGCGAGCGGTGGCACGGCTTGGCTGAGCCATGTGGTTATCACCTCGGTCAATCGCCGACGACCTCGACGGACGGGGGGCAGCCAGTTCGTTGCCTGCATTCCAAGCAGGTGCGCGCGCGCTCCCCCGGCACCACCATTGAGCTGCTCCGTCCGGATTTCTTGCGGCAACTGGGACGCCCTTGCCGCCGTGATTGGCGGCCGGGGCCGGATGTGCTCAACCACAACATCGAGACGGTGCCCCAGGCTTTACGGCAGGTTGCTTACCCCAGGGGATCTACGCACGCTCCCTGGAACTTGCTTGAAACGGGTGCGCGAAGGCTGGCTCGCGCCTATACAAAAATCCGGTGTGATGGTGGGGCTGGGCGAACGGCGACGAGGAGGTGCTGGACGTGCTCGGGCGATCTCACCAGCACCGGTCGACATCGTCACGATCGGCCAGTACCTCTCACCAGGCCCGAAGCACCTGCCGGTGCAGCGGTTGTGAGCCCGGAGCAGTTCAGCTTCCGGCTCCATGGCGAAACCGAGCTTGACTTTCCTGCAGTGGTCCAGCTTCGCCGCTTTCACCGTAGCAGCTACCACCGCCGGTGAGGTGCGACGGCTTGATGCCGGGAGTTCCCCGCTGAACGGCCACTAAAAACCGCCACCTTCACCCGCTCGCTGAGGCCCAAGGGCGGCCGCCGCGGGAACGAGCACTTGAAGCGTCACGCCCACTGGGCCAGTTGGCAGATTTCGGCGCCTTGCGGGGCTTGCCTGTGACTTCCCAGATGGGTTTCAAGCACGGCTTGAGCAACGCTTCCTGCTCGGTGGTCTTCAAGGGGGTGGATGGCAACGGTCTCGGTGTTGAGGCGACCGGGAGAGGGCGTCTTGCTCATCGAGCAGAAAAGCCGGACACCGGCCGGTCATGCCGGCAGCGCGTTGCGACCGGTGTGCCCAGGGATCACACGATGCCGCCGGTCATAGTATTCGCAGCAGTTGAATCAACCACTGCCCTCAACACGCATGGGCGCCGCTGTTGCCGAACCGCGAAACGTTCACCGGCGCGGCCGAGGCAAAAAGAGCGCGCCGGTGGCGCCATACAAACATGGTTGCGAGGATCACCTGGGCGCCCGGATTGACACGCAGCGGGGGGAACCAGGACGATCGGCCGCCATTCATGGCTTTGCCGAACGTAATCGTTGGCAATCGCCCTCCAGCCGCACGTTTCATCCCCATCAGCAGCAGGGCGCACCGAAACTTCTGACCGGCGACACCCTCGAAGTGGAGATCGAGGCGGCCACGAAAACCGGTTGTTGCCATGGCGGCCCGGCTATTTCCACCCGCCAAGCGAGCGCAGACTGGCTGCGGTCGGTTGTTGACGATCGCCCAGCTGCGGCTGACCTGGCCATGGGGACTCGATGGCGGCCAAGAAACCTGCGGTCGCTGAGCAATTTGAATCTTCAAGGGATCGGCCCATTTTGCCATTGGGCTTTGCCCGGTGCTTCAGCAGCTGCGGGTCGGCCGCCTGGGGGATGGGCATCGAGCAGCAGGTGAGATCCGGAGGAGCCGGTTTTGGGTCAGCTCAAACCGCCCGGGGCACGAGCAGCTCGTTGCGGCCGATTCAGATCTTCAAGGCCGGCGACACCCCAAAAACAGGCCCTGAGCACTGGCGAACTCCTCGGCCACATACAGGAGAGGAAATTGACCACATGCTCCGGCAGGACCGGTGAAGCGTTGCGCAGGCTTCTTTTTGCGAGGCCACCCGAACGGCAGTTATTGGTGTGGCAGATCCGGGCCATGATGCAAACCTCGGCGATTCATCGACACCGAAACCGAGCAACTCCTCGGCGCCCAGCAGCGCAGCCATCAGCACGTCCCAGCGGTTCTTGAGGCCGCCATCGGTGCGTAGCAGCACGCGATCACGCAGACCATTGACCGGCAGGGCTGCGGGCTGCACTTCGGAGAGCCCCAGCTCCCACGGGGCTGCCGGGCGGTTTGATCGAAACTGAGCGGCGAGGCGCCGGTGCCGCCATCGTGGCCGGAAATCTGATCACATCGGCATGGCCTTGGCCACACCGGCGGCAATTTGGTGCCGATACCGATCTCGGCGGACCAGGTTCACCGAACCTTGGCGGGGGCAGTGAACCTGGTGAAAGATCGTGAATCAGCTTGGGCCCAGATCCTCAATGGAAAGATGATTCGTGGTGCGGGGGGTGGAGAAATCAGGGCCACCCAGGGCTTGCTGTTGCGCAGCCCAGCGATGTAGGCGTCCACCTTCGGGCCGGGAAGCTGGCCGCCTTTCGCCGGGCTTGGCCCCCTGGGGCCACCTTGATCTCAAGCTGCCGCCCACTGCGTAGGTAGGCCGGGTGGTCACAACCGAAGCGGCCGGAGGCGATCTGCTTGATCGCTGAGCAGGGCCGAGTTGTCTCCGTGCGCAGCCCCGAATCTCGCAGCGTGGGCGAGTGCCCCCTCATCCACATCCTCAAGGGCGCGAAGCGGGCGGAATCCTCACCGCCTTCGCCACTGTTGCTCTTTCCGCCGATCCGTTCATGGCGACGGCCAAGAACCTCATGGGCTTCGCGCGAAAGGCGCAAGGCTTCAGCCACCGGTGGCAGAAAGCGGCTGCAGATTGCTCTCACGCTCTCACCTGGTCGAAGCGGCAAGGGTGTGGCGCCAGCTTCAGTTCAAGCAGGTCGCGCAGGGCCGTACCGGCGGTGCTCGAGCAGGGTGCGGTAGGTGGAGAAGTGGTCGTAGCCAGGGGCCTGCAGCCTACGGCGGCATGCAGGGCCCTTGCCATCTCCGGGCTGTTGAGATGAATTCTCCGCCGGTGCGTATTGGACGAAGGCCATGGAACTTCCAACTTGCTCGGTTCAGCTCCGGGTAGGCCCTTGCGCATGGGAAGGCCAGGTTTCGCTGGCCAGATCGGGGCCAGGCTCAGGCGGCCGACCCGGCTGGTTGGTGCCCCTTGAAGGGCCAGGGCTGATCAGATGGCGCGAGCCATGGCCTCGAAGATCTGGGCGCCGTGATAGGCTGGCAGCAACGAGATGCCGATCTTGGAGAGGATTCTTGCGCAAGACCGGGCCATCCAGGGGACCTGGCGCACGTTGGCCTGGGCGGCGGCGGCATCGAGGCGTGGCAAGCTTGCGCGCGCTCCATCAGCGACGGGTCTGTGGGGATGTCGAGCCAGTGCGGGTTGGTTTCCAGGTGAAGCCAGGGGCAGACGGCGCTGGCGCCGCGAAGCCGATCCCAGGCAGGCCAGGTGGTGGGTGCTCCAGCACTGGCGGTACTGTCGCCACCAGGGAGACCTGCAGGACGCGCCCCAGGCGCAGGAGGTGGCTGGTTTGAACCGCTCCAACCCGCAAGTAACGGCGGTGTAGGTGGTGGTGGTGTAGACCGGTTACAGGACGGCCTTGGCACAGCGGTCGGGTTTGGAGCGGTCAGAGAGACCAGGATCTGGCACCCCTCCCTGACGGCGGCTTCCGAGTCGGCGCAGAGCTGTTGCAACCGCCGGGACTCCAGGTCCGCCTGGCCCGGTGCCGACGGAGAAGAGGGTCGGACAAGCTGACGGTGGAGAGGGCCCTGACAGGAAGGGCGGCCAGTTCACGCTCGTTGAGCAGCGGGCTATCGAGCGTGCAGCACCGAGGCGGCAGGAGGGTTCGGGCCTGAGGGCTGAGCCGCGGCGGCCAGATTGCATCTCCAGGCTCATCACCAGCTCTTCGCGGAGCGGTCGATCGGCCGGATTGTGACCTGGGCAAAACGCTGCTTGAGTAGTTCGTAGAGGAGGTGGGGCTTGTGGAGAGCACCGCAGGGGGATGTCATCGCCATGCAGAGGTGGGCTCTTGCCCTGAAACCCGGCCTGTCTCGATCACCAGATCAGATCCTCGGCCGTGAGCCCGAGGCGGTCTGGTGGCTGGAGCAGAATCGAGTTCCGCCCATCGATTGGCGTCCTGCCAGGGCTGGGCCTTGAAGGCTTGCGGCGTTGCTCCTGGAGCCAGGCGCCATAGGGATGGCGGGCCGCCACCTCTTCCTGACCTGCCCATCTTCAGCAGCGACCGTTTTCCAGGGTCGAGCGGCCAGGCATCTGGCAGGGCCGAGCCGACCTTTTCAATTGATCCGGCTTTCCTCGATGGGCAACCACACCGGTTCCGAACCCCATCACCACCAGGCCATCGCGAGTGATGCAGTAGCGGGCCAGGCCGCCAGTCCGTTGCGTAATCCAGCGAAGCACCCCACACTGCGTCCGTCCATTGGAACCAGCCAACGCCGGGACAACATCCCAGGTTCCTGGAGGCAGGCGGAGTTACTCGTAAAATGCCCGCCCACCTCTGGGCGGGAATCGAGTTCCGGCTGCTCGCGAAAGGCCTCAGGACCAGGGGTCAGGAGGCAGTCGGTTGATGGGCGGCCGCTTGCGCAACCATCAGCTCGAGCATGGCGTCGAGATTGGCAGAAATCGCTGAACGGCGCGTTCAAACGGGCTTTGAGGTCGGCGGCGGCGGCACCCCAGGCGGGGCATCGAGGTGGGATTTCGGCGGCCTGGGCCCGTTGAGATTGCCCAGCAGGGTATTGATTTCACCGTGTGGCCCAGCACCGCATCGGCTGGGCCAGGGGGCCAGCGGGGCAGGGTGTTGGTGCTGAAGCGGCGGTGATACACCGCGAAACTCACGGCAAAGCGCTCGTCTCTCAGGGTCGTTGTAGAAGGCGGGCAGCACTTCCGAGCGCAACCATCCCCTGTGTAAACAGGTTGCGGCCGCCTGAACGAAGCGAAGTAAAAAGTCTCGAACTTCAGGCCCCCAGGTTTTTCCCTGACAGGTCACGACGCCGAGCGGCAGCGAAACAGCAGCGCCCTCCAGGGCATCACGCTGGCGTCGGACTCCACCAGCCATTGCTCGATCACCGGGCGGTCTGCGGGCCAGGGGGGCCGAGAACACTGGGTCAACCGGCCACCGGGCGCCCAAACCCAGACTGCGCAGGCCAAGGCTTTGGGCGGCCTGTTCACAAATTTGGCGGGGCCGCTGCAGCCGCTCCGGATCGGCCGCAGACAGCATGGGCCAGACCCCGCCGGTTTTGGGGCCCGTTGCGCGCGATTCCGGCCAGACCGCTTCGAGAAAAACTTCCAGGGGGATGCCGAGAGAATGCCGGCGCCATCGCCGGAGTCCGCTGTCACCCACAGCCACCGCGGTGCTCCATGCAGCTGAGGCCTCAGGGCTTGCAGCAGGCAGGCCATGGGAGCAGCACCATCAATGGGCCAGGAAAACAAACCCCGCAGGCGTCCTTTCCCCTGGCGGACAGCCGCCGGTGCCGGGCTGTCGCATGGGGCCAGAGGGGACGGGAGGAATGCGGCATGGACCGGAACCAAACTGCCAGAAACAAGCGGCAGCCCTGATTGACGCAGGGTGGCCACCCCAGTGAGCGGACACAACTCTGAGGGACAGGTGCCTGGGCTTAGCGTTCACCAGCAAACGGAAAAGGCTGATGCGTGGCCGATCCCGCCAGCGCGTTTTATGGGCCGCTGGCTCTGCTTGACAGTTTTGACTCTGCTTCCGATCCGGCCACTGGGGCCGGGAGCTTCCGCTCAGTCCGGCTGGCGACCGGCGACCGTCAACCGGCTTGAGCCGCCTCCGGCGAGAAACGCGGCAAGACAACAGGCCAGAGACGCAAGAAGGCAGCGACTTTGGTGATCAAACGGCCTGGCCAACAGGCCGTGGCAATGGCTTCAGAGCGATGGAGCCGCCGCATCGCAGTGTGGCTGGCCCTTGGAGGTGCTCCAGGGCCAGCTTCGGCTTCAGCAGCGAAAGCAGGCCAGGGATGGCGGCCCCTTGAGTGGAATGGTTCGGTCAGACCCTCAAGGTGGCCCCCGGCTCAAACTTGCGCAGCCTCGATATGAAGTCGGTCTGGATGTGGGCCAACCTTCGCTGCCCGCCGGAGTCCGCTTGAAAGCACGGCCGAGACACTTGAGATTGAAATTCCGCGGCGGCTTAGGTCGGAATCCGGGTCTCCTCAAGCGGGGAACCGCCGCTATTGGGCGGCCGCCGCGGGTGTGGATCTCGATGCATCGCCCTGGTGCGCCAGGGAGCGGCAGCTGCTGCTGGGGGCTGCGCAGCACCGCCGGGCAGCGTGCTGAAAACTCCAGGGGCTTGTTTCGCGGCGCGCCAGAGCGATCAGGGATTGACCCTCCAACGCCCTGGCCGTGGTTCCAAGGTTTCTACCCTGGGAGGGCCGGCCCGGGTGGTGCTCGATCTCGCCGGGGTCGGGCTGGCTGGCACCCTGCTGCCGTTGCGGTCGGCGAACGCCGCCAACCCCGGCTGGATCCACGGTTGCAGGCCCTTACTGAGCAGCCCAGCGTCACCGTCGAGCGGCCAGGTCCGTGCCGTTCGGCAACCGGCGATGCTGATCAACAGCGTGCGGCTGGATCCACGGGCGCAATCCCCTCGAAACTACGCCTGCTCACCAGGCCCGACGGCCATGCAGGGGACTTTCAGTTCCCTGCGGCGCTGCAGCGCGGAATTCAGGCCCTGGTGGCGTCAAACGGCGGTTTCTTAACCGGATCAGGCGGATGCCCCTGGGTGCTCTCAAAGAAAACAGGATCGCTGGCTCTCCGGACCGATCCTTGACCGTTGGCCGCCGTCGGTGGGCGACCCAGGGGGGGAAAAGCTACCCAGTTTCGGCGCTGCGGTTGGAGGAATGGCTGGACTGACGAGACGGCAGGCGCTGGCAGCTGACCCACAGTGAACAGTGGGTATGTTCCAGCGCGGCCTCGCCCGTACACGGCCCGACTGGGGAGCGGTATCGGCCTCCCTGAGCGGCGCCGAGACGGCGGTGTTGATCAGGGGTGGCATCGTTTCAAGGCGGGAAGCCGCGCGGGAACTCGCCCTTGGGGGTTGGGCTGGCGCCGGTGACACATTGGTGGTGGCCAGGGCCGGGGCGGTGGCTCCCTGCACGTGGGGCAGCCCCTGAGTTGAACAAGCCGCCCGTCGATGCGGTGGGGATGAACCCCTTTCGTGCTTGGCGGGGCCGGCTGCTTCAGGACGGCAGGCTGGTGCTCAATGGGACCAGCGGGGAAGGATTGGCGCCGCGTTTCAAACAGGCAGGGGGGCGGCCCGCGCAACGGTTGGCGTCGGCAGCGACGGGCGTCAGCTCTGGCTGCTCACACTGTTCAAAGGGGAGGGCAAGGCTGGGCCAACCCTGCAGGAAACCCGCCGGACTGGCTCAGGCAGATGGTGCTGCGCGGATGCCCTCCAATTCTCGGATGGCGGCGGCTCCACTGGACTGATGGTCGGTGGGGCGATGGACCGTGTTGGGCCGTGAGTCTCCGCTCGATTTCACAATTGGTCTTGGTCTTGGTGCCCACGGGATTTCCGTTCGCCAGGACTCTTCCCTACAACCTGAGCGGAAGCCGCCATGCCGAAGGGACTGACCGTTCACCTGAGCCGCCGCTGCCGCTGCTGAGCTGGGCGCCAGGCGCCGGGCGGCCCACCCACCGGGGGCTTGATGCATCTGGGATCTTGGTGGAAGGAGGCTGTGAGCGCTGGAGTGCTTGAGGATCCGGTCCCGGCGGAACCTGACCGCGGGATGGCGGTCGCCAGGGCGACGGCATCACCTTGCCACGCCCCTGAGCGGACCAATTTCGCTCTGATGGGCGGGGCCTCAAACCTGGGACTACGAGGGATTCTCAGTGGCGGGCGGGCTTCCGGGATTTCAGGGCCGCCGACGGGGGGCTGCAGTCTTGCGGCCGCGGGGCCGCCTTTCAAGTCGTCAGAACCATGACGGTCCGCCGACGGCGTTTAGGGTGATCAATTGTGAAAAACGGTTCGGACGTCCCGGGGGCTTTCTCTCTTCGGCCCTCAGATGCCCCACGGATTCAGCAGCTTGATCCGGCCACGAGCGGCAGGGGCACTCACCCGGCAAGACCCCAAATCCCTGGCGCTGCGGGCCTGCCGGAAGCGCCGAAGGCGTGTTGCAACCCCGCGGTGTACCACCCTCCACCCCAAGGAAAACCGAACTCCGCGACTGGCGCAAGGTGGGCCCCGCGTTCCGGGCTTCACCTTCGGGCTTGAGGGTCCCCACGAGCCTACCATCCCACGGCATCGGGCCACAAAACCTGCAGGGAAGCCCACTCCGCTGGTGTTGAATTCCGCGGCGTCGCGTCAAAGGATTTTGGCCCGGTGTCCGCTACACATTTCATCCGTGGAACCCTCCGGACACCTCCCGTTGTCAAGGACCGGCGCCCAAGCCCCGCTCCAAGTACGTGCAACCAAGGCACCCAAAGCTTGATTTCGAAGCCCGCCCCGTTTCCTTTTCCTTTCTCCGCTTTCCTCCTTCAGTTTATGGTCCCGCGCAATGCTGCTGAGAAGCGCCGGATCCTTCTCT
>Ga0163217_1064080_pt1 | contig 14513 bp, 8 predicted proteins | sample SynspAceP_FD_185933 | JGI IMG/M metagenome (GOLD analysis project Ga0163217, IMG submission 185933) | Saline lake microbial communities from Ace Lake in Antarctica - Synechococcus sp. Ace-P (PacBio error correction) | ecosystem: Environmental > Aquatic > Non-marine Saline and Alkaline > Saline ... | reverse complement strand
TGTTCCACACCATTAAATTCTTGTGCTGAAAGCTTAGTATTTTCTTATTTAACATACTGAATTCATTGCTTAAGGACAATCATGGCTTACCCTTTCAAATTTTAAACCATTGCCTTTTTGATCATCATTGTACTTTTGTCTTTGTCATTGGATCACGTGCGCACCAAAAAAGAAAAAAGAAATTTAACTGAGCGACGCGTAAAACAATTACAACTGTCTTAATAGGGCTGATTCTGTGAACAACATATTCGCGGCCTAAAAAGACATAAACACAGACCGATAGCCAGATGTGCTTTTTATGATTTCTAATCTAGACACATTCGGGAACTTCTGCAAATATTCAGATGACTCTGAAAAAATAGAAAATACGTATTGCCACGCGGAAGAGGGCCCGAAATAACGAGCCTGCCGAGTATAACCCAGAGCCAGACCTTTTAAGCTTTCAAGGAAAAAACCCAACTAAAAGAACGGCTTAACCAAACTGGCTTAAAATGCTTTATATTTGCGCCGAAAAGGCCGTATTAGTAACGCACACTACCAGCCTGCTATGAGTATTTACGCTGGCTCAACCTCTTGGATTCAACTAAATCGCCAAAATGTTCAAGCAAAATAAAAAACTTCTTAAGTGGCGGACTTACGCGTTGCACAAAACACTGTACGGCGTAATATTGTCACACATTAAATCAGACCAATAGAGCGGCCAGAAAGAAAAATTTTAAAAACATTTGTCACCGTAGAATGAAAGAAATCTTATTCTTCCGGGAAAAAAATTGCGGCCCCATGACACGAGAGCGACAATTCCAGAAGAAAGTATTAATCGAAACTTATTCAAAATCTAGATATCCCTAAAAACTCATAGAACAAGGAGAAAAACAACGCTAGAAAAACACTGCTGTATGGCCTCAATCAGAAATTCTTCAACTCTGCCATGAAAAAAACAAGTGGGCCCAACTTTCTCTAAAGCGACCTCATCACCCTGCTTTCATCCAATAGAATGAACACCTCTGGCGTGATTTATTCCCGATTAAGCAAAGGCACCATATTTTCAGCGCACTCTAAGACTCTGCAGGAACAAGGCCAATAATTCACTTGGTCACCATCTTTCAATCAAGGGAATGATATTTCCATGTTACTTCAAAAGGCAATTCACACTTTATCAGCAAAGGAAGTAACCGGCTTTTAAAACGATAAAAATTGAGTATGCAATCGTTTTTTCTTATTCAATGAACTTATCCCACTTGTCAGGAAGGGTCAATTGATGTAAGCCTGACAGTAAGGTCAAGCTTTCGGGCCATGGCATACGTAAAGCATGCGTTGCCGGGCTTCTTTTTTGGGTGGCATATAATCCATAACGCTGACCCCATTTAAAGATAATGTAATGAAAATAACATTGAAAGCCGTCATTATTTAAATGTTTCTCAATTATTGAACTAAAATAAACAAAAACGAGCCAATTTTGGGAGGTTATTCTATGCTGTAGTACAGAATTTTACTTAGCTGTGACCTAAACCGCATGGAGAGCATCAAAAGTCGCAACAAAGCCGTTGCTTCTAATGTAAAGCACCGGTGCAGAACTTACCATTACTTCCACGTCATATGAATCGCTTTAATTACGCCTAGCGGCGATGTACCATTGCATCACAGACATACCAAGCACAATTACAAGAACCCGCCAAAGAAGGCGCATCTCGATTTCTAGCAGCGCAACTGGACATATTCTGTTCAAAGAAAGCTGTATCACGCAAGGGCGGTATAGAAAGCGAAATACACCGTATTGCAGAAGAAAAGAAAGTCGAATTTAATCGTTGTGGGAAGCCACGGCCGCCACAGGTCTTGCCTTATTACTTGGCTCAACCGCAAATTGGCGTACGCACGGAGCCAACCTTGTGATGTGCTAGCCGGTAAAAAGTAGCCAAAGACTAGCCAATTAAATACAAGATAATTAAAAAGGCGATGTAAATACAAATCGCCTTTTTTACATTTCAAAACAGCCTAGCTTCGCGTTCCAAGTCAGTTCCTTCTCGACTTCAAGAAGGCTCAATGCCTTGACCCGGCCCAACTCATCTCGTTATTTCATCACACGGGCAAGTTTTTTATTCTTTGCGGAACTTGCGTCTTACTCATCGATTAAAAGCCCTGTATTGCCGCTTCATCCAGCCCTTCTGACACCGTACTGTTCTGTAGGAAGAACTTAACAGGCTCTTGATACAATAAAACCAAAGCACCGCCAGCCAAAGAGCGAAGCTCCGCTGCCAATGGCGGACGCACTTAGTACTGTCTTCCGCCCATTTTTGGCCTTGTTGAGCTCGCGAACCAATTCAAATAAGACAGACACAGCGACCGCCGTATTGAAGTCGTCCTTTCATTGCCGCTTCAAAGCGCTCAGTAAAGTCGCTTAGGGAGAAAACTCTCATCGACATCCTGTTGGCGTAGTGCGGTATAAAGCGCTCCAACGCAAACCTTAGCCTCAAGCAAACTCTGGAATCTGAATAGTCGGATGGCGCTACGATACTGGCTAGAACCATAAAGATAGCGAACCACCTCAGGATTTAAAATTTCGCAAACACATCACGTACAGTGAAAAAAATTGCCCTGTGATTTGGACTTTTTTCGTTATTGACGGCGAAACCGCGCCACATGCATCCAATAATTCACATAATCTTTGCCTGTTGCCGCTTCGGATGTTGCAATTTCATTCATGATGTGGAAACTTAAGATCCGGACCACCACCTGAATATCGAAATGAACTTCCCAAGGCAGCTCGTAGGACATTGCTGAACACGCGATATGCCAACCTGGTCGTCCATCACCCCAGGTGAAGGGACCAAGGACACTCGCCTGCTTTTGTTGCTTCCACCAACACAAAATCCGCAGGATGTTCTTTAGCAACCTTCAACATCAAACACGAGCACCAGCAAGCATGTCATCTTAGCTTCGATTGGTTTAATTTACCGTAGCTTCAAACTTAGTCGTTCATAATACACATCACCAGAAGTGCCCTGGAAGCAAAATCCTTATCGATCAGATTTGAATCATATCAATGGATCTCTTGCATGAACTCCGTCGCTTTTGGCTCACGATCAGGCATTTTTATTGCCTAAACGGCAGTTCATCTTCACGCTGTGCCCATCATTCGCTCAGCAACAACTGAGTGGATTCATTTTTTCTCTTTCCGCACGCTTTGATGATTTTTATTTCGTCAACGGCTCGGTAATATTTCGCAACATAATTCAATTCGTAACCTAGGTGACGAATGAAGCGTGAAATACTGTCAAAGGAAATCATCGCACGAGCATGACCCAATGTGCAAAAATCGCTAGACCAGTGGTTGCCACAAAACATACATACCAACCTTGCCTTCTCGATTGTTGAAAATTTCTTTTCTTCCCACTTAGGGTGTTGTAAATCTTCACTGCGCTTAATTTCCTTTTTGCTTCAATTTTTGCCCCAAGAGGTCACGCAAGGTGGACTGTACGATTAAACACCACACCGTTCTTCTTTTCAAATCACGGCAGGAAATACCCTTCCTCGTTCGACTGAAATCTTGACCCTTTTCAGGGACTGCAAACAATGACGGTTTCACTTGCAATAGTCACCATCGTTAACGAATTCTGGATTAATTGAAATCCAGAAGTTTTATCGTCATTAGTGCATCGGGCAATTCATTCACAAAACAAGCGATCGTAAAAGATTAACGGTTAGCATCAACAGGCATGCTTTCGCGGCTTACCCAATGGAATCACACCTTTTTGGCTTGTTAGCCTTCAGCGGTTCACCACCCCAATTGCTCTCATCATAACGGCAACGTAATTCGACTTACGTCACCCGCGTCATTTTAATTGGCTTCTCCACAAGGTAAATGACATAAACCACCGCGAAGACGAACCGCGCTTTCAAGCGTAAGCGCTTCCATTTTACGAGGCGGCACTTCGGCAAAGTCTGCGGCGGTCAATGTAACAAACTCTTTACTAAATGGCACTTGGCGAGTGCCGCTTCTTCATTTTTCGGGTGAGTACCCACCGTAGATTTCTTCTTTCCCTTCAGGGTAGTTGGTCAGGGTAACTTTGATCGATTCAGGCAACAACCATTGGCGCGATTTGCACTGGGCATCCAAATCTTCACGAATTAGCGTGTTTCCAACATACCGACATCAACCGTACTGTCAGATTTGTCACACCAATACGATCGCAAAAATTACGGATAGTAAAGCTGTATAACCACGACGGACGCAAACCAGAAATCGTCGGCAATCCGCGGATCATCCCAACCATGTACGTGTTTTTCATCCACAGCTGCTTCAACTTACGCTTGCTCTTACGGTGTAGTTTAAATCAAACGAAGCAAATTCAATTTTGTTGTGGAGAGCCGCTTTCAACGTATCCAACACCAATCCGTACAATGGACGATATCTTGAACTCAGCGTACAGACAGCGTGCGTCAAACTTCTTCAAATGGCATCCGACAAACAATTGCGTAAAATCTTTACATCGGATAAACGCACCATTTTATCACCCGTTTGGTGATGGTGCACATGACGAACTCGATAGAGATGAATTGGATCACGCATATTGATTATTTGACTGCCCATATCAATTTTTAGCGCGCAGAACACTTCACCGTCTTTGTTCATTTACATTTTTCAGTATATCCATGGAAAACGGCCATATTTTTCTTCAACACTCGATCACGGAATGGGCTAGTTTTTACTGGTCTTTCATGTGCGCGATATTCGCGCATTTGCTCCAGCGTTAGTTCACAGCATAGGCCTTGCCTGCCTTGAACAAGTTTGTATTGCCAAAATCAACAATTGACAAAATAGTCAGAAGCAAAACTTAGTTCGTCTTTCCATTCAAAGCCAAGCCATTCTACATCGCGTTTAATCGATTCATGTATTCAACACTTTCCTTTCTCAGGATTTAGTGTCATCAAAACGTATGGATTGCACTTGGACCATTGTAAACGCTGCGCTAAGCCGAAGTTCAGGACCAAATGGATTTTTAGCATGGCCGATGTGTAGGTAGCCATTTGGCTCAGGTGGAAAGCGAGTAAGAAACTTACGGCCGTGCCTTACCTGATTCGTATCTTTATCAATGTTGGGTAATAAAATTTACCTGGTTTGACGTTTCTGACATGGTTGATTGTAAGCCCCGATTAAGTGTTGGTCTAACAATATTGTTACTTTGATCGGCAAGTATATAGTATTTAGCGTTTTCTATGGGATATTGAGCAGAAAAATCTTTCATGTTTTCTCTTCATTTACTAAGCCGAAAGAAACGTATTTCGACACAAAAAAAAACGATCACTCCCACCAAAATGGTAGCACTGCTGTTGCGCAAAACCGACACAAAAGCGGGCGATTACCACCCAGCAACCAAGGATTGGAATAAAGACATATTGATGTGCTGTGATTCTGCATCAATATCATTGGTGTTATGATCGCGGTTAACACGGCGACAGAACGAACTGTCAGAGCCCTCTCCAAAAAATCGGGCACTTACACTTTTATTGAGCACGAGCAAACAAAGACAAAATGCACTCCAAAGGTCACTACGGAACATGCCCGAAATTAATCAATACAGCATCGATTAAATTCATTTTTTCTGCCCCCGTATTTTATTGCCTTCTGACTTTTCTTTTTATTGGACGCCGAATAGTCCGCAAAGTAACCAACCGCACGCCGATCACCGCCGACACAAGCAGCCAAGATTATTGGGCAAGCCAGATAAAAAGCCACCGATGCAACCCCAGCATTAGCATGCAAACAAAAAGGTCTGCGCTTTAAATAGGGCGTGATGAATACCAATAAAGGGTCGCCACCATTGCGAATTTCTAACCCCCGTCACTTCATACCTGGAATGAGTCCACCGGATAAAACACCCAATATTGTCGTAACATTCACATGGACATAAAACGAAATAAAAGACCCGAAATACAACCTTATGTCCATTTTTCCTTCATCTGCAGCGCCCAATTTTCATACATAGACGAACCGCCGCCATAGGTTCATCAATCAACCCAAAACCCATCAAACAGCTCGGATCGGCATAGGCAAATGTTTGACAAATTCAACCAAAATCCGGCTGCCGTTATAAAGGTGACGAAGATTTAACAATAAAAGTGGTTCGACACGATCACCCAGATCGGCGCATTGCAAGGGGCAATAAACCAAGCGCACATAAATGCGCTGAGCCTGCGAACACGATGGCGACATTGCAATTAGCCGAACACGGGCTCAAACCACATAACTTGAGGCTTAAAGAACCCAAACAAAGAAGACCAAACGGAATCCCACAACGATCATAGGAATGAGGCGACCGCGCCGCGCCGGCATATGCTGCAGATGGTATTCATAAGCATTCCTTTAATTGTTTCCATATAGATGTCGTTTCGCTTCATAGATAGATTGGTTTGTGCGGTGTCCTTTTCTACGGAAACCATGTTTTTCATATAAAGGCTTTTCGCTGCGTTGAGATTAGAAGGCCGATTTCGTCTTCGAGGGGTCAGGCTTTTATCCTTTTGAACATTAGCAAAATCAAGTAACATGTGTAGGCCAAAGCATCCCGCGATGCCCTTTCTTTCTACAATGTCTACAACTGACAGCTTTTGAATTTCTGCAACGCTTCGTTGCCATTAACCATCAAGACAAACCGCCCCAAGGCACTCGATCTTCCCGCCTTTTTTTATTTTTCGCTCTACGTTGCTAGCGGACCATACCATGCCACCTTTTTCTAATACAATGCGCTTGATGGGTTTCATAAACACTTAGATGGTTCGTACTCTGTAATTGGGGGTGGGAAAATGCGCTTTTAACCAAAGCATTATTCAGAGCATAAAAGGTCATCTTGATGGAGACGATTTTAATGATTCAATACTGGATTACAATGCAGGCGATCTAACACCTTATCGGCCAGTCGCCCGATCCAATTGTTTGAGCTTCAAGCTGAGCCAAACTTATCCATAAAATCCCGCGACTTGAAAAATGCCGCGGCTTCTTCAATAAGAATTTTAGCTCCGATTAGTATGGTTCAACACGAAACTGGCATTCTTCCCCATTCGCAGAAAAGAAATACGCAAGAGAAGATTCGTCGACTGAATCGCGCTTTCATCAACCGTTTTTTTCGAGTACTTTGCCTTAATCATTTTTTGTCGTTTGCTTTGCTAAACCGCAGGGTGACTTAAAATGCAATTGCTCTGCCAATTTCCCACGACAGATAACCCCCCTGCTGTTTGCAGCAATTTTCAGTATCGGGAAAATACGTTGCTGAAATAGGGAGATTCACACTGAAACACTAGACTTCTCTGTACTTGGGCAAATTAAATAATCGCTGAGCCGTTTTCAACGTGACTTCCGGAGTGTTAATACACCAAATTTGGCTCCATCTTTCTTTCCAAAATCCCATCAAATTAAGACATACCTAAAATACGTAACCAGTTACGCATATTGAAATTACGTTAAAACAACGCGGCTTTGCAATATCTTTTACTCCCTACTTTCTAGTTTTGCCTCCTAGACCAATCTGCTTACACTGCGGCCCTCATAAACCATCACCTTTTCATTCAAATAAAAGGGTCAGGCAACAAGGGAAATTAACATTGCCAGAAAAAATCGGTCGTGGTGTATTTCAGGGAGGAATGGCATTCCATTTACCGTTTTGGAACTAACCCAAGGGCAAATTCCCCCCAAAATGGATTAGACGTTTAGCTCTGTCTTTGACTAGGACCAAAAGCACAGCCCAAAGAATTAGGAGGGCAGCAACAAGGTTCTGCGGAACGCTTTGGCGTTTTCCACAAAAGTCGTGATATTACGCGATCAATAAAGCTTAATGGCGAATTCATCACTCACTTTGGTGACACGAAGATTCAGAGAAGGGCCATACGAAGGCGACCAGCTATGAAATCAAATGTCGTCCCAAATTCGCAATATGGTTTTGCTCTCTAGGCTGATTGCTTACGCTGTTCTTTAGAAGCAGGCAAAGTCCTATACGGCCCCATTCTGGTGATCATTCATATCTACCCTGATTTGCCGTCCTGAATTTGTCGACGCATGAACGCAGTCTCTAAAAATTTTGCCAATTAATCAATCTGTAGAAATCGTCCACGCCCTTTTGTTATTCATCTAAAGGCGACATTTTGAAAGCCGGCGGTTGAGTATGAATCTGGGACTACGCCAATACCATGGACTTGTTACAATGGCGTTGGAAAGAAATCTGTGGGAAATGCGGCGCATGCTGTGACGCCTTGAACGCAATTTAGAGAGCAAGGCAAAAACAGGACCCATTGGATTACCGGGAAATTCTAATTAGGTTTTAATCAACAAAATAACTCATTTTCTGGTTTTAGTGTGTTTGTTTTAGTGGCTAAATTGGCTTTTGTCTCACAAATGATTCGCTTTAGACAACTACATTTGCTAACTAAAGTAACAACCCTTACCTCGAACTGTTTTCGAGCCGTAACAGGTGTAACAACATGTATTCAAATCAAATAAAGCCTTTTATTCATTACAGGCGAAGGTGCCCATGCGGGCCGCGCCTGCTCTATTTTTGTCGTTTTACTGGCTGTAAAACCTATGGTCTGGTTTAGAAAAAACGCGGCTCTTCCAATCGACTGTCAATTTTGCGGACAATGATTTTTATTCCGGTACCGATGGCCAGATGGTGGGAAATTTAAAACCGCCTCACAAGGTTTACGCTCACACATTGATGCCCTTTGGCCATCTGAGTCTATGGCATTAAAATACGGGTTTTTACCGGTTGGCGAACCAGCACTCCAACTGGATTACCCAGCCTCATCAAGAAATGAAAGATTCATGGCTACATGATTGCCATAGAAAACCAATGCACGATAGCGTTGCCAGATGGCATTAGACTGGATCTTGCGTGAGCCCCAAGGACGCCCAAAAAAAAATTGGTTATTACCAAAGGGCGAGTGAATGAAAACGGTTTACCCACAAGGAACAATCTTGATGGTTCCTGAACAATTTTGAAACCTTAGATTTTGATAATTGTTTTATTTTACAACCTATGGGATCAAGTGTCATTTATCAGTGGGAATCAAATCCTTTTATTCAATACTCAAGAAGGCCACATTACATTATTGTTTTATTCGCATCCACGGTGGCGTTCTTTAGCTTACAAACACAAAAATGCTCAACATGGATTAGAAAACACTTCAAGATTTTTAGCCAAGTTAATTAAACAAGGAATACACCAATGAGCATTTTACATACAAAACCACGGCAGGACATTCAGTCGAGCTTGATTACGAAAAAGCGCCTAAATCAGCGAAAAACTTTGAAGAATATGTTTACATTTCAGGTTTTCTATGGATGGTGTTATTCTTTCCACGTGTAATCAATGGTCATGGTTCAAGGCGGTGGTTTTGATACCTTTGGTTATGACGCAAAAAGGAAAACCGCACTGCAATTGAAAACGAAGCGGACACACGGTTTAAAAATGAAATTGGTACTTTGGCGATGCCGCACAATGGACCACATTTCTGCTTTCTGCCACAATTTTTATCAACATCGCGGACAACAAGCTTCCTAAATCACCGGTAGTCCAAAACGCCAGATGGTTGGGGCTATTGCTGTATTTGGCTAAAGTAACAGCGGGGGCATGGACGGTCGATGAACCAAAAATCAAAGAAGTCAAAAACTACCGATGAATTTCAGGGCCACCAAGATGTACCTGCTGAAGGACGTGATCATCGGAAAAGCAGCCGAACTAGCTAAAAAGGCGGAAGGGTTATGATCCGTTATTTTCATTCAGATCGCCACCTTAGTACAAACGCCCGGATTGATTCCGTCGTTTTGTACAAATGACGGAAGAGCTTTATTCAGCGACATTTGAAGAACAGAGCTCTATATATACTCGGTGATTTTTTATGAAGCTTGGATCTGGTGGACGACTTCAGCCGATTGGAATACACAAGTAGAAAATCGCTCGCCACATTATCTTCCAATTGAGCATTGCCTTATATTCTATGCATGGTAAATAGGGACTTTCTCATCCGCAGAGCGCCTGCTAGATACAGGAGTGGGAGCAACCCTTATCATGAGGCAAAAAATTATTGCGTTGAATAACACTTTTCCGTTCTTTTAACCCATGGCGGATTGAATTATTGTTGGAAAGATTACCGAGATCAAGCATTCAGAAAGACGGTTACGCTCTACAAGCATGGCAAGAGTAAATTTTATCCTTGCACATTAGAGCAACGCCTCGCCTTCTGCGGCGCAACTGACGTAACGACAGCAAGCCATGGCGCAGGAAAAAGTCCGGATTAAGTATCATGGATGTCCACTGAATCGGGCTGTTCGGTGATCACTTTAACCTCCTCATTTTGCAAGACAAGTATCCATGGCACCACACACCGCCCTTGAGGTGCATAAAGTACACGACTATTTGCGTTGCGTTCTAGGCGACTTGGGGACGAAGTTTATTTGGCTAGCTCTCGTTATGAGGGAGACATTTATTTCTCAACGCAAAGCGTCCGTCACGGAGTTTATTCAAAACGGATAAAATGGGCTAAAGAAGCTCATCGAGAAGAGGGACTCCTCTTAAACGTTATTCACGTAGCAGGATTTCCACAAAAACTGTCAGCGACTATGCTGACATTTTTTTTATCCTTAGCGCTTTCAAAAAGCTCTTTCACCCCACCACTGGTCTCTTTACTGTACGCGAACGAGTTAAACTCGATTATTGCGATTATGCAGATAGATAATGCTCGGAAAATGCGTTTTTGATAATGACGGGGCCTCAGCTGAAATACCATAAACACGCCACCAATTGCTGTTGAGCTTTTACTGGTAAGAAGCTGATATAAGAAAATCCAACTCTAGAGAGCCTTTATACATCACATCAAGATTCAAAACCGGATTCTACCTTAGGCAATTCTCGAGCCCCTAGCCAATTAGGTTAACGTCCGGAGGGTTTCGCTCTTATGTTACACCCATAACACATTCTGTCCAGATTCCGAGTTCATATAATTGAGTGTAGCAGCATGCGTTAAAAAGCAGCGCTCAAGTTACGCAAATGCGTTTGTGCATTTGTAAACTACATTGATTTGGTGGACCCACTGTGCATCACGGAACTCTTACATCTGGCTCAACAATAAGTTGATGCTCCTATATTTCTAAAAATGCACACGTTCTTCATAGAAATCACTGAGCATACTCTTGTGCAAGCTCAAGAATCTTCAAAATGACGCGCTTCAGATTCAATAATGAAAATAGAATTTGGACAACTCGTCATCCAAATGTGGCGCCAGCTGCAGCCAAATCGTGTTTCACAAGAAATACCCCCCCCGGGGCGCTTCTACAAATGCAACCTATGATAAAGTATATCTATAAGGCGAGCTGTTCATGAGTACGAATGTGTTTGCGCCCAAACCATCGGCGTAGCGCTGATTGCTGACAAGTGTTCGTAGGCGATGCCTTCTGCTGCCGCATCAATTTATGAACTTGTTCAAAGTGTAGCAGCTCTTCACGAGCCAAACGAGAACACTCTCTGTGCAAACAAATTTATCGACGATTCAACATTAGCGGTACATTTAAGTTCATTGCTGTCGACGCTGCTTTTTTCTCCAGTGAGCATTGATCATTCTAATAGCAAAGTTTGTTCTCAAGAGCCCCAATTCACCACGGCTTTAGGGAATTTTCACACGGAAGAAAATTCAACAAGCTTGCTGGATACGACTGATAACATTACTCTACCTTTTTATGTTAAAAAACGTGGAATTATACCCTTCTATTTGCACTCGTAGGGCAGGCAACGTTCTTGATTTGGATATCAAATTCGTAATGAATGATTTTACTGACCCAAAAAAACTAAAAATTGGCCCAAATGTAGGAGTCGAACTCGATCCATTACATTTTTAAACTACCAATGGATAACCATAAAACCACTTGGGTTGCAGGACCAAGGTGGAAGCGCCTTTGTCCTGCGTTTTTCCAATCAACAAAGGGAAAAGTTGGAAGACTTCTTACCAAAATGGCCCAGAAAATATGCAGGCGTAAACACCTGCCATCACACCAAAACTACCCGCCTTTTTTACTTCAAAAACTATGGGTCTTTTCGTGTTCTGCTGTAGGTGGTGGAGGAAAACTCTTACAGTTTTTAGGAAAAAACCCAGATTGGAAGCCCCTTTAAATGTAGTGATTGGTCTATTCGATAATTATTGCCAGAAAGGCGTTAGACCAGTACATAAAAATGATCTTGCTCCATGGACATTTAGACTTAAATTCAATCCATGTCGTTTAATTGGGTTGGGCTTATGACGCGGATTCGGCGTTCACAATTGGATTGAGTCAAAATATGACAGCGTTATGGATGCCCGCTTCTTCCCACAGAATATTTTTAAAAAAAGGTCAAAAAGGCGCACACCAGCATCGGAATAGTTTTGCCTTTATGAAACTCCTCATGGCCGCCTTACTTGGGTGAATCGATTCTCGTAAAGACTTCACTACGATGCCTACCAGACACACCACCCAAGTTAAGTGACCACCACATGGGTCGTTTACTGAAAATGGAGTAGAAGAAAAATGAAGCGGCCATAGGCCAAAAATCCCTTGGTTAAGTCATTCGATCATTTCCGCGCAAACCTCTATAAGCCTGAAGTAGTAACAGTTCGGTGGCCTAAAGGCGAAGCTGTTAAAACGCTTATGTACGCAATACCAAACCAAAAATCATCGTTATCTGCACTTTTGTCGCCATAAGGCATTTTTGGCAACCATTCATTTTATGGCCCTAGCACACCAACCTGACAAAATCACTCCCGCCCCAAAAAAATGTACCTAAGATGGAAGTAATAACGCCGTTTGAGGATTGCCGCCCGCAAAACATTAGAAGAGGCCACTTATTTCTGGCGAACAGCACCCCAAAATAGAAAAAAATTCCTCCTGCGACCTTTATCATGGGTGATCAAAAACAAGAATGGGAGATGATAATGAAAAACCACCCCAGGAAGTCGATATCCCAATGGCTTTTATATTAGTAAATTACGAAGTTTACCTTTGGACCAATATGATAATTTGCCAATGCAACTGGTCGAGAGCTACCTCCAGATAATGGCTTTGGGGCCAGAGGGCAACGCCCTGTAATCAACATCAAGCTGGTATGACGCCAAAAGCCCTATTACGACTTGGATATCTAGCCAACAATCAAAGAGCTATCGGCCTCCCAACAGAAATTGAATGGGAGTATTCGGGCAAAGAGCAGACCAAGACCTCTTTTGGTATGGAAACACGGTAAGCCGAGTTTACAGCGTCTGTGATAGCTGCGGAAGTCAATGGACGGTGTCTCTTCCGCCCCAGTTGGCAGTCAAGCCAGTACCCACATGGTTTGTTTGACATGCATGGCATGGTAGCGGGAATGGGTAGAAGGATTGTTACCACGGACAACTTACGGCGCGCCGACAAAATGAAGTGTGGCTTGGCCAATCAATGTGGAAAAACCGAGTTATTAAGAGTGCGATCCTTGGTTCGGAATTTCAAAGTTGGCCGAAGTGCAACAAGGATACGCGCAGAACGGTATTTAAAAGCCAGAAATTGGGGCTTTTAGGGTGGTTGAAGGGATTATTCAGCAATCTTAATGTTTATCTAAATTCAGGAAATAATTCCCTTAAATGTCACCTATTCGAAAATTGTTATGGTTGGCATCGTCCACTTTTTGATTGGCGTTTTCTATTAATATGTACCAGATGAAAAAATTTACAATTCAGTGGACCTGATTTCAGGTTCCTTTTTCTTAGACATAATATTTATTAATCATAAATTTTATTCAGAGGTGACAATGGAGGCCTTATATTTCAGAGTACGTACAAAGAAAAATTGAAAATCGAAAAGGTCAAGGATTTTACATCCTAAGCCGGATTGATAGTGATTGCGGTTATTATCAGAAATCATTTGCTCAAATTTAAAAGGACACTGGTAACGAAATACCGCGCGCGATATTCTCTTAAATTTTTTTTTCAATCTATAAACACCATTTACCAGGGCGACAAACCAAGCGGCCAAAGGCCGTGGTGCAAAGCTAAATTTTCTGGGAAAAGAAAATTATTATTCTAATTGAATTCTGTTCGTTGCTTGGAAATCACCCCACCGAACATTTTGCTTTTTTTGGAATTTGTTATCTCACATTTGGGAAAAAGGGCGGCCCTTTCTGTTGAAGTGCCTTCTTGGATTCTTGCTTTTAATTCTTGATAACACGGGTTCAGTTGCTTTGTTTTTAACCTTGCAAGCAAAGACGTTCTGAAGGGGGGACTCACCAAGTTCTTTCCTTTGTTAATGAAAAAGCCCCCCGATTTTTATGGGGGAACGGCCCTTTGGAAAAAAAGTTGCTTTTTTTTTTCCCCAAAAAGGGGCGGGGGGGGGGCCCCAAAAAATTTTTTTGGGGCCCAATTTTGGGGGGGGGGGGCCTTTTTTTTTTCCCCAAAAAAAAAAAAAGGGGAAATATTCTGAAAAAGCTACGCTGCAGCAGAGTTTTTTTTACATAAGCTACCTGAAATAATCTCGGGCT
>Ga0163217_1043249_pt1 | contig 14513 bp, 10 predicted proteins | sample SynspAceP_FD_185933 | JGI IMG/M metagenome (GOLD analysis project Ga0163217, IMG submission 185933) | Saline lake microbial communities from Ace Lake in Antarctica - Synechococcus sp. Ace-P (PacBio error correction) | ecosystem: Environmental > Aquatic > Non-marine Saline and Alkaline > Saline ... | reverse complement strand
CGTAAAACCCACTTCAACTTTTATCTCCAGGTCGTTTTCTAAGCTTACTATTTCTTTGAAGATTCGCTACGGTAGAAGTTTTTTTTTCTCATCCACTCCATAATAGATATGTTCTACCCTTCTTTAAGCCCCTGCTTCGGCCACGCTACCGCTAGTTATACATTTACTCTCTGATGTAAACAACACCACTGTGTATACTGGGGAATTTCTTTTTCCAAAGTAAACTCATCCAAGGTTCAGGGCTTTATGTCAATGATAATTTACCCTAGCAGTCCTCGCTGAACAGTTCCAAATTCCATTAGGTCATTCATTCTTTTTTTGACCGAATTGCCCGTGACTAGGAACTGCAAAATGTAATATCCACTGCTCCTACCAGCTTCGATCATCGGGCTGCTGGCCTGATAGCTAGTATTTAATATCCGATCAAGTTCACCGCAAAAGATTTACGTAATGTCTCCTCCCTGAGTTTCCCAGAGTTCACCCACTCTCGCGCACTTCCTAGTGAAGAGCTCCACCTGAAGGTTATGTTTTCTACAATCCCTCTAGAATACCAACTATGTTCGAGCCATTAGCAGAAATAATTCTGCATACCGTAGAGTTAGAGGTGTATGGATATTAGCCAAACAGACAAGTATAGTACCACCCCCCAATTTGCTGGTACTTATCAGAGTCACCGCCCAAACTTCCAAAAGGCGGAAGACCTGTTGCTTCGATTTTCAATTAGCTGCCTAAGTCAGTAGAAGGGATCTGTTTCCGATGATTTTTAGCTACTAGCGCTTTCTAAACGAGATATCTACTTTGGTAAGCGCCATGACCACGTGATGTGATTGGTGACATGTAGCCATCCCCGCAGAGGATGACACTCCAGAGCCTGAGGCTCATAGGTGCATTCCTTCTTTGAGATCTCCGAATCGCCTTCCTGAGGAGGCATTTGAAAAACTCCTGAAGCGGATCTCTTTGACTTCTACCTGGAATAAAGAAACTGTTGTATTTACATGCACTACCGTCGGGTGTAGGCCAAAACTTGCTGCAGCCACGAAATGATCCCATCAGGGATTCGTAAGTCTTTATTACTCTAATAAGCTAACAAGCTTGCTTTTTTGCTTTTTCATCAAAATTAGAAGGACGCCTGGAGACTGTATAAAGAAACTAACACCTGCTAAGGCTTACTAAAACCTCCTGAGCAATGAGGCAAGAAGCATTCCGAGAAGATTGTCCTTTTTCAATATATTTTTATTACTTTAATGATTGTGATTTGTTTATAACGGAAATTTAGAATTTAAGATTCCAAGGAGGAATGCTTTTACTGGTCGAATAACTCAATAACAAGAATTAACCGCTTTTATACTCATCTCCTTGAATAACAAATAAATAGCAGTTGGAGTTTTGCCCGCCCTCAAATTATTTTATTTCAAAGCCATAATTTATAAACCAATTTCACGTTCCAGTTAAAGATAATCAGGTGACCTTTTTCCGTTGGGCTTGGTAACTACCGGTTTAAAGAAAGGGTTAAGAAATAATTTACAGATTACTTTCGGAAAGTTTGCTTCCAGTGAAAAGTTATAGGCACTTAGATTAGACTTATTACCTATTTTAATTTTGAAAAATGGTGATCAGAAACCAAATGATTTGCCGTTATTCAATATTACTTTCAACTCATTGCAAAGCTTTTAAAAAAAAGACCCGGGAAATTGCCGAATAAGACTTTCAATCTCTTGCTAACTACTATTTTATGATTTTTTTTCATTCGGGTGCAACTGGCACAGGGTGAGGACGACTTCAAAACCGATGCGGAAAAAAAAATTTTTTTTTTTTTTTTTTTTTTTTTTCATTAAAATCGTTTTCTAAACCACTGACAGCTTATTTGTCTCAAATTGAGATTCCTGCTCAAGAAAAAAAATGGAGCAGATCGGTTCCTTATCTAAGTCGGTTTTTAAGTCCAATTAACTCAAAAAAACTATGCGACGAAACTGGGGAAGATCAAAGTCATTCTGTTCCCGAAATTTCCCGACACCACAGAACTGAGTAGCCAATACCAGAGTTTGAGAGACGTCTTTTAGAAACAATCAAAAAATTTACCACTAGAGATAGGGAACAGACTTATTCTTGAGGTATCTAAAGGGTGGTCGAAACATTTGATCCATTCTTTTGAATATGGAACGGTGGGGAAATATGAGAAATTAATTAGGCAAACGGATGTTACGAACTTTTGGAAGTCGGGTAAGGACCATCGAAGTAATCGGGCTGACTTCTAACACTCCAATTTATCCACGTGAACCGACTATATGTTGGCCGAACTCTGAATTTCAAAAGAAATAAATATCATTAATCGCATCCATCAATTCTTTTGGACAGTATTTTAATCTTCCAGAAGTTATCTCTTACAGCTTTTTTTCAAGCAACATATCCGAGATTCACGATAGAGCTATTAGATCTCATGTCAATTTTTCAAACAAAAATTGGAAATTACAAATTCAACGAAAATCTTGGCAAAAAGAGGTCCCATTCCATTGGGGATCTCGGAGACACGCTTGGCCGGAACTGTTTAGAAAGAATTTATCAGCTCTTCACGGAATCAATAGTTTCATTCTTAACGATTATCTCCGCGGAAAAGCATATCATGCATCGGAATAATGGCACTTTTAATGCAGCCGTAATTTTTTTTCATTCAGCAAAACTTTAAATCAAAATCTCACGAAAAAAAGGAATTTGCCGATTTGATCTTAGAGCGGGTCGCATACCTCAGAAAAAATTCTTTTTGCACTCTTCTAAGTATTGTCTTAGCCCTTATTTTTCTGTTTGTTACATAATCCTCATTAGTTTTTTAGCTCAATTTATCTTTAATTTTAGTGTGATTAATTTTCGGTGCAGTCGCGAAATCATTTTGGGTTCTGGGTTTTCACCATATGGATAGGCATTTCTTCCTTATACTTTTTAGGACCTACAATAGCGTCTCATTGGCAAGTCACTTTTTCCGAACGACCCGGATTTATTTACTTGGCAGCTTTAGGAGGAATCTTCTCGCGAACTTTTTCTTTAAAAGATAAATTCGTAAAGCAACGCATTGTACACATCGGCTCAATTGTTGCTTTAAATACTTAAGTTTTTCCTTCTTTTTTTGTCTCTATATTTTCTTTAGGAGCGAATCTTTTAGGCAGATTTAGTTTTGGGCAAAATCTTATGCCATTATTGGAGTTGCAAGTTTTTACCGTGGCTGGCCCTTTATCTATTTACTCCAAGTAAGTTTAAAAGCTGTTTATCTCTGGATTGAAGCTAGAAAGATAGAGTCTGATGTAATTCTACATTTTTGATTTCAAGAAATCCAAAAACGGATTCAAGGGTTAACTCAATCTTAATTGCTTTGGCATATGGCTTACAGTATCCCTATTCTATTTGGGCTTTCTTTAACCCACTTTACGATATGGTTTCTTTGAAATTTTTACTTCAAGAACCGAGATACAATTATAGGAAAATGCAACCTTTTCGATTTTCAACTATTCTCCTATTTTTTGTAATTCTATGATCTCTTCATTTTTAGGCCAAATAACATAGCCTATTTGCTTCCTATTCAGGACCAGAATTCTTCTCATCGCGTACCAAAAGGTTAGGAAAGCTTCGATTCTCCTGATCGTCTTTGCTATATTATTGTCGGGATTTAGCTTGCAATGACAGCCGCTTAAAATCCCTTTGCGAACCAATATTCGCCATTGTCTTGGGAGCACTCTCCGTAGGCATAGGCTTTGGTCTTTCAAAAACGATAATAAACAACTGGTAGTCTGGCATTAATGTCTAGCTTTTTTGAAAAAACCCATTTTCAAGATCGGCTGACGAATTGAAGTAGGAAAACCTGAGTGGAACCGTAAATAGAAAGTGGGTATCGAGCGGGTAAAATTCAAGCCTATGAGGGTTCAAGAGATTATTTTACCTAATGCGTTGATCTGCTTTCACAAAGCCTGATTCAATTGGGACTTTATCAGATAAGCGGACGAAGATTAGGACGTGACCATTGGGGGGTAGCATATGACTCCGGATATGGGGAAAAAGTAAAACATTAATTGAGAGGCTCTAATCCATTGAAAAATTTTGAAAAACCCGCACTCGAGAGTATTATTGCAGAACTTCGGCGATAGTGCCTGTTGATTTTATGAGTGCTATTTTGGGTAGGAAAGTATGATTTTGGATCGATGTACGGGCAGGAAATTTATTTGACGGCCATTTTGAATCATTTTTTCTAGAAAAATGGCGATCGAAATCCCTTCCAAACGCGATTTATACCTCAAATCCGTTCGTCTTCATGGAAGGAATCGACCATTCCAGCAGCTGGATCACAGGAACTTCGACATCAGAAGTAAGTCCATCAAAAACCAAATTGAAAACAAAAAATCGTCTCCGAAGGATAACCTTCAGAGGATCAATTTAACAAGAATTTCAAAATGCTGTATTTAAGCTCTTTTGACGTTGAAACAAGCATTAGAGACCCTTATTACCATCTTTGACTTCGTATGTAACTTTGTCGTTCTTGGGCATTTTGGTCTTAATAATCCTGTGCGTGTACTCGAACTTCCTTTGAGTGTCGTCGTCTACGATAAATTCCGAATCCTTTGGCTTCATGGTAAAGTGTTTACTGTTCGGTAGGACATAATAATTTGTTTTTAAATAATAAATAACTGCTCTAAAAAGTTAAAGATTAGGATTAAATAAACAAAATTAATCATCGCTAAATTGATGGTATGGAGGAAATTATATTGCTTAGGACATGCCAAAATTCTTCCTGGGATGATTACAATTTACGAGGGGACCTGATAGGCCACTCGCGACCAAGGGGTTGGAGAGATATGCCCGGTGATGGCAAAACGTTTGAAAACCAAAGGCCAATATATCCAGAACGTATTCTATCCTCGACTGCGCTGAGGCGAGCAAACGCAGAAATTCGTCCTTAAAAGGAAAGCTAGGGGTTAGCTGATTCGCTGATGATCATCACAGAAATCTTTATCACGACTTCAGCTTCAACAAATTCTCAATGAGATCAAAAAGCAAACCTGATCATGTGGGAACACTGTTTTTGGATAGGCACAATCCTGGATTCCTGATTTCAGTTGAACTACATTGGTGGAGCCATTCACCAATCTTCCCAACCTTCAGGACAATATGGATTCCAAAGCTGCTATTGATTCTGAAAGAACTTGTTACAGTAATGCTCAGACTTGGTTTATTGATATCCTAAAAAATAATCTAGGGCAAATCATAATTCCGCAAATCCTGGATTTACGGAATTCAAACTTGTCCAGGTTAGCTAATAAATAGCCGATTTTTTTGCGACTTTCGGCTCCTGAAGAGAGCTTCCCTCAGATTTTACATTTTGAAACGGTTCAATTGCTGGAAATCCTCCGCTTTTGCAGATTCCCTAATTCTTAGTTTGCATTCCGTATCAATGATCCCGGAAGCCAAGCTAAAAAACCGAATTCCAGTTTCTTCATTCTCTTTGGCAGACAACCAGTGAACATTGGCCAGTCCAGCCTTTTGAGCTGCAGTAGCCTGACCAACCTTCAGTGGTTTATGCGCGGCACCGAGCTGATATTGCGACAATTTTAATCGATTGACAATTTCATATCTCGAGATAAAAGCATTCGTCAACATTGCTGGAGCAAGCATATTTAGATTAAAAAAGTGCCTGAAAATCGTTTCGGGATTCAATTGGACCAACTCGCTTAATCTCACAATGGAGCCAGCATTATTGACCCAAAAAATTAATGTCTTCGACTGTCACAATTGGGAAAATGAATCAGATGATTCTCCACCAATCCAAATCAGCTAAATCTAGACTTAACTCCTCCAGTCTTGGTGACTGAAGCCCTAAGATATTCCTAGAAATCCCAATGATTTCAAAATTTTTCCTTTTGAAGAAACAAATCCAATAATTGCCTGCCTAATCCTTGGCTGTGTCCTTGTAAGAATGAGAAAGTGGGATTAGTTTCATAACGCAAAAAGGGCATCTGGAGAGATTGGCCCTTTGATTTAAAGTATGTATTGAGAAAGATTCTCGAATTTTTCACGAGTGAGGCTTTAGTCGATCCTCCACCATTTCTTCGTGATCATGATTTTTCGAATTAGCCTGAATGGTATCTCCCCGCACAATCAACATAAATAGTCATTAAGCAAATGACTCATCACACGTGCTGGAGTCTTCGAGCCCACATATTTTCCACTTCTTGATTAATCAAAAAAAGCTAAATTCGTGCTATTTCTTCGACTGCCTCATCATTGAATTCCAAGTTAAACTTCTTCCGCTTCGAATTAAGGCTTTGAATATTGCTTGTCAAAGCATTCTTTTGGCTCACGAAGAATTCTTGAAAAATCCATTTCCTTGAGTCAGGACTTTGAAGTTCCACTCCGAATCGGGAATCTACCTTGAGTTCTGAATCCAAAATCAGATGGCCTTAGCTAACATGAAATGCCCCAGCGGGCGATGAATAACACCGTGATCTGTATGTTACCACGCCGTTACTTGAATATTTACCGCGGAGCCTTCTACGATCGGAAGTAAAGTCTCGCGACTTCCTTCAGTTCGTGCTCCGGACACTGGTGGACCTCCGGCCATTCTCTAGCCTGCCATTAGAGGAGCGAATTTTATCGTTTCATCGATAAAGATGTAGTGCCTCCTCGTATTCTCTGCCAACTGTCGCTTCTGTCTTTGACTTCGTGTAGAGATCAATTAACTTGGACAGTCTCCTCTTGAACGCGCGTCACACACTTTATCTTGTTCGGCGGATGACCTTCGTCTCGTGATGTCTTTTTCTCTTAGTACTTTTTGGGGCATATCCATGTTGGAATTGAGTCATGTATCTGAAAGACCGCAGGCGGGCATAACTGCGATGCGGGTCCGGATCATTCCATTGCCGATCAGTGCCTCGGATACCCCAACGGTAGAGAACTGTCCTTTCGACAATTGACCCTTCTAACTAGCGGTATCATCAAGCATACGCATCTGCGAGCTTCCCGGAACGCTCACGAGTCCGATTCATTTAATCTGGCTGGGATTCTCAGTTGATGGCTCTCCGATCTTCGACTTATACCTCAATCGGTATAGCATTCGAGTGAATCCAGCACTTTTTACAGGTGGATCAGAATGTCTAAAATCAGTCTTCAACAGCGTTGTGGCTTTTTCTGTGACCTCTTCATTTTCTGCCTCACGCACAGCGCTAACGATTGCTCGACCAGATCTCGCACCAATGCTCTCCACATCTGCTCCCCACATATCCTACCTTCGGTGAACTTAGATTGCCTCTACTTGAGTAAAGGGTGCTTGAGCCATATCTTGGCGCTAAGCAGGCGGTGCAATCTCAGTCTTCCGATCCAGTCGAACGCATTCGCATGAGAATGTTATTAGGCACTATAATCTTCTGGATTTCTGACTTCACCATTCCGCTCGCGAATTCGGTTTCGAAGCTGCTCAATCGCCACATTTCCGCCTTGTGCATTCATTCCCTGACCGTATGATATATTTATCTCTAACTTCTACTACGATTTGTTCTTGGAGTTAGGCTTTACGATTTTATCCATATTTAATATGTTGTTAATCCTTCTCTAGAAGAGGTTTAGAACTGCTTCACCCAGCGAACAGGTGATTAATCTTTTGAGTGAGTTTCGGAAGTAAAGCTGAATACCAGCGGTCGATCTAACTTGAGATTTCAACCAAGCGATATCTAAGACCTCTTCTACAAATCGATCCTTACAAAATGAAAATGCGATGCCTTATGACTGTAATGGCGCATTCAATCTCCTCTATGTCTCGGGCGTTTATTTTTTCTTACCAAAGAATGATCTCTTTGATTCCTGCTCGCTTGCAGCGAGAATTTTTTCTTTGATTCCTCCACTTGGCATTACCTTTCCAATCAGTGAAATTTTCCACCAGTCATTTTGCCACTTTGGCTTGGATTTTTCTTTGCCCCGTGTTAAAACTCGAAGCCATAACGCCAAGTCAACATGCGTAATTTCCTCGGCAGTGAATGGACATCTTTGGGAACTGCTCCGCCGGCACGTAAGATTGTTGCAGGTCATATTGATCAAATATTCGTGGTCCGATGCCGAAGGTTCAGCATTTGATTTCAAGTAAAGAGAAGTTGCGGTCATCGGCGGACTCTTTCATTCACATCTCCAGTTGGCCGGCAAAGTGTCAATTTGGTCCCTTCTCCTCTACTCAAGCTGGATTCGATAAATAGAATCTCTCCACCAACACTTGTCCAAGCAAGTCCAGTAACTACGCGAGCTACACTATTATCTCCTGATAGACTTTCCTTATCAAGAAATCTCCGAGACCTAATATCCTACGAATAGCTTCAGGCGTGATTTTCGGATCATTACTCCTCCTCAACAATCTCCCAGTGACTTTGGCCCCACGGTTTTCGGACAACTTTCACCCTATCACTCTTTCAGGCTTCTGGACTCCAGAATTCTCGTCGTGTAATCTTCAATGATTTTTACTAAAAGCTTTTTCTCAAAAGTGCTCTGAGTGGCTTTCCACTCCAGTGTCTCCTCTGTTGTTTTGAACTAATAGTGTTTTTTTAGCAATCTCGACTTTTTTCCTCTTGGGTATAGCCTTCACCTCGATGATTTCCATTCTATCCCGCAGGGCTGGTTGAATATTATCCAGAGAATTTATGTGCTGTAGCGATGCAAGTAGCCTTTTACTCCAAATCGATATTCTCACTTCTAACCATAATTATTCTAGAGATAATGCCAAAATTCTTGCTCTGGGTCTAAGAATACCCCAGAAAAGCTGAAGACTTGGCTATCACCCTGAGGTCTGCAAGAAGCTATCGATCCCATCAGAACAAATAACCGGATTTGAGAGTTTTCACCCTTTTTCAATTCTGGTATGATTTGCCTGGCATTGCCACCGACATAGGTTTTTCGATGGTCCACGAATCTCGCTTCATTCATGAGTCCACGCGAGGACATTCGAAATATCATTCTTTCTCAAGCGGAAGCATGACTTTCCTAGGGATTGTTTTTTTACCGACGCCAGAGGTCCAATAAAGGCAAAGGATTGCGTCCTTTGAGATCATATTTCAACTTCAACACGCAGTATTCGATGATCCGTTCTTGACTTTTTCTAAGCCAAAGCTGATCACTATTCCAAAATCTTTCTTGGCATGCTTCAGATTCAAATTTATCCTGAGTGTATTCATTCCAAGGCAAACTCTACCATCGTTTCAGCGTAGTTGAGTCGCAATAGGATATTCTTGCAAAGCGTGCAGGATTGGTTCGAAAAAGAATTTTATTCAGCTCCTTTTTCTGAAGTGATTATGGACACTTCCTGATTTCCAGTTCAAAATCACCACGAGCGCGAAGGATCTCCACCTCTTTTTCCGGAACCTTCTTCCCAATGTCGTTCTGAAGAACTTTCTCTGCTGACGGCAGGAAATAAATCTCGTTGTTGATCGATATCGGTATGAACTTTTCTTTTGAATCTTCAGATTTCAACTCCAGCATCTGGATGTCTTTCATCATAATATTCAAGCAATAGGGTAGCTCTTTCCACACCCCCCCCCCCCCCCCCCCCCCCCCCGCCCCCCCCCCCCCCCCCCCCCCCACCCCCCCCCCCTCCCCCCCCCCCCCCCCCACCCCCCCCCCCCCCCCCCCCCCCCCCCCCCCCCCCCCCCCCCCCCCCCCCGCCCCCCCCCCCCCCCCCTCATTGATTTTCCAACTAAGTCGCTGCTTAACCCTAGGGACCCTCTACAGGAGCATTAATATGGAGAAAGGAAATATGTGAGTTGAGAACACGCCGTATTTATCAATGTTATCTATGCTTGACCTGTGCCTCACGAGGGAATCTCTGGATTCAAGTGGAGAATCGGGTAGCAGAGTCCTTTTATGCTCTTCCAAGGCTGAATCTTTTTGAACTCTTCGGGAAATTTTCCTCCCAGATATTCCCACTTTAGCCATAAAATTTACGGGTCATCGGTGGGGACCTGCTCCTTGATTCTGATCGCTTCTTACTTGGATATATGATGGTTGTATTTCCATCAGGCAAAACATCATTTGATTGATTTGGCAATGGTACCGACTTGGTAAATATCCTCCCAGCCTGATCATCATTTATTTGCATTGATCTGCGCACATACCCCAATAGTTTATCCCCTTTCTGAGCCTTTTTTACCAAACGGATAGATCGCTGTCTTCCCACGGTTAATCGGGATCAACCACTCCAGGAAAAGCACTGTACTTTCTTACGGATAAACTGGGAATTTCTTCCTCATAACCTCTTTGCCGTGAAGGTCTCTCGACCACGTGTCGTCAGTGACTTAGCTGAATGAAGTCTCCCTCTCCTCGGGCAAACCTCACCAAAAGAGCCGCCTTTCCAAATTTTGGAAATTACAAGAATTTATACGAATTGATGGCCCATGGCTCATTAAGACAGATTTGGACAAGACATTGCTGGTCGTTTAGGAACTAAAATAAAAGAAACTTTCAGTCTGTAATGAAAGGTTCTCCCTAAAATGGCAAGGGCCTTATGCCAATAAGCGATTGTGGTCAGAATGGTCCGCAGTAAGATTATTTATCCATTCTGATTCCTTTAAAGGGTATGTCAGATCAAAATTCAAAAACGAAAGGCCTCGTCCTTTGCGAACGAGGATGTAACATACGCCCATTGATTAAAGAAAGCTCTTTGTAAACAAAAAGCCAAAGTATGGTGTTTGCAGCCCGTGTTAACTCCGCTTTAATTAAATAAGTCAACTCAAAAGTTTGAGTTTCAAATTGAAAAAGTATGCCAAATCGCCTCCCTTTAACAAGACATTAGCCCCAGAAGAAATTCTTAGTGAGTCCATCAAGATCCTCTGACCAATTCCCATCAAGGCGTCGATTCATTCCACTTAAAAAATCCCATAAATCGTTCCCTGAGAATCTAATTTGCGTTTGGTCCAAGCCACGTTTCCGGATATATCGGTAGTTCGCAAATTATGAATTTCGAGAAAAAATTGGAAGGGAAGATTTTTTGAGCACTTTGACTCCAAGATTTGGTAGCAAATCATAGAAACCTTCGGATATCGTAGGCTGAATTGATTTACCCAATTTTAATATCTAGGATAAGTTTTCCATTTGAAAACGAAACTGACCTTAAAACTTCCCATTAGTAGGAATTGGGCTTATGGCTTGAATTGGTTAGATTGGCCAGGATCAAATTTCATAGAAAGAAGTCGAATTTTGGCTTAGGGAAATTATCAAAAGTAGAACATAGATTTTGTCACCAATCCAACCAAAAAAACCATCTTTTCCTGTAGGAACCACTTAAGGGAAGCCAAATTAACTTACACTCTCCAAACAGCAGGTTAAACAAATACATGGTATTGTCAGAATAAAAATAGGCCTTTCCCCGAATTTAAAGTCCATCCATATTTTGTGTTAACTCGATCCGGAAGTGATTGAGGCAAATCATAAGCCGAAACATAGGTTCAAGCGTACTTACAGGAGCCGAATTAGTGAGTTTTCTCCCAAAATTATTAGCAAAAACACGACGAAAACTGCTCTATTCTGTAACAGCACCATTGGTGAAAACTGAAAACTTCCACTTCAGATCTGAAATATTTCCAAAATTAAGACGATAGAAGGCTCACTACTCAGTAATGGTGGGATCGAAGAATAAATGGGGTTTAGGTTCTTTATTTCGCTACAAATCCTCCCATTATTTCTATCATTCAAAAAAATCTTTGGCCCGGCAGCAGTCCGTATCGGCAATCTCAAAAGGTCTTAACCTCAAATAAAACTGCCTGGTCCTCAGCTCATTTCGAAAAGTGATTTTTTGTCTAAGAAAAAGTATCGGGTCGAAGATAATATTTTGATCATCTACTCCAGCAACATTTTAGTCTCGTCTCTTTTCCTGCTTTGACCAAATAGATATTCACATTCGAGGAAAATAGAAATCGCCGGTTAAACGTCCACTCCAGACGCGTATTTCAAAACTTCTTTCTTAGTAGTAAATATGGTTTCGGCACTTATGCAAGAATCAAATCATAGGCATTGTTCTTGAAATCATACAATATTCAAGTTAAAGCGGCCCAACCAAATGGCTGCATTACGATAGGAAAAAATTTTAGGGGATGATGAATTTTATACTCCAGATTCGAATAATCAAAATGGAACCCCACGTCTTCGAATTTCACTTTTCATCAAAAAACTGTAGATTTCTTTGAGAATTAGCAGCTTCAATAGTAAATCGTATCTCCGAAAATACACTTTCCGGATGGAAGTATTTTCTGAAGAATAGAAAATTCTGTCAGAATCCTTTGCTTACGGAAAACCTCTTATACTTTCTGAATAAAAAACTGTTTTTCTGGGTTCGGAGAAAGAAGATACATAATTAATTCTGCCCTTGGATTAAGTTCCTTTTTCTGCTTTTTAAAGAAAGAAGATTGTGGCTGGCGACTTTGTATAGAAATTTTGGACAGAACTAATGTCAGGTCGAACTCGAAACCCATAACAAAAACCGTACTCTAAAATCAGATCAGGACCCAGACTTTTAAAACTCTGCACTTAAAACTGCCGCAGCCATTTTTCATCTTTATAATTCCTAGTCTGTAGGGACGTAAACAATTCATTTCCAGTTATTGGAGCTAGTCTTCCTCTTGCATGCACCCCAAATAATAGTAGACCCAAAAAACAATATAAATGACTTTCGAACTTTCTTTACTTTAAGAATTCGATCCCATTTGATTAATGATAATCCAGTTCGACTAAAACTTAGAACCGCTTTGCAAGAATAATGTGTGGTTTTTGGTATATCCTCCGCGCGAGCAGATCAAACTGAGTTTCCGTTGAAAAGAGGATCTCATTTCGATCACGAGTGGGCACCGTTTTGCTACCAATTTTAATCTGCGACCAAAAGTCGATTTCACACCGGTGACTCTTTCTTATTATAAATATTAGTCTGTACCGGCCTACCATAAGATTCCTCTCTGTAATGATGCCCCTGAGGTTAGCTAGAACTTTTAATGCTACGTACCAAGCTCGGCACCACTTAAAATCCTAGATAGACGTCTGTTTCATTTATTTCGATTAGAAACCTGTAATTGACTGCGATTGGAATGAATATTGCTAGTTTCTTGGAAATTTTCTTCAGCTCGGATGATTACAACTCCTGGGGATTCCAAATCTGCTTTTGATTAGGTGGTATTGAGGAGTCGACTCCAAGTCGCAACCAAAGAGATCCTGGGGAATTTCCGAAAGTCATGAAACCTTTAGCCCCCACCCTTGAAGCGCGTAAGAATTTAGTGTTTATCGAGGTCCATTTTTTATCATTTCGACGAGCGATCTCGTAGTGAAACAAAGCCAATCGCCTGCCATTTTCAAAATTGGAGATTACTTTCAAAAAAACTGATGGAATTAATATGATTAGTATAAGGTAATCCATTACACTGGTGATTTAGGCCTCAAAGAGCTTGACGAAATCAAGCTCTTCCATTTTTAGGACTTTCAATTTTGATTCATTCAATTTAGGTCCACAAGCTACAGCCATTTGAATTTTAAGCGTACTTATTATAGGCTTTCACATAGCGCTTTGGAGTTTATTGCCCATCAAATCTGACCTAGGGGTATAAAATGCCTTAAGCTCTAATTTAATTTAGTCCCATTTGTCCATGAAGTATCTATTATTATTAAAAATTCAGTTGCAATTTCACCGGATACTAAAATTTGAACAAACTTGGACTTCAAACTTCCCCAGGAAACAGTTTTAGTCGATGAAAAATCTCAGAATTTGGCTATCAAAGGCTTTGAAGATCCTTTTGGTAATAAGTGGATGTCTGCCATCTACCATAAAAACAAGGATGATTAGTGCTTCATCATATGTTAAATTCTGGGATTTTGCAAAAATTTTTTACCCCTGAGGCATTACTCGATAAAATCCTTCGCAGAATGCCGTTCTTTTCGGGTTAATGTTGTCGCTAGGAAACTTCTCAGAAATCCGCTTTTGAGCCTGATCCTTAGTGGATAATAAGAAGGATTACCATCAGGATCCCCAAAGGACAAAGGGGTTTTTTTTTTTTTTTTGTTCCTTTGGCCACATATCCATGAATTTGAAAGAGGTAGTACATAGTTAAGTAAAGAGTTGAACTTAATTTGCGTAAAGGGAATAGTAAAAATAGTTTGAAAAGAAATAAATCTGAACCAGTTCAGAAACATGTGAGATTACTCACAAATCTATATACGCCAAATCACTTGACTTGGCTTTTTTTGTGTGGGTGCAATAAAGAACAGAATTAATTCTCCCGTAAATATCTTCAATAAACTATCATCCGATCCACCGTGTCGAAAAAACCACATCACACCCCCGGCAAAGCAAGCGACCATGCCTACTTTTTGTGGCATTTTCAAGGCATCTGTCTGATGGGGGCTCGCGACCTGAGATCCATTTAACGTAAAAGCCAGAACGAATCAACATGTCCCCCATCCCGAAGGCAGGGTATTGGAAGTTAAAATTCATAAAAGCTAAGATCATTGAAAATCAACCTGTTAAT
>Ga0163217_1092338_pt1 | contig 14514 bp, 12 predicted proteins | sample SynspAceP_FD_185933 | JGI IMG/M metagenome (GOLD analysis project Ga0163217, IMG submission 185933) | Saline lake microbial communities from Ace Lake in Antarctica - Synechococcus sp. Ace-P (PacBio error correction) | ecosystem: Environmental > Aquatic > Non-marine Saline and Alkaline > Saline ... | reverse complement strand
AGGAAAAATTAATTGTCCTATAAACAACCTGCTACAGAACTGGAACACGAAGACGATTACCGGTGGGGTAACGGTAGTCCTTGGGCAATGATACGGGCGTAGCCCAAAGAACATATTTCAATGTGTGATTGACGAACTTAGTGGGCAAGAAAGCCACATGACTACGCCACCTAGGGGGGCAAGCAGTATTTAGACGAATAAGGACAGTTACTTGGCAGCGCGCTAGCAAATGGAAGCTCAAAAAATTGTCACGAACGAGTTCTATGAGCGTGCCCTTACAACAAGTCCCGTACAGCATTTGTGTATTATGTTATTCGATTTAAAAAAACCATTGATAACTTACACCATTATACGCGAACTCAATTTAAATAATTGCATTGGTTTTGTATCCTTACTGTTGAAGCGTGTAGAATATAAACGTGAAGTAATTGTCTAGTTTTCCCGATAAGTTTATTGCGTAAACCTAACTTCCAGTAAAGCTAAAGCCCTTTAATTTCGATTTGTGGTTAGATGCTCTTCATTGAGATAAATCGCGTCAAAATTGATGGCAATTCACAACCCTGGAGTGAAGGTTAAAGAAGGCGTTTAAGAGGGATCGCTACTTTAAGATTCAAAACAAAATGGTAGTATTGAACTGTAAATGGGAAGCTTCAAAATTCCATGCCTCAAAAGCCAACTATCTATTTAACCAGCGGCTACCACATTAATCAGCTTTCATGACGATAACTGGAATCCCATAAAAATCACACAAGAACTTTAGCAATGTTGGTTCTGGAATTATAAAAACGTAAAACAGCGCCATGTGAGGGTTATCAATCTTTGTTCATTCGCTTATTTGCGATTTTAGGGATACGGAAAAATCTAAAATCCAACCGATCACGCATTCTCGATTTCAGCAAGCGATCCAACGTCGCGCAATGCGTAGCCTTGTATGTAGCATATGCGAGATATCATACTATTGCCAGTGTGCGTCTGGAACACAATCAGCAACACTTCAGCGTATTTGGAATGATAAATTAACACACCATGGTTTTAGTAGTTACCACTAATTTAATTGGAAATGAACTACTGGCGGTAGAAATGTATAACTTAAGTGTAAATGCACGAGCCGGTGTCTCGATTTAATTTGAAGACCTTTCAATTCGGAGCAAAGTGGCCGAAGCGCACTACAATGCGAGTTGCATTGGCAAACACCAATATTAAGATATTTGCGTGCGCTGCAGCTCCGCGTAAACGCATCGCACCCCACGGTATATTTGGTTGGGTGGGCGCCGCTTGGTAAGCACCCACATTTGGGAGCATTTTCTGTATACACAGATAAGACTTTTTACAAGAGAAAGTACCCGTTATGAGAAGTGCCGCTTGTTTTACAGCAGTTTTTATAACGAAGACCCCAATACAGGTTATTTATTAGTTCACATCCACTCACCGAAATGGTGGTTTGGGTGCGGGCCCTCTACTACTGGATTCATCAGCTTGATCAGCGGCATTATTTAGATCTAATTGAAGGGCTTGCAAAAATTTTAAATACGGATCAGGAATTTGCTTCCAAACCCTGGGCCAATTGATTGCAAAGATGCTCCAAACAAATTTGCGGAGCATGGTTACAGAATGGTTGGAAGATAAGGATGATCCGCGAAAATTCATTCACCGTCATTTTCAACTCTTGGGCGGTTCCCAGCGGAAGAAATCCATTACTGAGGACACGCCAGATTTAATGAAGGCTGCAAAGCAATCCTTGGAAATACCGAGGCCGATAATTGGCACTGGCTGGGTTTGAGCGTGGGAAAAATTAATTTCTTGTCACGATTAGAGTGGCGGACCATGCTTACAATGCTATCTGCATATAAACTACTAAGGTCCTGCCGAAAAAGCAGATGGGGAAAGAAGGTGGAGGACTCGTACCCGACCTGTTTGATGCACATCACCACTTCAAATTGATGGAATTTGTCGCGCTTCAGGTATTTTTGAAATTTGAATATACAAAGCCATTTCGGTAAAATTGATTATTGTCCAGCTTTGACCAACAGGGCCTTACCGAAGGACGTGCTTCTCGGGTATTAGTGGCTAGAGGGAGTTTTGGCATTGTCTTTTTCTTGCGGAAGAACGGTTCTATTGAAGGTGTTTCGGGTACTTTCAAAAAAGTGGCTTTGCCTGGTGTTTTAAAAATACAACGATAAAATATTGAGTTTGAATGCGAGCTGGTAAAACCTTACATTTTTGATGGTTTATTAAACAACAAATAGAAACGGATTATTGATGCAAGAATAAATCTAATACGCTCTCATCATTACGGTCTTTTTATGTTGCTAAAACAGCATTATTGCACTAATAAACTTCAAACCACATTATCATAGTCTTTACGACGATCAAGGATCAGGATGTTGGCGTTTTTGGTTCTCCCTTAATTATAAAACCCATAACCTTTGATAAATGCAGAAACGGTATAAAACTTTACGATTTTTATTCTGCTTTTCATCCGTGTGTTCACCCAGAGACGGCCTTGCTAACAGGGGCTTACCCACTAGAGTGGGTTCCTAATAGTTTATGCGCCAACTTACCAGTGTGCGTCAGAGGATGTACCAAATGAGGAATTGGACTATTAGCCCGTATGCTTAAAAACCAAACTACGCAACGTTGTATTGGGAAATGCATATAGGGACTAAGGATCAATATATGCAACTCGTCAAGCTTTCGACATTGTCATTTATTGCGTATTCCATATTAGCACACGATATGTCTGTATATCGAAAAGCCAAAAGTTTCAGATAAACTTTTTGTTTAGAGAAGCATGACCGATCGCATAGTCTGAGACAAGGAAAAATGGAGGAGGAGGCGTCGTGCATTACAGAACCAATGAAATTATTGAATACCTGTAGTCAATACCGACATTAACACAAGCGCTACACAAACAAAAGCTTTGTCGAGTTTATTTAGGGAAATTAAGAGAACCGTTTCTTATATCTAGCGCATTCAATGCCCCATATTCCATTACATGCTGTCCCCTGAATATTTAAAGGGAATGCTAGAGGGCTAATTTGGCGCAGTCATTGAAGAATTGATTGGGGTATGGAAGAATTCTTGAACTCTTAACTTAGGTATTTTTGTCGGGAATACGTTTAGTCTATTTTACTTCGACAAATGCGACCCTGGGACCTTACAGGCAGGCCAAGCGGGGAGTGGCGTTTGCCATCTGACGCAGGGTCATAAATTATCAAACCTATGAACGGTGGCAATGCGTGTGCCAATGATTTCGGCACAATGGAAGGGAGTCTTCCCTCTGAGTCGTTTGTTCGAATGGGGCTTTACCATAGAATATTTATTACCCACTATGTGCCTATTTAACAGAAAGTGGAAGTTCGGGAAAACCCATGGATGGAAGGATATTGCGCCTTTTGCTTTCGGGATTAAAGGCCAAATCTCCACATTACAAAAGATGGGATCTTTATTATTACTTGGACACGCCGAGGCTGTTGCGAGCGCTTGGAAATTAAGGGTAGTTAAGGGGCGAAAGAATTGTACACCGAGAAAGGACTATCCTAAACTGAAAATGTGGCTCTTAAAAATCAAAAAATGTTAAAAAAGTTAAAGAGATGTTATCGCCTACGATCGCCGAATTGAAGTCAAGCCTTCATAAGAAAATTAACTGATAAGCGACAGTGGTTGACTTCGATCCTAGATATTAATCCTTACTATACAAACCTACTAGGGGACAAAAGCCTTTATAAACTATGTCGTACAAATTCAATAACGGTATTTGTTTTAGTACGGGAAGTAGCCAATAAACTTATTGGCCTAAAACCTTTGAATATGCCATTGCGATTTGGACCATTTGATAAAACGTTTTGCTGGCCATTAACTCTAAAGTTGGTTTTTAATGATCCTCGTATAATGCCGTGATAAAGGCTGTCATCACAAGCCAGACATGAAAGAACCTGGAGTCTTATGACTTTCTCCTATCTGGGATTCGGGTATCATTTGATCACATTCGATCCTTTGAATGGTCTTAATGACTTACGGTTGACTACAAAAGATTTATGAACCGTATAAATTGTTTTCGGGGCAATTTGCTCAAAAGCGTCCTTGGCTTAGAAGGTCAAGATTGTCTTATTGGTGCGTATAATATGGCGATTTTCAGGTATCTGCTCTCCGACCTGAATGTATTCATTTGATCAGATCTATTCTTAATATTTTATGCTTCGGGATTTCACAAAATAAAATTTTTGGGTATGCTTGTCCCTCATTGGAAGGAAAAAATTGGCTGTGAAGGTTTCCTTTTTGTGTCAAAATCTCCTGTTTCTTGAAACTGGCTTTATAAATCTTATGGTAAGGATAGGCTTACCAGATAATCAACTGCGTTAGCTCAAATCCCTCACTGCATATGCGCTAGGCTGTTGTAAAAATAAACAGGGGCCTATTTATCTGGGCGCTTATAATTCCCAAACCACTAATTTGGGCCATTTCTTATGTTCGCAAAAAATTTAATCGACCTTTTTTTCCTAATAACGTTATGCAATCAAAGGATTGGTAAAAGTACTTACTACCTCCGTAAGTCTACTCTCTTCTTGCAAATAGTCTGCCACATACATCTATAGCAAAGGCTCATCATTCATGATTATGCTTTCAAGTTTTTAATTTAGGGTTAAATGACCTCATAGGTCTTTTCCGTCAATCTGTATAAGCAATCATGTGATTGTGGATACAAATAGTTTCAAAACCTATTTGACGTTCTCCAGACCCACTCCGCTACTATCTGGATTTTGCTTTAAAAGTTCCTATAATGTTGGTACCTGTAGATGTATGACTTCATTATTTATGGAAAGTTTATTTTTTAACAAGGTTTTGCCGTTATAATTCGGTTACCGTATTGAATGCATTTTCATAAGGAAATAAATACGCGAGGGCGAGGGACAATTTTCCCTTCTTCTTTCTCCCGATATTTTTAGCGTCACATTCTCACTATTTTGGCGAGTCGAGGCCGTTGCAGATGCCTTACATACTTTGTATCGTATTCCCGTTCCTGTGTAGTTGTACTTAATTTTTTGTCTTGCCTCGTAGGAGGCATATACCGCATAAGTTCAGATAAATTGTGGGTTCGAGATGTATTCCGTGCAGAGTTTTTTACGAAGCAATATTTAGTATTCAAGGAGTTAAAAGAAGAAATGGCGGTTTTAGCTGGGACTTAAAATGGAAGTTCTGACTGTATTTTTTCTTTTATCTCCCAAATTTTACCGAAGGTCTTCGTTTTTTCTTTGCCATTCCGTATAGACCTTTACATGTACGAAAATATAGGAACGGGATATATGTCGTCATTAAAACAAAACGGAATGCTCCATGACTTACTCCAAGAGGGTATCGCATGGCGAACTGCTCGTCGTGGAGGTCGCCCATTTTTTCCCCCCTCCCCCTTTTTTCCCCCCCCCCCCCCCCGCCCCCCCCCCCCCCCCCCCCCCCTTTCCCCCCCCCCCCGCCCTCCCCTCGGGGGGCGCTGGAGGGACGCTATATTAGCAATAAATCGACTGCCAAAAGTAGTAGGACAGACAGCGCCAATATAGTTCCACATGCGGGTCTTTCGCAAAAATTCGGTACCAGATAATAATATTAGATAGACAATTCCATGGCCAAGAGGTACTTTTGCCAAAGGTCTATAGGGAAGAGATCCGGGACCCAGTCTAAAACAGGGTAAGACAGCAAGCCGCAAAGCGTATGCCCATAAAAGGACGTGACTTAGCCATTGCGGATTTTTTCTTATCAAGTACCATGACTTCTTTTTGTCTAAGGTAAATTTAATATCTCTGTAATTCTCTAGTTCGGACAAATTGTCAAATAGGAACTTCCTTTATGCTAATTTTTATAACCTTATCGGGCCTGGAGTTTGGCACATCGTGGTGTTACGATGGTTTTTTTTCCGGGGGAAACGGGAATGTTACTCTGGCGGATAAGTACCTTGTTACCATAATGCTATTTTGATATCCATATCGTTTTCCAAATCAAATATTTTCGGTACGGAGCTGCATTTACTTCTGTTTGAGCCAAACACTGTAATTTGAAAAGGCCCAATTAACAGAAATCCAGATACAACCGCTATTAAAAACATATGCTATTAAATTTTTTTCATTTTTTTTCATTCTTTAAAGCGCCATACACGAGGCATGGCGCTTTTGCTGACTTTAACTACACAAATCAAATTACTAGTCTTCGTCGTCGTATTCGTCATAGGTAAAAAATTCCTTCAAATCATCCAAATACAAACTTCTTGTTCGGCCCAAGCAATAAATCCTTACATTTATGAATACCCGCGTCCTGTCTCGATGTTCGTTCACAAACTGTTTTGGGATTCAAGAATCTGTACCAAATTTGGGTCATATTCCAAATAGATTGTAAGTTGCCACCATAGGTTCCAGTGGCTATTAATAATCCATAGTTCTTTTAGGGTGAACCTACCGCATTGCTACGGCACAATGGATAATCATCATCTTATCCAATCAGTTTTTTTTGCGTCCAACTTCTGTGGTGGTCAAGCAAAAATCTGCAAATAGACACTTGCAAATCTGTTCCATTACACTTTATCCCTCATGGTAAAGGTTGTTGCCGCCCTTCTTTTATCCCGCCAAGCCTTACCAACTCTGACGCGCTATTCACTGTTGGGTGTTGTTTATTTCAAAAATCCTTTCGATCGTGTCACGTCAAGCCTTACCGAATAGCCTACGCCGTTATTCCGATGCCACCGCACTTCGCTTTGGGGTAGATGGGAATGGCTGCAATTTCGTCCATGTATTACTCGCAGAGGTCGTAAGATAAATCCGGACTTCGTCCAAGCCATCATATTCCCAGGCCGATATGATCCCTTTATCATTGACTTCACAAACCTACGGCTGCATTCCTTTGCAGTTCCGGGATCTGGCTTTGTGAACCAGTATCGCCATCCTTTATAGGCCAAAAGGAGTCAGGTAATCTTCTCGTCAAAAACCTACACACATTATCCGACTGTTTCAATAGTGAAATAGGCGCTGCCACTACGAGGACTCCCATCAAAAACGGATTTGTTGCTACCCTAGTCTCGCGCGTTTCCGTCAACTCCTTCGATTCAGTGGTCTCTCCGGTGCCGTGTGTAATCTCCATAGCCATAGGCAAAGTGCTTGAACGCGGCCATACGTTAACTATTTAAGTTGTGTTTACCTTCTTTCATGTTGATAGATGTATTTCATTAGTTATTTTTTTGTTTCAAAACAGATGGCGAACCATGGTGTTTGAAACTTAATAGATAATAGTCACCTATTTATATAAGAGGTATTTTATCTCGAATGGTAGACGGATTTAAATAGCTAAATTTTGCTGCGTCTTTAGTTAGTGGGTTGGTTATTGGGGTTTCCGAGCTAGTGGAACACTTTTTCTTTTGGCTTTAAATATAAACGAATGAGAACAACTCCTTGGACTATATAGTTCTATGAACTATATGGATTCATGCAAGTACGGACTATTAATGATTCCGTTTTGTGGGCTGGGGACATTTACCGACCGTAATATTCGGGTGGTGCCAAATAGATAACCACTGAATGTGGAAGACATACCATGAAGTTTGGCGTATTGTAACCTTACAGCCTCCGTATGGCTTATCGGTAAATTTATTAGACCCGGTTATTGGGGGCGTGAAGTTCGAGTTTTTGCGGCGATTGTGTGCCCATAGCTATTATATCGATTCCGACGCGGAATATGTAGTTTGCTTTCTTCCTGAAGTACCACAATTTACTATTATAAGACACCCTTAAATTAAAATAACACCATCCATATTTAAAGAGCTCAGTGAACTTTTTTTAAAAGCAGCGGATGGGAGTGATTCTATAATACCGCAAGGTGGGGTTCTTGAGGAGAAATTTCGGATGGTCTGTAACCTAATACACCAAGACCTTGGGAACGGATTCGTTTATATTAAATTAAGGTGATCCTTAGGGTTAGATCTTTTTGAGCAGTTGAACAGAAGATTATTACAACACGAGGAATTTAAGGACTCCTGTTCATGGATCCTTTCAGCAGGGCGACGAGACGACGTATCCTAGGTGGTTTTTTCTTTGCTTACAGCGTCATGCGGTGTATTACACCATTTCCCAGAGGAAAGTCGACGCAGATACTACAGATTTTGCAATACACCACAGATAGTCTATTCCATTTGTTTACCGATGTCCGTGTGGAACCACTGAGTACTAAAGACACCAAGATAAGAAGTTCGCTCTCACAGTTCTCGAACTTCGGATATCAAAGTTTATTCCAATTCCGGTATTGAGAACAGCGACGAGATAGAATTTACAAATTTAAACCTTGTTCGTATTCCAGGACGGGGACCTTACTGAATGCAGATTCTATATAAAACCAGCTTTGGTTCTTATAATGATGAACTGGCTTCTAAGGGACAACCTATCGCTTTTTATCGTAGACAAAAACTGATTTTAACAGATCAATTGGTAGAATGGATAATAGGGGTTAAGCGACTTATTGAACCGATGACGGGGAGGATTTCAATGACTTATATTATGAAAATACCACTACTCGCCATATATTAGAGGGACTATTGTTGGCGAACGGGGAAACCAATGATGCAATATTCTTTGCCCGAGACCATTACCAAATAGCACTGTAGATCGATTTGTTTTATCGGAAATCGACGAGCACTAACCAGCGTATCTAAATTGAATTACCTCCGCAATATTATGATGGAAGATGAATAAATTACCCTTATCTACCCTATTTCTCACTTCTTAACTGCAATGTCCGTTTTTGTTCATCGAAGGCCTAACAACGCCTTATTCACAACGGTTCTAGGTGCAATAATCGACGGTATTGGGAGAGACCAATGGGATGGGTATATTGCTGGATTAGCATGGAAATCGGACCAGAAATAAACAATTTTAAATCGGCCAATTTTGCCTTGACACCTCAAACTCCTTTCTTTTACGATATTGGATAAGGGGGACAGTTTACTTATAGTATGGATAAATACGTCACGAATCAAAGCCACTGTCAAACTTTTCCAATTGGGTCTGTTCCGGAATAGCCGACAGACTTGGAGCAGGTTATAGCATTGGTTCCAATGTACCGATGTGGAGTTACCTGGTAGGAGTAAAACACTGAATCTAGAGGGGACTGAGGAACTTTTGAAGTATGTGTGGTCTTGGAGGTTGAGCGACTTAAAGAAACCTGGGATAGTGGATTACTGATAAATTAAGATTTGGGGCCAGTTTTTCCGTACTATTGGCAAGATTGGGAGGGAGACCTTCCAAATTCTAATAGTGCTTTTGTTTCCAAACTGAGATCACAATTATTGTGGCCGCTCGTTTGGGCTAGGTTGCGTCTGCAATACGACCCTTACAAAGATATTTACACTTGGGAGTACGCTCCCAGATTCCTACCAGTCTAAAGGGTAGTGTAGGCGTTCAGTGATTAAACTGGACGCAGTGGAAATAAACCGGTTAGAGAGACTGAGAGTTAATACTTTTTGCCGATTTTTAAAATGCCATGGAACTTAGGGGTTGGTTAGTACAAAATTTGTAAATCTTTACGCTAACGCGATTTAATAAAAGATTATTGTGATACCGGCACAGTTCCGAAATATGGGGAATGCTCGATCAGGATATCTATGCCCTTGGTTTGGATTTTGTAAAGAATTTCTTCGTTATTAAGTACAACCCGCGTATTCGTTATAGAACTGGTTTATAATTACGACACGGGTTATCTGTCAATTCTACGATGCTAAATAGATGGTTAATAAATTTTTACGGCAAGGGGTAGGTTTGCCAGTTGCCGTTGTAATAATTCATGCTTAATTGTCCTATTCCTATGGGCTCATGGTCTATAGAAATATACTTATCAAGGAGAATTTCATGTCTAACAGTTAATTTTGCTTGGAGACCTTGGTTAAAAACTGAAAAACCGACTATTGCCAGTTCTTATGAAGTTTAAAATAGGAGGTTTAATTTACTATATTAAACATCTATTAAATTTAATTGCAACTTAATAGCGCAATCTGAGAGGTTTTAGCTATTAGGACTTTAAAATCAGGAGGTTAGATCTCCACGGTGTTTATGTTATTTATTGACAGTCCGATACAGCCCTACAGATTCGTAAGCAAAAGTAAATTAGTCCAAACTATTTTTGGAATATAGTTTAAAAAAATGCTGGCTTATCATTTTTCCGAAAACTGTAATGCGTTGATTTCCATTATTGATCTGGGACTCGTTCGATAACACCGAGATATTATCTAGAGAACATACGATGAGACGATGCCACACGCATAATTGAGTTTCGGCAATTCTTCTTAAAGATTTTAAACTCATCAAGTTATATTGTTTGGGATTATCTTTTAGGCCATTTTTTTATATAATCTTTTTAAGCCTCAAAATAGAGTACGTACATCTGCCAATTTAATGCGCCATTGTTTGGATCAGATTTCAAAAAGGAATTCCTTTTTCATCGGAAAACAGTTTGTTGTTTGCCTTTTACTAAAGAAACCAAGTACTTGCTTTGTTGGCTGCTTGCCAGAACTCTGCATTGTTCAAAAGGTTAATAAATATCTATTGCCTTCTTTAAAGCCTTCTATTGCATTGGTCAGGCCAGTGGTGAAAAATTACTCTGGCGTTCCTTTTGGACGCATTTTTCGACATTCATCCTGTAAATCAGGCATTTGGAATCTAAAAACAATAATCAACAGGATTGTTTTTAAACTCCTATCGCTTCAAATGGCCCTACTGCATTTTGTTTAAGCTCGCAAAAACCGGTTTCTACCAATCAACCATCGGTCATTCATCTACAATAACACAAAGTAATTTTTAAGTTGGCTCAAATTTAGGCGGGTTTCTATTTTATATTGGTACTAAAACGAATTGTCTTTTTAGTCGTATTACTATGTTTTTTTGGTATAGTACTCTTAAGGGCTCTCTACGTTTTTGGCGGACAATTACCAAGAACACTTTGTCGTTGTTTTTTTAGGGAAATTTTCGTTTTCAATGGTGATAGAACTGTTCTTTCTTATGGTTAGCAATGTTTATATGGATACTTTCTTACTTGCTGAAACACCTGCTGTAAAAGCTTTATAATGAATAATATAAGGTGCTATTTGATACATTTTCATTCTGTTGGAACTATAAACTGATTCTGTTTTATTCGATACCCTAATTTTCATTAGGCGATTATGATTTTGGGTCATAAAATCCAATTTCTTTGAAAGTGGACCAAATCATTTGGTTTCGTACAACTATACGCAATTCAATTTGCTTAAATATGAATGGAAATTTTTTGCTGTTCTGGCGAATTATCACAAAGCATAGATGTTATTTAGGAGTTAAAAAGGAAATGTGGTTTGTATGATAATGCAAATGTTTGAGTTTCTATTGCAACTTGAAGTTGTAGCTTCCTTACGCTCGGATTCTGTTTTGTCCATTCGTTTTGTGGTTTTAATGGTCATTAAAAAGCACCGGGTACTATATAGGATACATTTTGTACATTAAATAATAATTTAATTAGGTGGCCTAGCACCTTCGATATTTGACGGTGGTTTCTTTATATACGTCAGTTCAATAACGCTCTCTCTCTCGTGCATTTTAGCACCAGAAAAATGAAAATATGATCAATTTATAATGATGTACTTAACTCGGTTTATTCTCTCAAAACAGAAAATTGTCAATTTATACACCATATTAATTTTAAAATGGATAAATAAAAAAGACGGTAGGGCCAAAACGAGACATAGTCCTGCTAATTTCTTTCTTGACCATTAAGAAGCACATCTTTTGCATACTGAATTAAGCGCAAACCAAATAGGGATATGTGGAAAGATGTTATTTTTTTATTTTTTTCCATATAAATTTATTCATATCGCAATGCTGGTAATCGGGTTCTAAAGCCGATGCTTCTTCTTGAGGATGTACCTCAAAAGAAGCTTCTGTTAATTGCACAAACCGCAAGGAATAACAATAGATGTACTTGCCCACACTTTGTTGGCCAATAAAAATTTCTCAATAAAATATGTTGAACTCGTAGTCATAAGGACGGACCTAAGTATACCACTGTCCTTATACTTTTTAAATGGTTCTATTAAAAAATGCATAAAATATTGATCTTTTGGCCACCTCAGCCATTCGATGACAATTTCTTTGTACGTTCTTTTACAGAGGACATACATAATATTCATTTTCCCAATGCCACTTATTAATAATGATTACTTGCAACAGCCACTAGGATGGTTAACATTTCATTGTAGAACTAAGGTGGAAATGAGTTCTTCATAGACGCCACAAAATCGGCATTGATTTTCATTGTTATTTTTGTTGTTTTCATTATTTCTATGATCGGTTACTGCATTTGGCGCATGTCTTTCATACGGCAGTGCCATATTTGATTTATATAATCAATATTCATTACGGTTTTTGACTGTTGTGCGTATTAAGGTTGCAATAACACATATCTTTGGTCTTGACAAGGTATTTTCGCCTTTTACTCTAACACACAATTGGATTTTAACGGATTTATTGAATTCATCATCGCCCAATAGGGTCTTGCCATCTGAAATAACTTATCAACCAAACTGTATTGACAATCAACGCCCTTTAGAAGTGATTTTACTTCGGGGATCTGTAAACATACTACCGCTTTGTAATCGTACACTTTAATTTTTAGATCGTCGGATTTCACCATAATTACTGCATGGCAGTTGTTAGGAACCGTTCTATGACTTGTCCTTTCCGTTGAACAATTGGTGTCGATGGTTAAAAGGTGGTTTTTGCGCTTGATGGCTTCATCATTCTTTAAGTGTAAGCGTTTGCATTTCATCTGCATTGCACGGGACCCTCCAGAACGGCTTGATTCCGGGTTTTGGAGTGCGTATGGATTTCGATCCCATACTGAAATGTAGCGCGATTCTTTTTGCACCCTTCTCAATGGCGAGCATCGCTTACAGAGCTACCCTATAATGATTGCCTAACATGTGTAGTAAATTTTCTCATTTTATTAGAACATGCTTTAAAAGCGGATTTTAAATAATTTATAGTCTCATAATTAATGGTCTCTTTAGGTATTTTGTATACTGTTCTTCTGCGATTGTACCTTTATGGTTTTTATATCTTGAATTTTTATTTCCGTCTTTATACCATGGTTCTATTGCTAAATTTTGCAATATCCTGTTCGTGTGTTACAAAAGTGGATCGGTATGCCCTGGGGTTTTTTTTGTTTTCTTTTTTTTAAGGGGGTTTTTTTTTTTTTGAAACAGACTAATTTCGTAAGACGTTCGTGTATCCAGTTTCCAGTGCTTTCATCGGTGATCATACCGGATTATTAACAACGACCGTGCAATAGCAAACGTTGTTGTTGCCCACCTGAAGTTGTGATGGTGTATGTCTAACTGTTCTGCCCAACCCGACTTTTTGTAAGCTTCTGTGCAGTTCTTCTGCGCTCTTCGTAGAAACATTACTGTTATATAAAGCGTAATTCTCATTTTCAATAGCGATGTTTGCTTGCTATAAATTTATAGGATTGAAAAATAAATCGATTTCTTTTCATTATGTATCGTTGCCAGTTGATTTTAGTAAGGGTTCTTTTACCCTTAACGCATCAATTTCATTTAAATTTCCCGGTGTTTGGTTGGCTAAAACACCTAATATTCACATCGTCCTTTTTTCCAGACCAGAAGACCCCATAATAGGTTTACAACTCGCCTTCTTTTATTCAACGAAATTACTTCTTAAAGCGTGACACCGTCATTGCCCATGGTAACTCACGCTTTAAGTCTCTATTTTATGATTTCTTTGCTCATCTTATTTGTCTTTTTCCCTCACCGCTCGTTGTGGCATAAATGGATTTCGCTTATTGCTGCTGTTTTTGCTTCTGTTTTACATACGCTTCTAAACTGTACCTAATTTGTCTCCTCAGGGCTCCGTCTAAACTTTTGTACCGTTAACGCCATGCTTGCTACTAAAGTGACTTTATTGCTTTAATTTCACCATTTACTAGCATAACCCATCAGCTTACCTTACCTCGCTGCTGTTCTGTCTTTTTGACGTTCACCGTCAAGTTTTTTTTGTTCGTTAATAGGGGCTAATCTGGAGTTGTTGGTTTAAATTATGCTTTGCTTCGTAGTTAATACATCTTTAATTCGCAAGGTGTAAATAGAAATGCTTTAAAGACACTCAAGCGTTGGTTTGGCGCTAACAGCATGATTGTGTTGAATAACATCCGGCATGCTCTCTCGGGTTAGTGCCACCGGATAACACCTGCAGAGGTCGCTGTCAATCCTGGCTTTAGGCTTTTAGAATACTCGGGTTATGCTGCTGTGAGCATTCCCATTAAACCTACGCCGTGATTAGTGTGTTACCACATTTTGAAGTTGAGCCGTCGGGTTAATCGATTGTTTGTAAACATCCGTCAAATTCTTCTCCTAAATTAAGCATCAACGTAAAGCTAATTCCGTTGTCTTCTCTCATTATGATTTGCTTCGGCCTATACTTCTGGCCTTCGGATTCGAGACATTAG
>Ga0163217_1044308_pt1 | contig 14515 bp, 8 predicted proteins | sample SynspAceP_FD_185933 | JGI IMG/M metagenome (GOLD analysis project Ga0163217, IMG submission 185933) | Saline lake microbial communities from Ace Lake in Antarctica - Synechococcus sp. Ace-P (PacBio error correction) | ecosystem: Environmental > Aquatic > Non-marine Saline and Alkaline > Saline ... | reverse complement strand
AAAGAAACTTGTTTCAACGCCCCAGTCCGAACCTCCTAAAGTAATTGCAACTTCAGAATCCGAAAAAAAACCTAAAGCGCAGGATTTCCTAGATATTCGACACATTCAACCCACCAATGACCATGGGTGCCACCTAAGCCATTTTAATCCTTGCAACCAGCTTGGTTTGTTTGACTGAAACGGTAAGCATTCTTCAAAGTAACCGCTTTGGGAAAAGCTTTGACTGTGGTAGAAATAAGGAAAGAGAACTAACAAAAAGGAGACCTTCATTATAATTGGTTTAGTTTCTTCTAGATAACGAATTAAAGAGAACCGTGGCAGGTAAAAAAAATTATAAAAAAAAAAGGGGAATTTTAAGTTCCCCTCTTCTACCTCTTCACAGGGAGTTGATTTTTTAAACTTTATAGATTTAGTTTTCCTCTTCCGCTCTTGATCCTTCCGGAAAACTAGCTCCACCTGTACTTCGCTGCTCTTGATGCACCACCTCCAAGAACTCATTCACTATTCCGCCGGCTGCTTCTGCTTGGGCTCTACTGTAAGATGGGTTCTAGAGAAGTTGTCATTTGATCTGCTTGGCGTGCTATGAAGTTCTTGTGTTAGTTCCTCCGATTAGTATATCCACTGCGGCTAGGGCTAGTGCCTTCTATTGTATGAAGGGACTTACAGGCTGCTACCGGTATTGTAAGAATTTGAAGAAGATCTATTGTTAATCGCTTCGAGGACGTCCTGAATATGAACGAGATTTGAAGGCGAATCGCAGATGGCCTAGCAGATGCATTGCGCTAACTGATCTGGTCACCGAACGATTCATCGCCCGTGAGACGGCTGAATTCCTAGTAGATTGATTTCATTGTATTTTCTTGAGTCTGGAATTCGATATATAATAGTCATTCTGAGAAGTACTAAAGTCCGTGTAGATAACTCTGGCATTGTTTCGAATTAATACATTTTATTTCTTCCTCAGACTTTGAGTTTCGAGTACGTCTTGTCTGCTTGAGCTCTTGCTGTTGCTAGGCTGGATGGCGCGTGTGCAGATTCCATGCCCCCGCGGGTGACAAGGAAGAACCTCTAGTTGGTCGAGCTTCCTCACCCATCACGATCACCATATTCTCCTCCAGGTAGTATATAAAATTGGTCTTCCTCATAAATAGGATTACCAAATCCTGATATCCTCCAAAGCCAAGAGCCTAAACTTGGACCCCAAAATGGATTATAGAAAATTTCCAAACCAAATCCCCATCCCGAAAAACTCATATTGAAACCAGGTCTGAATCCGAAGCCTCTATTGAACACGAGAACCTGGAATCCAGAAAGATCTAAAATCCTCCCATTCCATATCGGATTTCATCATCCCCATCCAAATGGACTCATTCATGCCCATTCCAAAAGGAGTCATCATGCCCATTCAAAAGGACTCATCATACCATTCCCCATTCCTAGTCCCATATTATAAGGGACATTGCTGGATTGAACATGGAACTTATGCGCGAGCCTGAAACTCTAAAGTTATTGTAAGCATCTATATTTCCAGTGGACTGCCATTCTCATCTATTGCCGTCATCAAAATAAACGACCTCATCATTTCCTCGATTGATTTCAGTTTGATATCGGGCTATTAATCAGGATTTACATTTCTAGAACTGAATTCTCTTTGCTCACAAAGAGCTATTCGAATTTAAGTTGAAAGGCGTCTGCAAAATTCCGCTGCGGTTATTATTTTTTACGGGAATTTGAGTTGCAATTGTTTGCCATCTGAAGCCATAAAATATAAACTTATCGGAGAGTCGTCCTAAACTGCTAGTTTGTTTGTGCTACAAGACACTTGAGTTAATCCTCCAAGGACTATTGCTGATATTTTAATTGAGAAATTCTTCATGAATTGATAAGTTGACATTAGTTACTTCTGTTACGATGGATGATTCACTTGCTAGTGGTATTATCTGCTTTTGAGGATCTATATCTTCCATCTTCACCGCTCAATCACAGTCTTAACCTATAACTTAAAGAAAACATTCCTTGTATCTGAACTCCAACAAATATAATCGCGCGTTCCTAAAAGGGACTCCAAAGCCGGAGTGAAGATTATCACTCTTGGTACAATGAATAGTAAAAAGAGCCGTGATTGGGACTGAAAACTCTGCAGTCAGAGTTGTATGTGCATAAGCCTTATGGGCTTATTCCGAATCTGGCCGTAAAAATGCAAGCAGAGGCTTGAGATCGAAATGTTTAAAGAAACAGTCATGTTGAATGCTTTAATTTCCCGCTCTTTATCCCAAAGTCTTACCTTGAGTAAAGAAGTAAGCCATATCCAAGGTTTTGCAAAAGAATGGCGGTGGGCACTCACTACCGTCTAAAATGCAAGAAGATGGAAGTGGAATTTCATAGTTGATCCACGAGATGCCTAAGCTTGAGGAAGAATAATCGTTAAGACCAACTCAGAAACTGTTATTGGAGTACTACAAAAACTGGGTGCAATCGTTAGAGGACCTTCCATTGCTGATTAAGTCAATGGGCAAATGTGAGTTCGTTGGGAGATTGAGGACAGATCTTCCTTCGAACATCGAGTTTTTATGCAAGTAAGGTCATACCGCCACATTGCGGACCAATCAGAAGCACAGAAGGCTGAGGACTTTACAGATGATGGAAGTTATGCCCAGTTTGCAGAAGAGTTTATGGCCTTGCCGGTAGGTTCAGAGAAGAACAGGAACCAAGCTAGTGAGCGATTTGCAAGGAAAGCAGATGGATAACTTTATGTATCGAGGCTATGATGCAAGAGGGAAAGCACTTCAAGCTGGAACTTCCCACTTTTTAGGACAAAAACTTTGCCAAAGCGTCGATGTGAAATTGCCACCAAGGAAGGAGGTTCTGGAATATGTTTGAGGGGACATCGTGGGCTGTGAGTAACCACGTTTTGATGGAGCATTTGAGTCAGCAACATTCATGGATGATAATGGACTTAGTCCTTTCCACCTAAGTTAGCTTCCATCCAGGTGGTTATGTATACACATTTATCGATTCTGAAGAAGAGTTTGAGGCAGTTGTCAAATTAAAGCTAAGGAGTTGATGAAGTCACTTCGAGGAGCTGGGTATATCAGTAAAATTGATAATCAGAGACACTCAAAAACCAGGATGGGAAATTTGCGAATATGAGTTAAAAGCGTGTGCAGGTTAGGATAGCAATAGGCCAAGAAATTTGGGAGAAAATGGCACTATCGAACTTGCTCGAAGAGATACTTTGACTAAAGAACAGTTTGAGCTTGGCCTTCATGCCTTTGGAAGACTAAAATAGCAGCCCTTCTGGAGAAATTTTCAAACCACATTCTTGAAAAAGCGAGCTCTTTCAGAGCAAGAAATGACCACTGAAGTGATTTCTTGGGATGAGGTCTTAAGCAAGTTCTTAAAGAGGAAAGCTGGATTTGCTTCAGCGCATTGGGATGGAACCCCGAGACGAGAAAAAATCAAAGAATTTGACTAAAGCTACCATTTCGATGTATTTCCACTCAACCAAAGCAGAGAAAGGAATTTTGTTCTCACAGGTAACCCTTTAGTTGGCGAGTCTATTCGCCAAGTCATATTAATTTTAAAGCCTGATGTTTCAGGCTATTGTTATTGGGAATGCTAAGCATAGATTAAATCTTGCTAATTTAGTAAAAACAGTATTTCTCCCACACATGACCATCCTTGTCCTTTTGTTAGTCTCTTGATTATAGGGTTTAATTATATTATTGGCCGGAATTTGTATTTATTCCTGGACTACTAATAGTCTGGTGCCATTTGGGCTATTAGTAAGCTATAGCTGGGATTATATACCACCTTTTTAAGTTATGATACCCAGAACTGCTGGTTGTACTGATTGTCAGAGTGCTTAAATATTGGTGTAATTATTTTATGGCTTTAATCGGAGGTCTGAATAAGTTTTCCCTGAAAAACTTCCGATTCAAGGAGGAACTTTTTGATGGAAGAACTGATGGCTTTCAAGTTGGAATGCCGGTAAAGCAGCTTATCAGATTTGAAGCCTTTTGGCAAAGGTATAATTTGGAGAGCAAATCGTTTTAGAAATTAAATCGGAAGGCGGATTTATTGGCGTAGATTCGCATCACTATAATTAAATTGGAAAACAATTAAAATAATAGTTAAAATAACCATGGATTTATCTGATTCAACTTTCATTCTTTTTTGCCAGCATTTTGCAGGAAAATTTAGTCCTTTATTTATTTTCCTCTACTTCGTCCGGTTAACCTCTGGATCACGCTCAGTTCTCCAATGTTAGGTTGGGTCTTGCTCGAATTAGTTTGGAATGCGGATCGGAAAAGTGCCCAAGATCATTGTGAATTCCTTGATTTACTGCTAAAAGGGCAGGGACTTGATGTTGACTACCAATGACTTGGAAAAACACACTATTAGCAGGAGGGAATGGCCCAATTCATCCGGGCTCTGAATTCGGCGGGACAGGCAAATATTACCGCTTAAGTTTATTAAACAGCTACTGCGTTTGATCTGGCGGAAGGAGATGTGTTTGAAGCAAGTTCAAATCTCAGTTAAATCCTAAGGAGATCAATACTCTAATGTGCTGCAAGTGGCTGCTGATGGAATCCAACTTATCGCTAAGGCAAGGGTTTTACAAGATTCGTGCAAACATTGCTCAGCTAGTTGGTGGAGCAGGTGAGGAGACGATACTTGCCAGATAGGGGAAGGATTGTGACTTCAATCGCGCTCGGCAGCGAATCATTTAAGAGTGTGTTAGAAAAATCCAAGATAAAATCTCAAAGCTTGTTTCTGCAAAGAGGGATTGGATGCAGGTACTGCTTTTGAATTCTGTCAATAGATATTGCGATTACGGATGGTAGGGACAAAAACATAGCCGGAGCAAAAAACTCAAATTGATCAAGCTTCTGCGGATCTTAAAGTGGCTGGAGGCAAAAGCTGAGAGAGCGCAAGAGCAATGGCTGTTGCGTTAGAGCAAGAGAGGAAAGCTAAACAATGTGGAAATGCGTTGCGAAGGTAATCGAAAGCTGAAGCTTTTGAAGGTCCAAGAGCAATAAGACCGGAAGCTTTTCCGAACAGGTAACTTGAGGATGGCATTACTATCGAATGGGAAAACATTAAATGCAGATTACTCGATGCGAGATTCGAGTAGCATATTCTGATACAGATTCGAAAGATTCGGAAAAGGGAAATGTCGGATAGAAATAAACAAAAGGGGCTTAGGCCCCTTTTGCTTTCTTCTCAGTAGGGCCACAATTGTCCAAAATCACTGCGTTCATACAGGTTTTTCGTCAAGATTATCGATTTGCCAGATCAATTAAAAACTTCCTTCATGAGGCTATAGCAAAAGTACTTCTCCTAGATCATTTCACTACTCCAGTTTTCCCTTCCCGCTGCCACGATATTCAGGTTTCTATTTCCTCGTACCAGAGTTTGGTATATCTAGCGGTAGAATCTCTGTCCTGAGATGAAAAAAGACTATTTTCCCTCCTTTTTCTACCAAAAAAATTTATCATCCGTAAGTTCTGGGAAAATATTCTCAAACCCTTCACTTGTTAAAATTTGTTCCTGGACTTATTACTTTCAAGTAATATTTCCCTGAATTCCCGACTACCCCAACCCCATTTTTGAATGGAGTTCACAGATTCCCAAGTGAAGAAGAAATCATTTTCTCCAGCGGGAATTAATCCAAATTCCAATTCCCACTATTTTGACAGGCTTCGATGATCTGAGGGAACTCAAGCACTTTCCTCTATAAACAGCTGAATCACCCACATTTCCCAAGGGTTCATTAAAGCCAGTTTGCCTTTTAATTGTAGCAGGAATAGTTTCTCGCTCCAAAAACTTAATTTGACTGCCAAAACAGAGTTGACTAGCCAGCCTTTCTTACCTAAAAGGACCAAGCCTTGTATCCCCTCTGAATTTCCACATGTAAATTGTTTTTATCCATCAATTGGACTGACTCATACCCACCGAATCAAAGGAGAATTCCATCTCTTCCATGACCTACGGAGTTTCATAGTATATTCCAAAAGAGAATTCCCATTTCATAAAAAGTGATTTTGTGAAATGAATATACCGATATTTGATTTGATGTCATTTCTTGGATTCAGCAAAATACTGTTTTCATTTTACCATAGAAAAAATCCCCTTCGTATGCTCAAGTTTTTCAATTAATCGGGTCAAGCACATAATCTCCTTCAAGGTGTGATTAGTCCATATTCCTGACTTCTCCTTGGCCAAAACATAGCTGCCTATCGTTATTCTGTCAATAAGCTTGAAGACTTTTGCAGGGTTTTTGCGAAATGGGAAAATAATATGAGGAACAGACGAGAAACAAGAGGCACAATCCCAGCTTTAGTGAAGTTGCTTCATATCGGAATTTGCCCAATCGAGGTATTCTATTTCCCTCAGCTCAAATTACCCAGTATTCATTTCCTTTTTCTAAGCAAGCAAATAGTTTGAAGTAGGTGGATCTTCATCATAGCTAGGGCCCAATACCTTTTGCCATATTCATGGTATGCTCCTATTCCTCAGGCCCTTTCATTATAATCCAAGGGCCAAATACTGATAACCGCTTTGCGTCAATGTGAGGGAAGGGCTTAGATCTTTGAGCTAATAAAAAAAGATCACCATCATTGATTTTCCTATTCGAACTGACTCTCCCAAAATATCTATCTTGATTCATAAATCAACCATCAAATGAAGACGCAAATTTGGAATTATATATCTTCCCAAGTTGAGCCTGGGAAATGAGTGAAAAACACGAGAAAAATTAAAAGGAATAACAATTTTGATGCTTCTTTTCATTGAGGGATTTAAAATAGCCATAAAAGATAAAATTGACCAAAAGAATATTATAATCCTTTGGTCAATTTTTAATATGTATGATTTATAATGGTCAACTTTTACCTTATCTAAGTCAATAAATCAGATAATAAATTCAAATCATCCTCACTTGATCACGCTGGCAGGAGGCTCTCAGTTGGACGACGCTGGACTTTAGAATTTTTGCAATCATGCTTTTGCGTGGATTTTATCAAATCACCTCGAATTCTTTGAATCAGAATTTTTAATAATCTTGCCATTTCTTCTTCCGGAATCTGCTCTAGCTAGACTTCAACTTATTTATAGGTGGAGAACAAGCATTTCTTTTTTCCAATTATAAAAATCTTCAATACTTCAGCAATAATCGCCTCTACTTTCGGAAACGGCGCAAGTCGCTTTTCCCAAGAGTGCCGATGCCGTTTACTCTTATATATTATCTACGTTGTATAAAATCACTCCCAGGTACATTTCTTTCAACGCTTGTTTCTACGCTTCTTGGCACCGAGAAGATCTACAAAAAGCTTATAAAACTTTTAATGTCAAATTCATGACAATGCTTTCGGATTAAAAGGTTCTGACTTTTGAATAGAGCAAACAATCACATCGGCTTCTTTCATACTTCTAAGCCAATTCTCGAATGGAACAACTTCAAAAATCCCAATCGGAAGCGATTTGGTTTGCTTTGGAAAAGGCGTACATTTCGTATTTTGACCTTGGCATTCAGGAAGGTGAATTCATATTCTTGCTACATCTGTCTCCGATTTCTCAACTCCGATCAACAAAAATCCGAGGCTGAAAGTGTTTGGACAGTAAGGCTTCATTAATCAATCGTCGCATAAGACAAAGACGCTGCCCCATCTCTAAATGCAGTCTCTTGAACCACTCGTTTATTGGTGAAGAAAATGGCAATGCACTCAATCGGTGAAAAAAAGGCCCTGCCAATCAAATCAGCCGAGCTGATAAGCTCGCTTCACTTTGTAAGAAATTCCTGAATATCTCCATTACCGGAGCTTCTACGCCATAGAGACTCTAAAATAAATGTGGTGATGCTGGCGGTCTAAATTGAAAATCTCAAAAATATTTCGAGGGTTAATTGAATGATTTTCTGGAAGCCCTTCTCAAATCATGAGCTTGAAATCTCTGCTCAAAATCTAAATTCATCGCTGTAATTAACTTCTGTTCGATGCAGGTGGAGAGGATCTAGGGCAATCACCCAGACACTGAAAAAACCTCAGCTTTAGTAAAAATACTGTGTATAAGCCTGCTCATCTAGGAGAGGATCTCGGGATTTTTACAGGCTGCATTCTTATGAGAAATACTTAATGACTAAAACTTAATCTGCATTATACCTCATAGTGGATTTCCAAATTTAAAGACAAATGACTGGGGAAGGGTTCAAATTCAAGCAGACATTTACCAATTGAATCGCTCTAAATAAATTATTTGTATTTATCTGCAAAATAGTCGGGAAACATTGAAATACAAAGCCAAATATTCTTAACTTATCCGTTATTGATAAAAAGCTATCAAACATTTTTATGAGAAAAAGACTTTTTTATTGGCTTAAAAACAAGCCTTGGCTTCTCTAACAAGAGTCGAAGGTTTTCTATGCTTCGACTCCCTTACTTCTTGATTTGGCAGCATCGCCATATTTTAATTGGGAATCTTTTCGAAAAGAGTAATAGAAATGATTTCCTTAAAAAAGTATCATTCAACTCGATAGTCTCGAATCACTTGATATCAATTTACAGCGTTCCCCAAATCCACTTTTTAATCCGGCAGACACAGCATTCTAAACCTGCTTGCGTAAGAAAAAACGAGAACCTTATAAAAAATTGATTTTGTGGAGGCAGATCGGTGTATTACAAATTGTGCCAGGAATTGTGTGTTGGACTGGGAAGGAGGCTCGAATAATCAAATATCGTGAGCACTTGGTGGTTTCATTTCCATACATCAACTCGCGAGAAGTGGCGGACGGTGCGGTGAAGAGCCGTGTGACATCGAGGAGATTGGAAATTACTTTGATTCTCCCTGCAATCACCAGGGAGAATTCCCATTAATAGGATTTTTAATGCAGAGATTGAAGAAATCTCAGCTCATCCATTATGATGTCTTACAGCGAAGCTAAAGTATTGATTGCCACGGAAGCAGCATGGAAACTATTCCACAATGCTGATTTGAAGAAAATTAAAATTTTTAAGCCTGAGCTGGATTGATTAAAATCGAGCCTATTTAAGCATTCGATTGACTGGTTTTTCATATCTTTGAGCATGGATTCAATGAAGAACTTAATCCAATTACCTTCCTGAACCTTGCCTTCTTTTGATCCGAAATTTGATAAAAAAAGAGGGTTATTTAAAATTTTGGATTGTGCTTCAATCCGTAAAAAAGAGCTCGTCCTCACAAACTGAAGAATGGTAGCCAGATTGGATTAATTTTTTGACATCATCTAAAATACCCAAGAGCTTAATTGCGTTGGAAAACTGAAATGAAGTATAACCAGCTCAGAAAACGCCAACAGATTTGGTGCTTTGATAGAGCAGGGAAACCCTATCTACTTATTCGAATGCAAAGCGCCAGAGTAAGATTTCCCAAAGACAAATGGAACAGTTTATGTCTATCATCAAAGATCAAGAGTAGTTTTTTGGATTTGTATAATGGCCTAGAAGCATGTTTGTTCTTCAATATAAAACTGAAGAAAAAACAAATTTGCTTCAGCTTAAAAGACTGCCCAAAATGCTCACGTTTAAATTTCTTTTTTTAGTGATTTTCATCAGTTTTTTACGTATTTGAGTAATATTAAAAACCGCTGTTGTACCAGGGAAATAAAAATTGCCCAATACCGCCATGCGAATTATGCTCCAGTCGAAAGCATTCTATGCTTTCTGAGCGTTTCGAGAGATTCATATCTGCAATATTTCTGAAACAAAAACTGATTTCGCACAAGAAGGGCCAGATTACGTATACGAAGCAACAAGGCCGCTTGGGATTTTTTGTATCAACTCAGGCCGTGTGTGAAGGTCTATTAAAAATTGCATTCAAACGGAAAAGAACCAAATCGATTCATTTAGCTACAAAGAAGGTGATTTCTTGGCTTATTCTCATTGTTAGGTGAAGAAAAATATACCAATTCGGGCAATGAGGTGTAGAAAAGATGCTAAAAATCTTTTATCCCAAAAGAGCAGTTCTATCCACCTGTTCGGTTAATACGCCGTTGTTCACGGATCCGCCAAAGCAGCTTTAGTCATGAAGTAGGAGTGATGGATCTAAGCTTACAGATGCCAATCAAAAGAGTATCGAAGCGAACTTGCTTACGTTTTTGCTCCAGTTAGGGAACTTTCTTTGAGTAGAAGCGGGGGGAAACGGAACGAATCGATTCTCTATTCCTAAGTCCGGCGAAGAAATAGCAGGAATGGTTGGGTACCGCCACCGAGTCAGAATTCGATGCCTTCAGAATTCAAAAAGGAATGGTTTGATTAATTCGTCCCTACAAGTGTAAAAAAATCATTATTAAGGATAGAAGAGTATTATCGAGTATTATCCAGATTTCTATCCTGTCCGAACTGCATTATTGGAATGAGTTTTTATCAATTCATTGAAGTCAGCCCTATCAATACTTTTTGGATTTTTTTGATCACAGTTGTTTGTAGCTTTTTAGCCCAAGCAGGTCAATGCTCAGTCTTTGCCTATAAACCCTGCCGTTAGGTACCCTATATGATTCCCAATTTGCCGACGTTAGCGCCTGTGAGAAGTTTCTGATTTATTCCCGTTTCCAAATTTTAGACACGCGAGAAAAAAGAAGAGTTTTGAAAAAAGGGGTTTTTTTTCAGCCACTAAACGGGGCGAAATGGGTGGTTTGATATCATTCAAATTGGAAAGCGGTGTCTGATTTGAGACAAAAATAAACCTTATCAGTTACTGCACCGTATGGAAGCTAGATCTCAGGCTATTGCAAAAAAACTGACTTGCCGCTGCTTTTACTAAAGTATATAATCTCTATGGAGGGATCATACAGTTTTTTTGTGTTTCCCCCAATGGGGGAAAGGTTTCCAAAAAAAAAAAAAAAAAAAAAATTTTTTGGGGGGGGCCCCCCCGCCCTTTTTTTTCCAAATTGGGTGTAAGGCCAACATTCAAGTCATTTTACCTAACAAGAGCTTGGGTATTTGGCCTCGAAAGGACGAAAAAGTCTATTAATTATTATGTTTGTCCTGTCTTGCTCCGACTAAAAGGAATTCAACTCATCCCAATTTTACTTTACTCGTAAATTCAGTTCAAACAATCCATCTTATGAATATTAGCCGAATTCTTTTAATACTATCACATCAGTGATAGTATCATGTCAAACATGCTATTCCTGGAATCTTTGGAACCACTCCTCCTAATCACGAGCCTTGTAATCAGTTGCTGAAAGCCCATGTCAGCCCAAACTGGGATTCGCATTACTCAAACGGCTTCATTCAAAGATAATCTAGATTAGACGCTTATCTGAAAACGATAAGTGCGAATGCACCTGATCGAAAAACTGGTCAAAAAATAGCCAATGGCTTACTGGATTTAATGCTTATAACGCCTTTACGCGTATCGTTAATAGTTCAAATTATCCTGTAAAAAGCCATAAAAAAGATTTAGCCAGCTTTGAAAAATCCCGTGATTAAAGAATGTCTGGCATTTATAAATTCTTTCAAAATGTGGCGTCAAGAACCAGCTTAGATGAGATCGAACATTCAATTTTGGAAAGGAATTGAGGAGCGCGTATTTCACTTGAATCAATGTGCATCGGTTTCCTGACCCGCCATTATTAAATGAAGGCATTTATGGCTTCGAACATTTAGAAGTCCAATTGGTTAAAAGTTGGCAAAGACCTTTGTGAATGATAAATCCAAGAAATAAAATAAACGGCAAATCTGTGGGAAATTTCATCAATCTTCTCCTGGTTCAGGATGTGATTTTACTGAAAATGGTTCCAATGTGGATTTTTTGAATAAGTACAGCCAATAAAAATTGATGCTAAAGCCAAGGTTTCTTACTTAGATTATTAATTGGTAATCTTAACGAATAGCCAAGTTTTTGTAAATCGCGTTCTAACCCAACCAGCAACACTCAGTGAGCGGCAACCGCCATGTAGTGATCATCGGTAATTGAATTTCCGTTGTACTGACTTGCGCAAGACACCTTCGAAAACTTGATGAAAAAGTAAGGAATCACTTTAGTTCAGGAAGAATCAAAATACTTTTTTCCCAGAACAAGCGTCAGTATATCTATTATGGGCATATGAAATTTGAGCATACTCCAACCATTCATGAGAATTGGTTTTGGAAAAAAATAGACTGAACTCAAGGTAAAGAATTGGGTGAAAAGAATTGATATTCCTCCCAAACATCTGGTTTTCATCCAGGGGAAATTTGCTTATGATGAGTTGGTTCATCGCGGTAGTTCCAAGCCAAAAACAAATTTGGTTGGCCAGGTCAGGATTTGAAAGGGTTCAAGGATTGTAATTCCAAGCCAAGACAATTAATGAATCAAGCACTCAGACGGTTGTCAGTTGGCAGTCATCATGTGGGTTGGTGGATGATCGGAATAGAGATGGCGGAAATGCAGCTTATAAGAAAAGATACCTGTGACCTTCTTGTCGGGAGTCTGGTTTTCTGGGATATATATCTACCGTAAGACTGAATCCAGAATTAGTCGGAAAACACATTTTGGGGAGCATTCATATTGACTCCGATTTAAATCTGAACTAGCTGAAATAATAGGAGATCGGACTGGACTGGAGTTCAAAGCCATTTCGAACAAATCAGTGTGAGAAATTTCCTTGCAGTTGGGGACTTGACTGCGGGGGTAATCCTAATATTGATTTTCTTTAAAGGGAAAGCGATTGCCTTAAATCGGTGTAAAAGTGAATTTTGAATTTTCAGACCAAAAAACATTTTTTATTTTTTTTTTTTTTTTTTGCCCAAAACGTTCATTCGATTGGAGATTGTTGCTGAATTGATCAGTCTCCGGCTGCTGATCGTAGGCCCAATTTGGCAAGTTCGGTACACGGGAGAATGCACGGAGGAAAACGCGTAGCGGCAACTTGCAGGAGACCCCACCGCTTACAAGCCCGGGGCATTGGTTCAACTCTGCCAAAATTTTCTAGATATCGAATACCAAACTTACGTAACTGTTCCAGCTTCATGGATTCATCGCAGTTTGACTCCTTTTATTGGGACCACTCGAATAAAAAGATAGCTTTCAAGAATGTCTGATGGATAAATCAGGAAAGCTGCGTTTGGTCAACAACTTTGGGATTTCGACTTCGCCATGATTTTTTGACAGCACTTACGAAATATGGTAGGGACTAAGGTGGTCGCCAAACTTAAAAAGGGAATTTGATCCAGAATTTTCGCACCTTATTACATTGAAATTCAAAAGGAATTTAAAAAGCAATTCGGCGGACTTTGCGATCTCGAAAACCTTCTTTCATCAAAAAAACTATTCGGAGCAAACGTATGAAACTGGGATTCAAAAAATTAGGCCTGTTACTTTCTTAATAGGGCTGGCTCCTTATTACTCATTTCCTTTCTAGGGAGCTATACTCTAGATAAAAGAACTAATATAAGCCAATACAAAAGAAATCATCAGAAAGAAACTAGTGAATTCTAGAGCGAGTCTGCGTCAAACTTACACTTCTAACTTTGCTTTTTAAAGTGCCTTAATGAATATCTCATGGGTACAATTGATGGCTTAAGGCTCAGTCTCAATGGGGATCAATATTGGGATGATTATTCATTTGCTTTAGCGCTGGCGAGTTTGATAGTCCGGTTAAAGATAACCCCTGTTGTTCTTAGGCTTGTCAATTTGTTGGCTGTAATTGGTGGAATTGTTTTACAATCTACCAAATATCGACTGAGCCTGAGGGAATAAGAATAAATGGTATTTTTCATCTTCAGTTAAAGAATAGAGGATTATTTGGTATGATCACTGATCCTTTCTTTATCACATTTTTACATCGTTTTTTATTGTCCCTGCGCCTACCTTGTTAATTGTGTTGCTATGGTTTCCCATAAGTGAAATGGCTAAGTTGGAATCCTGCAAGTCAATGTTTCTTTATGGTCTTGATCTACCCGCTTGCGATTATTTGATGGGTAGTTCGATTTTCGAAAACGCGAGGCAAAAAACCAGCAGCTTCGACAGCCTCTGTGATGTTTTTTCAGACGGCATTGCCTTTCTGAATTCCAAGAAATATTGGTGCTTGCTAAAACCAACCTTATTGATGGTTAAAAAATATCTGGCCACTTGACTACCGATTTCTTCTTACGATTATCAGATCAGTACTTTTCTGATTTCTGTTGGTAGGGATGTTATGTGATCGGGGTATTCTATTGATCATCGTGGAAGTGCCCACATTTTTACCTATTCTTTGGCTGCGTTGTATTGTTCTTGGTTTGTGGTGCGGAGGCCTTGCAGAGACTTTGGGCGATTCCTTTTCGTCAAGCTTTCTGATAAGTCTGTAAAAGCTTGGAAATATGAGAGATATATCATCCATGGGAGTTTTTGGTGCTGGCGGTCTGGTGATGACAACAGTGGACTATTTGCAAATTATTTTCAGTGGGTTCAGTTTTCTTTGGGAAATGCAAACCAAACCAGTTACATTCGTTTTTGGATTGCAAATAGTTCAGCCTTTGGCCGGAAGTGGTACCACGGTCTACTGGCTTTATCC
>Ga0163217_1116530_pt1 | contig 14516 bp, 9 predicted proteins | sample SynspAceP_FD_185933 | JGI IMG/M metagenome (GOLD analysis project Ga0163217, IMG submission 185933) | Saline lake microbial communities from Ace Lake in Antarctica - Synechococcus sp. Ace-P (PacBio error correction) | ecosystem: Environmental > Aquatic > Non-marine Saline and Alkaline > Saline ... | reverse complement strand
AGTAAACCGCGTGGGTGAGCCGGCACCAATGGGGCCCGGGTTCCCCGCCGCGCCCCGCGCGCCAGGTCCGAGCGGGCAGGCCCCATGCTCGCACTGCGCGGGAGAGCCCAAGCGGCTATGTGCTCATACTGAATCCACCCGGTCACCGATTGTTTCCTTCGTTGGGTGTCCGGGGCAGAAAGAGATTCTAGACGGAACTACAGGCGTGTGGACAGAGTTTATAACCCCGTTAGCATCCACACCCAGATCTACATCCATGAACTTGTTAAACCCCTGGGGCCCGCGGAGGGGAGAATGAGCGTCGAGATTCCCTGGATGCTGGTTTTATTCGGTTTCGCATAGGCTTATTAGCTGAAAAGTATTAGCCACCTTTAAATGAAGATATACAGCGGTATGTTCACAGCACTATTTGACATACCGACCGCTAGCACCGGCGATGGTAAAACCTTGATGGCTTGTTTTTACATATTTTCCACAACTAAAAACTGTTGAGGGCCAATCGCGAGTAATACCTTGTTTATAAAACTAGTTAACAATACCAGTTGTGTGAGTTATTTAACTACTGTCTGGCTCGAACTATTCTATCTTTCCACACTCGCCAAATCTTTATATTTGTCCCATTATCAAAATAAATTAAGCATTCCCAGAAAATATCAGATCTTAGCTGCTCGGATATCCCAGACTGGATCATTAGCAGATTTACTACATTAAGAAAATCAAACTTAGGCTAGGCACACAGAGGCACTGTCACCGCTCAATCTGAAAAAAATCGTCTTTTGGCGTGCCCAACAGTGAATATCCCACACGTCACCCCTTGAATCCCACGTGCAAAATTAGGTTAAGGAATTTTAATTATTAATTAAAAAGAGTTGTATACTTCCTCTCTTTTCTTCGTCATAAATCAAGAACATGCGTCAAGCCTCTTTTTAGATAACTTGAATTTAAAATAGGCTTATACTTACCGTCGACTTCCCACTACCTGTCATGCTCACCATAATAACCAGTGTGTATCTATTCTCTTCTCTCGTATCTCAATGAAATTATCACACCGTATAATTAGGCATGTAAAATTAATCCTTTCCTTGATAATATTCATTATCCTTTCAACTCTTCCGTTGAATACATTTTTATTAGCAGGATGGGGCCTTAAATTACGAGATCTCTCTCAGGCGCTGGTACAGAACCTAGGTCCTATTTTTTAAAATGCATTAACCCTACTCTATTCGCACAATTTCACCAAAAAACAAACTTACTATGGCTATAAAAGAAGTAACGAATTAATGAAATATAATAGGTAAAATTATATGTAATGCCAGCTTAGAACCCATCCATTACCGGACCAATAATCCCCCAATACCTAGCCTTCACTATCCAGTTTTTTTCGAGAAGCCACAGATTTGAAGCGATTTAAAAGGCGTTAAAATGAGTTTCCCTCTATCACTCCCTATGCTATCGGGTAGTTTTACGCCCAAAGCCATGTTAATGATGTTGTAACCCAAAGAATTCACAACTACACAAAAACATACAAAATAGAAGGTCCACGCAATAGCGCCCGATTTCTTCGATTACAAAGACGACTGTGGTGCCAGACATCCATTAGAAAAGCCTTCCCTTTTTGTCGCCCTTGTAAAACAATCTTCTGATTGAGCAAGATTTTTTTTTGTGTCATCTAGAGTTCGAGCTTGCCCGGATACACAGCCAGCAACAATTATCTGTAGTAAACGTCTTTGAAATGTTGAATGTTGATTAGTTTTTCCAAAGTGCCGCAGCTTGAATAGCAAGAATCTTTAGCTTGCTCTGGTCATTCTAGCTGCCCACTTGCGCCGGCATCACCTCTAGTTCGCGGCCGACCAGAAGTGTTGTTTACTTGTTCTGCAGAGTTGCAGGGCAATTTGTGTTATATAAAATCGTTCTAGCCAGGATTAGAATGAAAACAGTGACAGGGCGTTATTAGATTGATTTCTTAGGCGAGCAAGAATTCCTTAAGCGTGAAATCCCCCATGAGTTCGGCCACTTTAAATAGTTTCAGCAGTTAAATAAGATGTTTTTTTAAAAAGTTAAGCTAAGTGCTTTCAATGCTCTAGAAGAAACGCTCTTTAGCCTTGTTATAAGCAAGGACTTTCGCGCTGCAGAATCTCACCCATCTTTTAGCCTGCACGCTCAGGTCGTTCAGGGTTGTCTACCCAAATAATTTTTTATAACTCTCGCGCCTTTTTTCATGGATCAATCACATCTTTTGTTGCATTTCTACATTAGAGTTTCACCACGAATTCAGAGTTTGCGCGCTCTCTTTTTTGGACTTTTCGGCTCTTTCAATTTTCTTATACTCTTCCGCATTCCTGACGCTACTACTAAAATCACAGACCAAACCGCTGCCTACGCTCTGGGGCTTTTCTATACAAGCAACAAGCACTACACGAAACCTCTCTGCACTTTCACGTGGATCATTACTCATGCTCACCCTCTGCACAAAAAGTATTATTTCTCAATTTAAAAACTCGTCTACCGCAGTGAAAACGTTTTCTGTAAAAACACAGACTGTAGCAAAATTATGTCAGTCGTTTCGGAAGTGTGTGGTAACGTTTATGCTGAACGCCCCCGATACCACTTAACGTTTGCGGCATAGCAACATTTAAGATGTCACTGAGCTGCTGCGCTCTGACAGCGACGAGGTTCAAAAAGGGACGATGTACTGTCTTCTTTAGATGATGTCATAGTGGGTATTCTAGCCTCATGCCGTGTAGTCACCAGGCATCGTTACAATGTTGTCCAAGGAGGACACAGAAAGGTCTAAAATTTAAATTATCTTGCAAATGCCCTCATCCAAAACTTGTGTTAAAAAGAGTGAACTTTTTAATAATGAACTAGAGAAAGACAACAATAATCAAACTGACGCGCGCCTAGGGCGTTTACCATCAAGCAAATCATATTGAACTTTAATTTATTTGAAATAGAGATTTAATTCACCCACCAGAACCTATTAGTCACCTTACTACCAGATAGAATTTAATGCCTTACATTCCAGCTGCCTTGGATACCGTGTTCGGTTTTACTGTATCCCAAATAAAAAGATACAAAAAAAAATACTCTTATAGATAGATTGAAACTATTTTGTTGCAACACACAATTGTTGAAAAGGAGATCTCATTAGGTATCTCAGGGTTTTGCGTGAGAAATACGCAGTGGACTAATTGAGCAATAGCTAGTTTCTCAAACGAGAAAACACAAAAGCCCAAGTATATCAAATTAAAACTTCATGCGCAAAGAACATGGCTGGAGCAAACGGGGTGAGTCAGTGAAATTATTCTCTGTCTAATCGGAATTCATTTTTGATAAAGAGGATAACGGGTTTATTTCGAGCGAAATGCACGACAACACACAAAAAACAACAAATGAAATAATTATCAAAATTTTAAAAATATTGAAAAAACATATAAAAAAATAGAAAAAACTATTTGCAAATCCTGAATAAAAAAAAATAAAACACTAGTGTGATTGGAAGAGATCTAAAACCTATTATACATATTGGACAATCGAGCATATAATAATTAACATATTCTATCTAACAAATCATAACAAACAATAAAAAAAATTAGCTGCAGACTTAATTAATGTCCCCCCGAATATATGTGAAAATATTGCTTTCCGGCTCAGAATAGTGTAAAGCACCACGGTCTGAAAAAGCCTTGCAGACAATCCAAATAGTAAAGAACAGGTATCTAATTCCTGGAAGAAAATGGCCGGGGAAAAAAAGGAAATATTTTAAATGGAAGAATTTAATGTTTAGAACTTAGCGGATGGATTTCAAAAAGAAAACTTTCATAAACAATATCCTAAGACATTCAGAGAAATTAACTATTGACACAATATTATCACTAGAGGAGTAATTATGGATTATAGATGGATGACTTTGGACTCTTGAAGCAAAAAAAATCCATACCACAATGAAGTTTTTCCACGACATCGGTCAATTAATAGTTAAAAAAAAGAATATGGAACAATGTTTAAAAAAAATATATTCACATGGGAGCTTTTTAAGGCTTTTCCCTCAATATTTACATTTAATTGAGGCCTAATTTTCTTGGCTCGTTAGTTTTTGATCATTTTATTATTAAGGCAACAGCTAATCTCTCGGAGCTCCAGAGAAGAATTAAGTCTAAAATCAATTATTTCGACACCTCAAACATACCCCTCCCTTTTCTGCGTCGTCTTATACGCTTTTTAACAACTTGTAGGATACTCTAGAAATGAAGAGCTGAAAAGCTAGGGAACAGCAAAGAAAAAAAAAAATGAGATCGCACAACAGCTCGGTGAACTGTTCGATATTCGGTGTTCTAACGAAAAAGATACACAGTCACGCACTGTATAAGCAGATCGTACAGACTACTGAGAGTAGAAGGCAAGGTATTTTTTTTTTAAACAGCAAGACAGGTGGAAACCAAGAACAGGGAAAAGGAAATCAGTAACACAAAAAAATAATTAAAAAATGGCACAATGATGATTAAACTAGTTCTTTAAAACTCTAAAGACATAAATCATGCTTTTTATTTATTCAACCTAAGGAGGGAAACAACTACCTTTAATCGGAGGCCTCGCCTTAATTTATAGTTGCCTTGTTTGGTGTGATTCTCCGTCGCCAGCATTGCGCTAAGGACGCTATTATAGGGCAGTCCAGCATTTAGTATTCATCCCTTGTAATTACGTAAATACATATCCTTTGAACGTTTCAAGCTGCTTGGTAAAGTAGGTCATTGGTCAATACTATCAGTCCAAGGGTACTATAAAGCCGACCAAAAGGAATCTTTGATTAAAACCCACAATAATTATTGGTTTAAACTACAGTTCTCCAGCCTATTCTTGATGGCCTTAAACCAGTTGGAAACGATTAAAAGCCCTCTGATGCCCTGGTGTGTACACCTTTGGCTTCCTCGCACCATTCTAATTTAATAAACTCCTAACTCCTGTCTCCCACCCTCCCGAAGATGATTTGTCCATATCAAAGCACTGAACCATCTATATAAGAATTTTGATTAGTTCTTCAGAGAACGTCTCTCACATCGAAGCGTCATTCTTTCAATTGAGTTTATCAATATACTCTTAAACAGAAGGAGCGATGATATTTCAATTCAACATTTCGGTTATCGTTTAATATACTTATGCGTGCACGTAACCACCATATTGGCTGTCAACGGTAAAGCACTATAACGGGAGCTTTTCTTGTACAGTGGTAACGATACTTTTAAAAATTGATCCATAAAAAAATAACTTTTCCATCATCATCAGCCGAGTAAACGACTAATCCGCCCCCAGAAATAAATTTGTAGTATGACCTATCTAATACACCACCATTTAGCTTACGCCTTGTATTTTTGAGATAAAAAAAACGCAGAATCGAACTGTAAGCATGTTCCTTGCCGGTATACTCAGTCGCTCCAAACTCGTAGAAATTCTCTGAATCACCTGGTTGCTTGATCTCAAAACGTAAAAGCTAGGTTACCCGTTGTAACGGGGCATCATTACTCCCCGTTTAAAACTTAACCTGATCGGTTATTCTAAAAGAAGACTCAAAAAATCTCAACTAATGGATAATACTTTGTATGAACTAACAATCATTCTTAGAACACGAACGATGGGTTATTGATATTTCAGTGAGATTCAAACATTAAATTTTAAGGGCGTTCCGGGTAATAGGACGAGTCACACCTTGTCTGATACTAGCCGGCTTCATTCACCCTTACGATTCTCTCATCCTCTACGCGTCCTGTTAAGGAGATTATCGTCATATTCTGAAACTATTATTTTTACCGCTGCGTTTCGATAAAGCGATTGAGCATGTTTTAGAGGGTAAAGCGGGTTGACCTTTATTCGCTCGGGGAGTAGGAATAACTCTCAAAACTATTAGCAATAAGTATCTTTATGTGAGGGGATGTCTTTTCCCTTGAGCATACGTCTTCCTTTTCTAGGCAACCCCGTCCAATTTGATTGTGTGCCCCAACTTTCCGGATTGTGACTGTATCTCAAAAAAAATTTTAGCTCGCGCATCCCATGACCTAGCCGATCATCGATGAACATTCAAGACAGGGGGGCTCAACCAGAGCTCACTCAGACTTCTAAGCTTACATAGGTAGAGGAGGCATCGGCACCACTCATAAGGAATTCCCGTAACAGAACTGCACTTTTCTCTGCGTAATACATCAATACAGAATAAGCCTCCGCGACCTTTGCCGCCTGATACTATGAGTTTGATTTTTTTTACCATTAAAGAAACTCTTCTGCTTTCTTTTTTTATAGCCCCCCATAGCTTCATACATCTAATTGTATTGATGCTATTAATTTTTCAAAATACTAGTGCCCTGAGAATTGGTGTTTGAGTTGATACGCCTCACGGTTTGGGGAAAACTATTATCTTTGACACCATTAATAGCGTTAAAGAGCGTTCGTAGTATTTCACTTACAAGACGCGAATTATCTATTTACATTTTTCAATCGCATTGCATGTAAAGATGACCAGGTATTGCGTTGTTAAGACACATGCAGAAATAACATATATTCCTTGCTCTTGGTGATGCAACAATCGTAACCTCTCTGAGTGCGAATCCCAAAAAGATTTCACTTCATAATCCCTTTCACAGACAATATTTATTAGATAACCTTCTTGTTTAATAGGTGGAATATGTCTGTTTAAACATGTCTTCCCTATAAATGTTTTAGATAAGAGGCCTTTTTACAACAAACTTCCTACAATGAGCGTCTGTTAAATATTTATGGGTCTACTTCTCTCTGATCCCGTCCCGCCCACAAACAATTCAGTAATATATTTGATGTGATCGATTTTTCAGAAAAAAAATGAAGTCGCTGCAGTTACATTTAAATCCAATTTATTACCAAAAGGCACTTCACATAACTAATGATTAAAATCTTCCAAGTAATCCTTATGTAACATATTGCGACCTCCAAGTCAATACAGAGATTATTGCATTTCAGGTCTATAGCCCGGATAACATAAATATAATCAAAATCTTGTTTTTCCTTTGAACATCAGCGGAAGTTATGTACCAAAGGCACTCATTTACTAGATTGCTTTACCCCTCCATTTGTAAAGTTTCGAATTAAGTAGGTAATCATTAAAATTCTTCCAAAAAACCCGGGAATAGCAGCTAAAAGTGCTCATCTCTCTTTTATAATTCGCACCGGTTGATTTTTAAAGGCTAGGAAGTCTTGCAACGCAAGCGCTCGTGTCAGCCCGAGCCGGCAGAAGCATTTACGTTTGCCTTTCTCATTTCTTTTTTTTTTCAGCCCTTCTTCACCGAAGTTGTGATACATCTTTGTGCTTGACGCTCTTTAGTTGCGCTTTAGTTTGCCGCAATCACTTCGGGTTAATAGCTAATAAGATACCCGTCACCCTTAAAGAATTTTTGTATTATAAACTTACATTGAAAGCCTAAAAACCAAAGAATTATGTCTATGTTAGGCGCATACTAAGCCTAGATAATCATAGACTATCCACTCTTCTCACAAAAGAGCCTCCTATGTATCGGATACTATACTTGAGTAGCACAACCACAGCTAAGTGAAATGATTTGATATCCTAAAAAATAGTTTATGGAAGTAGGGGCTGTGAGAAAATTTATTCTACGCGGCTTTCATATGTAGCCATATTGTAAGCACGATGAAATAAAAAGCCCTATAAGTTAGCGTTAACTACACATAGAGGCTCTATTTTACTATGCGTTGGCCTTGCCCAGACTTGAACTGGGGATACCTAGCCGATTATGAGTCGGATGCTCTAACAATGAGACTACAGGCCCTAAAAGGCGTGAACAAATCTTATATATTGTATGAATTGGTTATTGCCAAGGAAGTGGATGCGTTTTTTACTTAATTTACTCTACCTTGGTCACGTCAAAACATGGTTGTTCTCTTAATCATCAAGCCACCAAAATTTACGAGCGCCGATGGCCACTGGGCAAACACCGAATCATCTTTTTTCAAAGTCCGATCGAAAGGCAGCTTCCACTCTTTGGTAACTAGCTGATCAACTACAGAATCGCAAGGTTTTCCTGTCTCCATTTTTAATAGCTGTGCGGCCAAGCATTTCAGCCATGAGGTTCTCAAATACGCCTGCGCGCTCCATAACCCAATTGTTTTCTCTACTCATCCGGAAACCAGATTCGGGACATTTACCCGCTCTGTCAGTGCTAAATGGCCACTTGGCCAGCTGTAGGCTGCTCAAAGAACTGAATAGCGACGCATGCGCAGCGCGGGCATGCCTTATTCACTCAGACCCGGCGTAAACCCAGTGCGACTTTTTTGGGTCTGCTATTTAAATGTCTAAGCATTGCACAAATACGCCTCTCAGGGACCATCGTGTCTACGAAGTGCTTATTGAGACCCACAACGTGGTGCAACTTTCAGCCAGTAACAACGTATTCTAAAGGCATATAACTGCTTGAGCTATGTTTCATCGCGTCTTTTTCCACTCTTCAAATCCCATTGCCACTCTAAAGAGCAAAGGGTTTAGGGCTTTTCGTACAAAATCAAATTCACAAAGAAGCATCATGGATTGTTCAAACCACGGTTCTCCTCCATCAGCACAGGGACAGCATCTTCATAATTTTGACCTGAAGCAGCCACACCCAATCAACCCTTCTTTCAATTCTGTTCGGGCTTTGCCGGTGGCCGTTAACGTGCAAGTCTCGCTTAGATTATATATAGCCGAATCACCTCGAATCCGACGACAGGGACAAATGTTCACTTCGCACCGAGAAAAGCGAAGATAGAGTTTACCGACCTCGTCGCCTGGTAGGGAGGCGGATTGCACTTATATATGAATGAAAGACGATCCATTATAATTTAACTCAAGCAAAAATACGATCATGGCAATAATTTAAGGACTACACTAACACCATCGATCATTTATCCCCTACACTGTGAGGTAAATCAAAAAACTAATCACTGGATTATAAGGAAAACACAAATATGGTCGGTCTAAAGCCTAGAACAAGCAACTCCAGAGCTAGTTGGATTACACGCTAAAACGCACTTGTCATTTCTGTCACAACAAACAACCTGAAAAGTTACCGATGTATGGTTTTATCGTGGTTTACATTTGCCCAATTTGACAAAAATTTTACCTAGTAGAGTTGAGCCGCTTAGTCAGACCGGATTTTCGCGGCGATCAAAGGCGTCACACTATCATTGCACTCAGTGTTCTGAGTACTCAAGAGAGCGCAAGCTTTAGCATCAACAGAATGGGAAATTGGAAAATTCGACAATGGGCTGACGACCTGACCGAATTGAAACCAGTCCAAGCCTGGATTGCACCAGGAAGTGCTATGGCCGAGGCGTCACCAGATATCTGTGAACGAAGAACTGCAGAATCTACGGGAACGGGACTGGTATTTAGTTGCGTCCTGATGCACTCTGTACTGGCAGTCTATCCAACCACATGCCGTTGCTTCGCCCGCACTTTAAAGAGGTTCTTGGAGCAATGCGAATTTGCGGATTACTAAAAAATTATTCAGCGCGTGTGCGAGTTAATTAAGCTAGAGCCTGCTTCGATGTGAATGAATTTCTTCTAAAAAGAGTAGTACTCTAGGTAATTCAGAGTTCTACTCTTTTTTTTTTATGTCGATTAATAAATGCACCATCTGGCTTATTTAGGCATCGATGTCCGTTAATACCCTACGCGCTATTGTGCTGAGTAAAGCCAATTTGCGGTAATACCCTACTTTGCTGAGGTGCAGACAATAAAATCCAAAGAGCGACGTAGGCTTTAGGCTTCTTTTGTCATATGATTCAACGTCTTGTCCAATACCCGGATTTTGAATAGATTCATTCTAGAGCGATGTCGATAAATAACAACAAAACGCAAGTCCGTTCACTGAGGTGCCGACACGCATAAGACATCTCCTTGCCATGCTGGTTACCATACAGGGTGCATTCGCAAACATTTAGCGCTCTTATCGTCCTCCAACCTGATCAACGGTGCCGGGCACTGCGCGCCTAATGACGTTTTTGATAACAAAAACAATCACCAGTTGCAGTTGATCAGCGGTAATCGGTTTAGTTAGGAGTTTTATACTCAAGCTTCCATAGCTAACGCCCTATCGAAACAATCGGAAAAAAACCCTAGCATAAGCAGTATTTCTGGGGAACACTATGGCAAAAAAGAAACAAGAGAGAAAAAGTTGTTTTTCTTAAGAAACGACAAAAAAAAAGAAAAAAAAGTGGGCGCTGCAAAGAGTGAGGACGCACAAAAAAAAAAGGGACAGTACAAAAAATGCACTCTTCAGCCGACTCTAAAAGAAAACATCGCGTCCTTAAAAAGACGGGACTGATTTGATCTACAAAATAGAAAAAAAACAGATCACTGACACATAAGAAATGCACTCTTCCAAACGCCTATGTGAGATAAAAACGCGGTTAAATTTCTTAAAGCGCTTCAATTGGGGCTATATTAAAAAGAAATGCGCCGTTAACAACCAATGCTGGTGCATCATGAAATTCTTACCTCGGTTTCGGATGATTTTTCAGGTTGATTTGTATGACAATTAGACCAAAATACGTCATTAAATTATTTATTTGCATAGTAAAGCACGTAGCGTTTCAGCGGCAAATTACTCGTAATGCGACGTCGCCTGACGTGCGGTTTTTAACCAAGCTTATGAAAGATTTCTGGTTCAAAGGTGTTTATTCACCGGCCGTGGGCTCATTTTCTAAGATTTTCCGCCAGATGTGCTCGAGTCTGGTGAATTTGCAATTGGTCATATCCAAGGCAGCACTTCTGATTCACGATCCGTTAACCCAGCTCCAGTTTCAGTACAGCATCGCCCGCCGGTTTGTCTCCGTGCTTCGAGCTTCCAATAGCACTTACTTTTTGCCCGTTTAAGCTCCTCCTCTTTCAGCCTAAAGGATAGTTCCAAATCCGGTTAGCTTTCAGCACGTTCCACGTCGGGTTGATGCGCCAACCAAAGCCGTATCATGTTCAATGCCTGTTCATGGCTTTGCCATTCGTTACTGCTCGAGCTCGGCGCAAGCAAACGCTTACGTTTGGTGTTGGTTGTGTGCGTGGGCGTCGCCCAGCGGCGATACACACAGCCGACGTAGTGCGTCATCACAATACTGGCGCTCATCTGCGTGTCGAGAGCAGATAGTTTGGCGTTGTGCTTAAACGTGCATTAGACAAAGCGTTAACTCGCATGGCGACGCGAGTTCAGCTCATTGGGGTTGAGATCGTTTCGTCAGGTAATCCAACACCACCGGCTTCAAGGCCAGCGGCACAATGTCGTCGGCGTGTACGGCTCAGGCCATCATGAAAATTGACCGGAATCGGACGCCAAACTTTGGTCGGCTTTTAATTTGTTCAGGCAGGTTTCCAGAAACCCATCGCATGTCGGCGATGATGGCATCAAGCAAATATAATGTCCTGGTTCGAATCCGCTTGGCGAGTCCGTCTAAGCTTCGATATAGCCTTCAAGGGGCGAACAAGCACCATCCATAGTTTTGAGTCCGCTGTCCAAGGTTTGTCTTTTCGCTTGATGAGATAAGGTTCAATGCATCGGGCGAGGTCGTCGACACTAAACAATGTCACTTTTATTACTTGGTTCATAATTAGACTTCTCATACATTGCTGATTGCACATGAATCTTTCGTATATAAAGAAGCAAATCCCATCGACTGAACGCTAGATTTTAACAAACCTTCTAATTGCGACCATAGGAAGGGGATCGATCACATGCCGGTTTTACAAGCTGAATTCCAATACGCCTCGCCGGCTTTTTGTAGCCCTTCAGCGAAACGCATCAGCTCTCTACATTTCGTGATCGCGGATCCATCATGGGATTTCGAAGTTTCATGCTTGCACATCTGTGCGGGGGCGAGTCCGAGGCGAAAGAGCCACGGCTCAGCTCACCCAACTCTGTTTCTTGATAATTTCCCAATCCAACACAGACAATGCACTTAAGTCGCGTCCAGCAAGAGCATGTTATTCACCGGTTTCACTAAGTACTGATTAAACGCCGCTTGCTTCGTCTGCTTACGTGGTTTTCTTGTGCGTACGCATGGACAGATTATAATAGGTCGTGCTATAACCGCGATCTCGCATATAAGATTTTGCAGCGTCAAACCGATCCATTCCGGCATGGAAACATCAGAACGAACAATCAGGAGGGCAGATTCCAGTTCGTCTAAAGACTTTCGCGTCTGAGGTTTCCAACACATTAAGCCAGAGCGCCGGCCCAATATGTCGACAACAAACTCGTACGACTTGGTTCATCGTCACCACCATCAGGTGCGTTGATACCCTCGGGTAACTCACAAATGCGCTTGTATTCATAGGCAAGGACGAATCCTTGTGCTCACCCAAGGCAAACATAGGCTACGCGAAATTCGCGTGCTTCGCCGACACGATCTAGCCATGTAGATCACCACCATGACCTCGGGTTCACAGCTTCACAATCAGTCTAAGCCCCAACCCTGTGCCGGGATTAAATTCCTGTACTTGAATGTTCGCGATACACGTTCGAATGGATCGAAACATGACGCTGTTAAATGCTCTTTATTAATAAACCCTGTGTTCGCGAATGACAAATTGCGCCACTTGATTTACGATAGTTCACTTCGAAACAAATATCGAGCCTTTTGGCGTGTACTGTCACCGCGATTGACGAACAGATTCGCATCATATTTGTCGTATATCGTTTTGTCATCGTCACACATTGCTGAGGCCAAGGCGCCAGTGTTTTTTGGCCTTCAATTGAATGCCTTTGTCACGCGGATCGTGCATAGCAAATACTTGCTGTGTTAACCACTGATCGTCATTTCGGAGAAATCGACCGTGTTGCCGATCTCACAAATCAAAGCGGCCCTGCTCGACTTCTTAGACCATGTCCACAAGCCTTCAACAAATCCGCCGATACAACCACTGCGAATGAATGATGTTCAAACCGGTTTGTGAGTGTCCTGACGGCCGAACCGTCCTGTCCTCGTTGCCAACCGGAGCCCAGTATTTGTTTCTCGGACAATCGGGCCGTAAACCAATAATCGATTTTCAGGGGCAAGCTCCGAGCGTACCCGCCCTGTAAGTTCATGGCTGGATCCCGTTAGATTAGCGACTTTTCGCTTTTCATTTGCGCGTTCGGCTTGTTCTTTTTTGCGCTCAGCAATGCTCTGTCTGGTTTCTTGGTTTGAGCGTCGACTTCACGCGATCAGCTCTCCGAGTTGCGTGTTGGACTCCTTTTTGGTCGCCCACGCACCTCGGCTGCTTGCATGGGGCTAAAAAACAACCAGAGTTGAGAGACGCCAGACACAATCAAACAACAGTAAAAAACAATCGGCAACATAGTGCTTGTAGCAAGATTCGTTCCTCTAGCAGAGTTCGGTTGCTCTCATTTGACGATAGCATCACAACATCCATACAAAGCCGCAATTGATTATGCTTAATGGACGTTAAAAGCGACAAAAACCGTCCGAGCGTTGATTCAATGCTTTAACCAAACGCTTCGGCAAAAAGCTTAAAGAGATAATTCACTGTTTTGCTGTTAAGTAATGTCGCTTGCGGCTTACCAATGCTGCCAAACAACGGCACATCAAGCGCGAACAGCACAAAGAACCAAAACTCGCCCTGCATATACGCCGAGCAAAATCCTCATCGCTCCCCTCTGTTTTTCAAAGGTTTCTCACCACATGTCTTGCAGTGTCAGGTTGACGTTTAGGGATGCGCTGTTGCGCAGTTCGATATCGGAATCGAGTTCTGGCTTTATGTCGAGGCACGTAATATTTACCTGTTAACCAAAGCAATTAAGGAACATAAATAGAACAGGTGCGAGCGAAATAAAGTGACAAAGGTTTTCGTCCTCTATCACCCAAACAGCCCAAATAACTCTCAGCAACCCAGCGTGGTCGCGGATGCAAACATGGACTCCAGTGCCGACGGGGATTAATGTCGTACAAAGCGCGCGTTTGAACTCACATAGATTCGGATTAACCAACTCGGGTTGTTTGATCATAATCCGGCCGACAAACTGCCTAACAAGTCACGCCGCAATCGCCCAACGGCACACCCAAAATCGCCGCAAGCGCCTGATTAATACCAACTCCATCAGCAATAAACGCAATGGTTAACTGTTGTTGAATAACCAGCCAGAACTCGAACCGCATGGGAATGGGTTAAGCGCGAGAAGAAGAGTTAGACCACGCACTCGAACGGCATAGCCGGCTTGGTCAGATTGATTTTCATCTGGACAGATAAACACAACACCGCCGCAGTAGATGAGCGCGCGGGTTGTTGCGCGAGCAGGTAGTCAAAAACAGAAAAAAGATACGCCTGCATACAAATACGTCTGAGGGTCGTGTAAGCTTGTATTGTCGGTCGCCGCCATCGATCTGGCCAAATACACGCCTGACAATAACTTGAGCCCTAGCAGCTTTAATCGCGCCGATAAACACACAACCAGGACCGGCCAAATCAACCAAAAACCACCAGCGGTTTGCGGTTTTGCTTGGTCTTTTTCCAG
>Ga0163217_1027829_pt1 | contig 14516 bp, 18 predicted proteins | sample SynspAceP_FD_185933 | JGI IMG/M metagenome (GOLD analysis project Ga0163217, IMG submission 185933) | Saline lake microbial communities from Ace Lake in Antarctica - Synechococcus sp. Ace-P (PacBio error correction) | ecosystem: Environmental > Aquatic > Non-marine Saline and Alkaline > Saline ... | reverse complement strand
TTCGCAAGCAAGGACTGCTGTTTTAGCCCGACCGACTCACGACTCTCGGCCCGAATCTGAAAATAGCAGCCTTTCACCGTGACTTTGGACCAAGAGGTCAATACCGGATGGGACATTGCAATTCTACCGCTTCAGCAAGTGACAGCCCATCTTTTGGAATTTCGGTATGTTGCCGTGTTTCCACATTGGTCTGTGAGGAATGATCTGTCACCGGAAACGAATACTTTCTGGCTTTTCAAATGCCTGCTGCTCCTGCCCTAGAATAGCGCTCCACATCACAGCTCTGGCTTTTGCCAAACTTTGTCCAAATTCGGCCAACTTGTTATCAAACCATCGATCTACGAAGGGCTTCGGAAACCCTTTGTCTCGCAGTTTTTCAACAAATGCTTCGATAATTTGCTTTTTCGCGAAAAGTGAACTTTGACATTATCGTGGGCCGCTTCCTATGGGCTTCCACGTTTTAGGAAGTTGGATGGCAGGGGCGTGGACAGGAAAAACCTGATCCACTTATGTCATCAGCATGGGCCCTTCCTTTGAGCTATCGAATTAAATGTATTGAAACGAAGTTCCAAATCCGTGTTTCAGGATTAGCAGTAACAGGAAGAAGAAGTCCGGTGTCGAGGCTTTACAGCGCCGAAAATCAATCCCTTTCGACGCGATCCATGAAGCCATTCGACTGATCATGCATGGCATTTCCGAGAAATGCTGATTAGCGTTCCCTTTTGACAAATCTGGAAGAAATTGCTCAAGTGCTCTGCTGCATTTGGCATGGTATCAATGTGCGGGCTCCATCGTGCTCCTACTCAACCTGCTATTAGAAATTCTTCTCGTGCAGTGAACCTTATATGCTGAAGGATTTACCGGTAGGTTCACTTTAAATTAAGGGCTTTGGACCCCTCACCCTATTCCACGATTAACACCCGGGCCCGTTTGATGTTACGCGAACAGTCCGCTGTTCAGAAAATGGGCCTTGATTTGCAAAGCAGATTCTACTATAATTGCTTGCCGTTCGAGCAAGATGCAAAGCTTAAGTGGAAAAATGGGCTTCGTACCCATCATTCGCTGCGATTTGAATGAAAGGTTCCGCTTTCAGATTATGCGATAGTTCAGTTGATCCAGACGTTCAGTCATCAGCTTGCCAAAGGGCAGGTTATCTTGACTTACAGGGCAGATCGGAGATTCTGGCCAGGTCCAGGGCCTTACGCTACGAATTCGACCCTGATCCGAATGACTTCGGGGCATATTCGGAAAGTAGAATTGCTAAACTCCTTCACGGTATTGCAAATAAGCAAATCGTTCGGGAAGGCGGTTTGCGTGCGCTATTCCGGGATGATGCGCCCCACCTGTACCGATAACACCGCCCACCACAGGTCTCTGATCGCCCGGGGATTCCGGCTATCCGCCCACCTCTTACTTTGGCCTGTTTTGCATTGTGTTGAGTGGCGCTCGTGATGCGGAGGTCCTTTCGTTCTTTTATGAACGATGGGAACCCCATATGGAAGGAGCACCGTGCGGGAGATACGAGAGGGCCTTACGCTTCGTGCGAAGGGTTTATGTCGACGGGGAATTTGGCTTCCAGTTTAATCTGTGGGGTCGCACAACTTGCGGAATATCTGAGAAACCGTGCATTCGAGCTGGTTTGGCATTGGCCGCTTCTGTCGACTCAGCGACAGTTGATCTTTGAGGGCCGGCGCCTTTTCCCCTCAGAGGAAGACGATGATCTTTGGAGCTATTCACACCTGACTGGGCGTTACGTGCATGCGAGTTGCGCGGAAGGGTCACTCTATCGCTGTTGTGGGAGGCAAGTTACCGAACCGTTCACGGGACGGCTATGGCTACAGCCGATTTACGCGGACTCTACCGCGGTGGGGAAGGCAAGCTATTCGCGGGTTTTCATGCGGCAGCGCATCCTGGAGCGTTGACGTTTATCGTCCGATTTATGCCGGTGCACGTTTGATGGTGGTCTGCCCCAAGGGACAGGCGCACAGTGCGTTTACGGCGCAGCTCTTTGTCGCACATTGGTGCGTCGAGTTTACACTTACGTCGAGGCGAGGTGGACGCCAAGAGCCTGCCCGATTGGATATCCAGCAATGTGCGTGGCCTTTGAGTTCTTCGCGGCGTGTCCGCGGCAGGTGGTGTGCGACAATCTTGACGGCCGGTCTGTGACAAGGCCTGTTTCTATGACCCGCGATCAACCGCACATACGCGGACATGGCTGGGCCACTACGTACAGCAATCGTCCCGCGCGACCGCACAAACAAAGACAAAGCTAAGGTTTGAAGGCGCGGTGGGTGTTGGCTGAGCGTTGGATAATGGCGCGCCTTCGCAATCAGGCGCTTTCTTCAGCTGCGATGAGACTGAACGCGGCGTCCGGCCTTTGCTTGAATTCAAACTGAACAGTTAAAGTCACCGCATTCTGAGGGGCCAGTCGCCGGGAATTTTATTTGAGCGGCTGGAGTAAGCCCCGTTCCTCCAAACCCTTACCCGTTCGGCCTATGTTTTTTGCCGAGTGGAAGCACGTGCCGCGCAGGGTTGGATTAATCACGTCGATATCGCGTCAGCCATTATTATCGGTGCCCTTCAGTTGTTGAAGGCAAACACTCTGGCCAGGATTAACGCACCGCACCGTGGAGGTATTTTTGGAAAAGGGAAGTGTGGCCTCACACGTCCGCCACGTCGGGGCAACCACCAGCCTCCACCCATTCGTGATACATTGCCAGCCCATCACGGTTCCGTGAGGGTGGGACGCCTGAGGAAGGTGCGCCTTGAGGCCGCCGCGCTGTTGTCCAACACTGAAGCCTTCGTCGAAGTGCTCATGCAGGAGAAACGTAAACACTCCAGATGCAAGGATATCGAACCTGCAGGGCGGTTCTGCGGGCTTGCCAAAACCTTTGGTGACGGATCGCCTGAACCACGCTTGTGCACGTTGCCGCCGAGCTCAATGCTACTCATACAACATCCCTGAATTCCATTTGAAAAATGTCTTGAGTCGCCAACGCCCGCGCACCGCCAGGACGCCCAGTGATCCCACTCCAACATCCGTGAGTGCGGGTACTTCCATTAAAGAGAAGACAAAACATGCTCAATCACCCAACACATGGATCAACTCAAGGGGGGCTTGAAGTTCGATGGAATGGCCGAGGGCTTTCGCAGAGTGGAAGGCACCAGGACGGCACGGCCTCTCTCAGCCACGCAGAATGGCTGGGCCTTGGCTTGTCGACGAGACACAGCCAGCCGCAGAGACAAACGTCTTTGAAGATCGGATGCGTACAGGCCAAACTCCGCATGTGGGGGCATTCCCCGGGACATAAGACTACCGCTCAAGGCGAAACCTCGACAGCGCTGTTCTTCCAGCAACTGCTGACGGGAAGTGGATTTCAGGACCGGCCGCAACCTGAGATCACCGGCCTTGCGGGGGTCGGCAAAACCCTGGCTGGCCTGTGCGCTGGCACAGCCGATGCACCGCACCGGGAACAACGTTTTGACTCTACAAACGCCTGCCGCGGTTGTTTCGTATGAGTCTTGAGCTGGGCCACTGGCGGATGGCCGCTTTCCGCGGCTGTTCGAGGCCTGACAAAACCGACCTGCTGATCCTGGACGACTGGGGCCCAGACCGTTTGGATGCCAGCAACGGCGTGACCTTATGGAGATCGTCGGGAAACAGGTATGAGGCCGGCATCAATTCTAATCACAGCCACTGCCCGTCGATGGCATGGCATGACGTATCGGTTGAACCCACATTCGCAGATGCCATACTCGACCGCCTCGTTTCCACAACGCCTACCGCATCGGGCTTCGACGGGTCGATCATTGCGCAACCAAAGTCAAAATTAGTGACGAAACACAAAACAAACTGATACCCAAACCCTACGCCTCAAAGCAGCGCGTCACAGGTGGGGGGATAGCCGGTACGAGTGGACGGATGCTGTCGGAATGGGTGGGCGGATACGCCGGAACATGCGCAGTTTTGCGATCCCAGTTACGGAACGCAGGGCGACTTTGGTGTTTTAGGGGCGTGACGCCGAATTTGAAAGGAGTTCTGCGCAAGCGACGATCCAGAGTCGCTAGGAGAGCAACCAATAACGAAACGTGCTTCAGGGCGTTATGGGAGTGCCATACAGGCCGCTATCAAAGCGATGAGGTCCGATTTTGGACCAAACACTCTGCTGTGTTCTAATTAATGCAGATGGAGGTATCATAGCAAATGCCTTGAAACGCTTTTTCCACTCAGAAGTTGAGAAGACAGGTGTGCCCAATGGAAAACGGCGCGGACATTCAAATTTAACAACACCACCCATTTCAAATGGCCCCGATTGGATTACAGTTCAATTCAAGTCAAGGACTGGCAGGGAAGGCCGGCCCAAGTTATCCAACAACTTGAAAAAGAATTAACTCGTCGTAACCCGGATGATTAATGTCGCAACCACAGCGATGTGATTTCGGCGGTTTAAAACCACTCGGGATGGGCTTTGAACACCACACCCGAGGCTTTGAAAGTGCTGCGTTAGGACTTGAGCGCAGAGAAGGGGTACCTGTAACCATATTTACGGCGACCCAGTTACTCGAACTGATTTTCAGTGGCACCTATACAGCAAACTTTCTCTAATCTCGACGCTAAGGGCCCCGTTGGAATTTCTTCCAGCGGCCTCAGCTCGTCAAAATCAATTCACAACCCCTTCCAAAAAAACCACCCTTTTAGCACGATCACAACGAGGATTTGGCGGCTAAAGCGATCTATCACAAGCACCCTAGCGCGCCTATAGCCGCAGGAATGTTGCGGCCCAGCGGAAGCGCCCGCCAATGATACAGTGTTCGCCACTCATGGAAAATTTCCAGCGTCGTTGCCATTTAGATCCCACGGCGGGGCGATCCTGTGCCATGCAGCCGCGTTCTTTGTCTGTAAAGCTATTTGTCGTAGTCATAGGTATCTCCTGAAGCGTTTAGGCACGTGCTTTACGGAGATTAGTATTGCGCCCTTTGTGACCCAATTCATAATTTGCCTATGTGCAGAAATTGGTCTCATCCGCTACTCGAGGCGCTGAAGATTGTGTTCCTCACGTCGCAACATTCGGTAGGACGGACTGGCCGCTGCGATTTCTTAGACGCTGGGTTTTAGGCTTGCCGTGGCTCAAATCCGAATTGCCATTGGGGTCTATAGACCCAGTTGGAGTTGGTGATTTCTCGCTCGATCGCTCTTAATGGGTGGCCCGTTCACGCAGTGCCGCGCTCTATAGTCAACGACCCATGCTGTCCAAGAAGAGCTGCATATTGTTGTAGCACTTGGCAGCCCGAAACCTTCTTGTAGCATCGCGGCAATGGCGGCATTGGGGGCAACTGACCGCTCTTCAGCGGCTTCCTGAAACAATAAGAATGGCCTTTCCTTGGGTCGGGACGACCCCAGTCCGTCACGCCGATGACCCCCAGGTTATTTAAGGCGCCAGAATCCTGGCCGTCGCGGCGCCGCTCGGAAACATTGCCGTGCGAAGCGTCTGTCGCACCCCGTGAACGTTCTTTTTGTCCAAAGGATTTTATCTGTCCCGAACCGCCATAGGAACGAGACTGCCAGCCTTCGGCGTTCATCTCGATCGTGTCAGGTTGCAGCATCTGCCGTTTGAGTTCCAAGCTTGAAGTTCTCGTCTGACCGGAGCCCAGGAATGGTGACGGCAACCTCTGTCGGCATCAGTTCCTCGTTGACGGATGGTCGTCAACTCGACATTGGCCGAGAGATGTAGGGTGCCAGCGCCGTATGTTGGGTCCAATCGACGAGGGCCCAGTCTTGCGGGAGGTAGAGCGACGCCGGCAAGGCGTTCGCGTCTGTCGAACAGGGAAGTGAAGAAGGAGCCAACGACTTCTATAGATCGCCCTTCTTGCGCACCAACGACGCCAGACGTGCGGTAGCGACGAACGAAAACCCTTCTGCGTCTATGCGGAGGAGAGGAGGGGGCAAAACAAGGTGTCGAGAACCGATCCCGAAGTGAAGGGTGTTCCGTCGACGTTTGGCGCGAGGGGCGCGACCCCGGTCCGTGCAATTGATGTTTTGAGCCAAGGCGGTCCAAAGCTGTATCAAAGAATACCGGACCGCCCATTGAGGTGATGGTAAGAAGAATTACGGAGCACCGGAAACGGGAGGGCCGCAGTGGGGATTGTTGAGGTTTCGTAGACAGCCCTACTTTTCCTGACAGTCGCCACGCCATCGACAATGCTACGCTTTGCCGGGGCGGAAACGCTTCCGTTTGCCCGTATTCCGCCACCGGTATCACCACCCATTCGCAGTTGCAGTTCAGGGCGGTGGTTCCATTGCATTGCATCCCATCTTGCGTAGGCCTCTTTAGACCTTTTTCTTAAGTGGATTCAAGGCACACAAACTCAACTGTCCTTTGTGATTAAAGTCGCATATCAGCCTTAATTCTGCGGTTTGGAAGGCGCGATAATTTGCTTATATTGATCCGTGAGAATTTATGCCTTTGGCAGACCCGAAAGCGGTGCACTGGTGGCGTGTTTCTGGGGGCGAATTTTTTTTTAGCGTTCTACTGTGCCGATGGGGAGTCAATTTTTAGGTGCTGGGGTCGAACCGAGAGGACGGTGGAAACCCAAGCGCCGCAAGCTGCTGCCGACCGTTCGCTTCATGCATGACAACACTGAGAGATAGGCTTTGAATTTCGCGGCCTGCGAAAAATAGGTTACTAAAATATTCAGTATTTACTATTATCTTGACTGGGTATTTAGTGCATAAGGTAATATTTCCTTATTACAAAGGAGATTCCCATGCGGATGTCACCCACGCCATCGAACGAAGCGCACAGCGCACCTGCCACTCATTTCTCCGGCTCATTCCGAGTCCTACGGAGAGCCGTCCATTCTCGAGGACGCTCTCATTAATGTTGGAGTTGACGCGGACACTCGACCTGATCGCGGAAAGGGCGATCTGCGTTCGCGCCAGTTCTTCTTACCGCTCCGGGAGCGTGATCTTATCGAATCTCGCAATGGGCATCGTTTCATCACCGCCGCGCGGCGCACGCGGCCGTCACCGTTCAACGCTATGCAACCCATTTCCGGAGTTCTAAAGCCTTGAACAAGACCTTCCCTCGGCTACCCGCTATCTCGGTCGCATTCGCTGTCACACCGGCATGGCCGACCTGCTGGACAGGTGCCGACTATGACTTACGCTCGAGACGGGACCCTCAGGGTAGCCTCTGCGCCTTCGACCACAATTCGCCGGAACGCAGAATTGTGATCGTAGCATTCACAACCAGGTCCGGGCGCAGGCATTTGAATGCTCTTTTGCTGCTCGAATGTCACCTGAACGGGCTGGACATTTTGTCCCCTGAGCTCTCGGCAGGGCGAAGGGACCGGCAGCTTCAGCGGACGCTCAGAGCCCAACCTTCATAGCGATGCTTGATGCGATCGGTGTTGCGAAAACCTTAGGGCGTCGAAACCATGGCAGAAGTTTTCGGCCAGGTTCGCAGGACGTGGCTTATTACATCTGCGCTGCGATACCGGTCTTCGTCAACGGACAGAAACTACATTGGGCGCACCATGACATTGCTTGACGACGCCGCTACTACGCAGATGGTCGAAAACGCAATTCTGGCCGAGGGCCGGATGTAACCTGACGCGCTTTGGCTCCCCTCGGCCCGGCGACCGAGGCGCTCTGAGGCACCTCGCCGGACAAGGGGCTTGCTCGATCGCAATAGATTGTTGGCGGGCTGACATTCCGAGCGGCGCGAACGCTGAAACGCGTCGCCGTATTTCTTCGGGCGGCAAACCCCCCCGAACTATGCTTCACGTCAGACAAACCCAGCCAAGCTGCTGAGCGCATTCAGGTGGCTTTCGGCCAGAATCGCAGCGCTAAAAGTGAGCTTCAGTATGAGGCAAGAACGAACATTCGCACGATGGACGGAGATCGAGGGGGCAGGTTTTGCGTGAAAGCGATCATTGCGATGCTTCATTCTCCAAACCTTCGGGTCCACAGGACGAGGATGATACGACAGTCACCGCGTTCCTTTGGTCTGCTATTGAAATCGCTGGCCAAGGGGTGATGAGTTCAGAAGAAATGGCAAGCGTCGCATCACCCGGCAACCGCCTTCACAGACCATGCGCGTGTCGCTTGGTTGCTATGCATCAACTCGTTGAATGGAGAGTGTTCACACCATCATTTGTATGAGATCAGTTGTGGTTTGCTTTCTGGTGGCTATGCGCTGACGACAGTGAAGCGAGCCAACCGGACTCGGACTTTCAGAAATGAAATCTCCCACTTCGACGAGTTTTCGAACGGCCATCGCCGCGATGAATGGACACACGAAGGATTAGACCTGACTGTCCGAGAGCTGGCACTCTTTGCGAACATGGCAGGAACATCCCGTGCGCTCCTCGCTCAGCAGGGGGAAGGATTTCGGCTGGATCCGGCGAAACCTTGGACGAGGGACAAGTCGTCCTTACAACACTTTCGGCAGCGATGCCCTCAATGGCTGGTCGTCGACGGGTTTTATCCCGACTGCTTGTCGCCTTCCCCGGACCGGCAGCGGATCGCTTTCTGAACGCTTGCGGAATCTTCACATCCGTTCCTGTCGCCTTGAAGCGGACAGCTGAGCTTGCGGTCTCTCGTTGCACCACATTTAGGGTTGAGGCAGAATGGTATGCTCTGAGGCTGGTCGTAAGGCGCGCAGTCGTTTCCTGATGTCGAAGCCTTGGTTCGCGTTGGCGGACATATTTGATTGCTCCCCGCGCCCGATTTCGCCGCCAGAGGGGTACGGCACCTTTTGGAGCTTGACAAATGGGTAAGGGACGGGGAAATGAGAAGGGAGGGGTAAGACCCAGCCCGACGGTAACTGTTGAAGACATGCTGCGCTTTAAAAGCCTTGTCTGTTTCAACGCGCCATTCGCTCTTTCGTAGCTGTACATTGAACATATCTCCAGATAGGTCCAACTTTTCGTCCGCACCCCACCGGGTTCAGTTTTTGAGTGACATTCACAGACCTTGAGGTCAGTAGAGTGCAGGTCACAGAGCTTCCAAGCGATGCAGAGGTAGTTGTCGTCGGGAGGTGCTTGAATACTGAGGTGGCGGTTATACTGACTGCCTTGAATGGGAAAGTTGGCGTTCTGGCCCGTCTGTCTGCACACATTGATATGTCTGTGACTTACCAGTTGGGACTTGGGCGGGGAGAACATCGGCCAGCAGACCGCCTGGCCTTACTGTTAGCCTATCAAGTTACACTAGATACGAACCTGCGCAAGTATTGACGCCTTTTGATAGCAGGCAATTTGGAGTGATTGGGCTGCATTTGGCACCAGGCTGTTGCCCAGGAAGGATCCTAATGTTGCTGGTTTGCTGTGGCTCTACACAAGCAGACAGACAAAATAGCGGGATTACCGAAAGGGAAACTGTTTCTCATTATTCATCCTCAAACAATGCCATCGTTTTGTTTAACCACAACTTTCCGCATTTTTCACGAAAAGCCAATGGCGTTGAAAATGACCGTTTTGGCCCGCAGGCCTCGGCGTGAAAAAGAGGTGCGGCCACCTACCAAAGGTGGCTCATTCTTGGGTAGGATTGACCTGGACTTCAGCAGAAGTTATCGACCATGATGAATTTATTCGTATGCTCTTTTATGCGATTTGCACAACTGTCGGCACCTCTCGGCAGCCAAAAATTTTGAGGCTGGATTAAAAGTAGCCGAAAAGAGGGTGATTTTGCGAAAGCGCTGGAAATTTCTGGCAGGCCACTTGCAGAACAGGGGATTGCATCCGCGCAAGTCGGCCTCGGGATTCTTGTACAACCAACGGCTGGCAGTGGCGCAGGACTTCGCCGAAGCTATTGCGATGGTTACCGTTGGCCGCAGGAGCAAGGGTTGCAGACGCGCAGAAATCCTCGGCTTCATCTATAGCAAGGCGAGGGCGTTTAGCGACGTATACCGAAGCATTGCGATCGGTACGTATGGGCTGGCAGAACGAAGGGGATGCAAACGCCCAGGCCAACCTCGGGGTTATCTATGTAAAACGGCTGGGGCGTGATAAAAAGATTCGTTTCAGCTCATTGTGGTTCAAACTCGCCAGCGGGAAATGGCAATGAGATGCATCTGGCTTCAGTTGATAAATAGAAACTCAATTGACCGCGAACAGACCGCCGAAGCTCAGACCGCGCGCGGGTCTGCTGGCGTCAGGTTATCAAGGACTGAATGAGGCTCGATAAATGCCACAACCTTTCCAGTCGATGTAGCACTCTACTGGCGGGCCAGATTAAGCCTCAAAGGTATTCACATAACGCGATTAGATACGTTTTTAGCGTTTGTTAGGGTTTTGAGGCTTTTCAAAACGACCCTCTTTAGCACGTCACAACGGCGTTTTTTGGGACATTGCCTTAGCGTTCCTCATCCAATAATGCGCCCATGAAACGCATCTTCACAGGCATCGCTATATCTTTAGGGTTTATAGCAGCTCCTGCGATTGCAGGCTGTTCACTATGAAGACGGCAGCTTTGCTGTAACACCCAAGCACCTCATAACCGGGTCTGCTCGATGACGTCTTGCGATGAGACGACATCTATCCTCTGAATGGTAGCATACAGAGGATCTCCCAAAACTGTTGTCCGCAATCGGATGGTCAATTGACGTGTGATCGCAGGAAAAAGGCGATCCAAAACAACAATCATAGGATGCAACGGTCGCGCCACGAAGGGCCAGCATCATCGGTTTGTCGGTTCGAGGGAAATTGAGACTGATGTGATGGGCCCTCAACTGTCGCAGGAAATTACGACCACAAATTTGATTAGCACGTTTGGGGCTATTTTTATCTCGGACGGCAGTTGTGAAGTTCGCTCAGCGGACTTCCGAATTCGTGTTCAAAAAACGACGTTGTATAGCACAACGAGGTCTGCTGACTCGGGCCCTTCAGGGACCTTCTCTACAAGTGAAGCAACTATCGGGTTCAAGTGAGCGATTTCAACACACGGTCGTTTTTGGTAGATGGTGGCGGGTGCAGTGGACGGTTTGAAAACAACCGAAGGGCCTCGCGGGCTTGTCGACGCCAATCTGATCGCTGATGGCGAGTGTCTCGTAACACCGCCGTTTTGTTGAGCGTTCATGGAAAGGTTAGAACTGTAAGCTCAAGGCACTGGAACTAATTGACTGCTTCCTCCATGGTTGGTTGGGCTTTCGGCCACCGCTTGGTTAAGACAACATTCACACCTGAATCGGTTCTTTTTATAAGTGGCAACGGCGTCCACTGACAGGTAGACCTCGCCTGGAGGGAGGATACTGGCACCCAAATCTCGAACTTGGTAGTTGGCCGGAGATCTCAGCGGTTCCGGTCGACCAGCTTTGAGCAGGGCCGCCCGCAAATTCGTCGACCGTCTTATTTGAAGAAAAGCTTTTCTGGGGATTAGCTTTCGAAGATTCCTGAACTGGGCACAGCAAGGGTGAGTGAAGCAAGTACGAAAAGCCCGGTTAAAGATTAAGTATTCATGGCTCACAATCAGGAGTGGGCCCTTTTTTGGGCCGCTTTGGATCAACATCGATATTTGTATGCCTGATAATCATTAAGCGGAGCGGAGAGAGAATTTTGCGAATGTAAGTTTTTATACGCCCGTATTCCCTCTCGGAAAACTCGACCCTGTAGCACGTTTCACATACGAGCGTTGTGCAGACTGAAGGTCCGCGTGTGGCGGACTTCCCTCCGTTCGATACTTCTGTTCCGCAAAGGTCCGCAAGGTGCTGTTTTGGCTATTTGGTTCCGTAGGTCATGAGCGCTTTTACCTGGAGCGGAAAACTTGGAGAGATTTTTGTAGAGACATGGTGGTCCCATTGGAACCAGAGAGCATTTGTAGTGTGACGGATAATCAGTCTGTCTGACCTTCTCCAATCAGACGCCAAACTCTTTCAGGATTACGGGGTCGATTCCGGCTCCACTCGTACGGACAATATGGCGGACGTACCAAAATGCAGCAAAGATGCAATTAGATGCTTCCGCAGAAATATGGTGTCTCAAAAAGGGTCATGGAGCACTCCTATGTGACATTATCAACAGGCTTCACGGCAACCACAATTTGACAGTAGGCATAACTGACTCTGAATTGATGCTAAATTTTCGGCCATCAATGTAGCAGTCATTATCCATACCAGACCCGGCGAAGTTCTCCAGAGCCGCGGTGCCTGCGGTCTCGTGACGTAATCTGAGGATAGGGATCGGCGATCTTTCAATGGAAATCAAAGGGAGCCGGCTGACCACCGGTCGGCAGCACTTCCCGTCAACGACAGTTCTTCGACCGGCTTTCCCGGCAACAGCGGATCCGGAACCTTGGGTGCTTAGCCGTTTCCAGTGAAATGCCGCGGATTGCAGCTGGTCAGGCGGTTTAATGGACGGGACGTCGGACGCGCCATGGCGACCTGGAGATCTTTTGGTGGATGCTTCGACGCAACCCGGTGGGTGCGGCGCTTCATAATATCGCTAGAGCGGGTAATCGAAAAAAACGTCCCGCAAGGTGATGAAAAATGGAGAAATTTTTTGGCATGACCGTCGAATGGCCGCCGTCATCCAGAAGAATATCTGCGACTTGCGGATGGTCTTGAGGATTTGGGAAGCGTGCCATAGAGCGGCCGTAGGCCGCGTAGCAACCTGACGGCGCTCGGGCCGCCATGTGCTCGTATTTCTGTCCTGACATGAGACCCATTGCGGAGGAATCTTCCTGGGGGCAGCCGCAAGTTCCACCCTTCGATTCGCACCTGGCGATCACCGTTCGACCACCCAATTGCCTTTGGTCCTCGAATGTCTCGATGGTCGCAACATTTGCGGGCAAACCATCTCGCGCGCGTAGTGTGCCGGAGGCAAGAACGAACTCGTTCTCGCTGCTCTCCGTCATGTCGAGTTCTCGATGAACCGCCCATCGGCCGTGAAGATATTGGTGGTCGGCGTCATGCCTTCCGGGGCCGCAACCAAGTGCCATGGCCCTCTAGGGTAAGCCGTCTTTTCCTGCGCGCCTGCCAGGATTTCGGAATGAGCGCCTCCTTCGATTCCCCAAGGGAGAGAAGTCAGGCTCCTCAGGGTCTGTGCGATCCTGCTTCGGACTGAGTGACCCCTTCCAATTTCAAAGGGTTTCCCGGGTTTGCGTTTCATTGCCGGCAGGAACTGAAGTGCTCCACGCAGGTTCACGCCGATTGCCGAGGCAAATCATTGTTGGGCGCGGACTGCGCGCCTCAGTTTTTCCGGCACATTATTCGACGCCAGGCGTGTCACTGTCGGGCAAGAGGTTCCGAAGACTGCGCTCATTGGCACCCTCTCCTGAAGGTGCCATCCTGTTAAAGGCAGTTGCCTTGAATGGCGAGCCATTTTCCCAAGACAAACCAATCCTCTGCATTAGGTGAAGCTCACGCCCCCTGCCCTGCGTGAGGTTCGTAATAGGCCGGGCAGCCTTCCGTTAGTCGACGTTCAGTGCGCCGCATTGTCGATCTGCGCGTCATCGGAGATATCCTCCATTGAGGACGCACTTCTTCCTCCTCAGCGCGCGGCGGGGTTTGCAAAGTCTCCAGGATCAAAGCGCGGCGAAGATGACAGGACAGGTGGTGTTTGGAGGGGTTCGATCACGCCATTTCTCATCTTGGGATACTGCTTTAACCTCGACTGTGCCCTGCTTTGCAGATGCGCCTGAGTCATTTATTATTCCGCCCGTTCGATTGGCGCTCGTATGATCGCCCCAGGTCTCGAGGCTTCGATGGGTTCTTGGCGGGACATGAGAGGTTTCTTTCGTGTACTGTTCGATTCTGATAATACCACAAAGCGCACATTTTCAATAATTACCCATTGCCAGCGCACCATCTTGTTATATACTTGGGGCGGACATCTTTCAAAAAAATTTACCGATGAGGCGCCACTCAACCTGAGCAATTTTGCTGCACCGCCGCTTGGCACTCTCCATGGACCGAAAAACCCATTTCCACCAGCATTGATTAAGTTTGACTTTTTTAGGCTCTCTTTCCGCGTGAAAATCTTCACATTGATTTTCTACTCCACAAAACTTCCTCCGATCAACGAGGGCTTTTTCGTCAGTGGAAGAGACGCGTTATTTTCTTAAATGATCCAGTGGATCAACATTGAGGAGTGGGGCTCAGCCCATGCACCACAAATTCCAGTTAACATCAAGGGCGGCGTCTCGGAAAGTCGACCTTCGGCCTCACGAATTTGAAGGGGGGCGGCAAGTGCGGTCGCCCCAAGCGGGTAGGGCCTGGGTCAAACTCCTCTTTCGTTTCCGCGCCGTGCAACCAGGCGTGTCCAAATTAAGGATTTATTGTTACTCGATAGGAATGAAAGTTTGCGCCAGGCCATTTTTGAAAAACCTCCGGTATGGACACGAAAGGGCAGTACCGTTGAGTTAGTTGGGCTTATCCCCAAAATGGAGTATAGCTGTGGGACTGGAAAGATTAAACACTTGGGTTGGATTGTAGATGGGGGGCAAGGGAAAGGGAGGGGGATTGGGGTTTTTGCCGTTTTTAGGGTTTTAGGATTTCCCTTCTTTTCCCTCCCTGCGT